>OGRN01000949.1_pt1 | contig 26477 bp, 20 predicted proteins | sample 1553401 | NCBI WGS metagenome assembly OGRN01 (sample SAMEA2580096, study PRJEB22360) | human gut metagenome | biome: human gut; feature: human-associated habitat; material: faeces | place: Denmark | collected 2008/2010 | reverse complement strand
AAGCGCCGGACGTAGGGGCGGCCCTTGTGGCCGCCCGCCAGTCTGAACACATCTGAATCATATTTGGGAGGCCATCCGTTATGAGCGATATTATGAGACCCATGCCCTTTGCCCATCTGATGAACTGGATTCTGAGCGAGTACCGCGCCCAGGGCTCCGTGTTCGGCGTGTCCAAGCTGGTGCGCCACGCCGACGGGAAGGCCCTGCCCATCTTTGAGGAGAAGATCGAGTCCCCCTACGGCCCCGCCGCCGGCCCTCACACCCAGTTGGCCCAGAACATCATCGCGGCCTACGCCGCGGGCAGCCGCTTCTTTGAGGTCAAGACCGTGCAGGTGATGGACGGCGAGGAGCTGTCCAAGTGCGTCAGCAAACCCTGCATCACCGCCGCGGACGAGTGCTACAACTGCGAGTGGTCCACCGAGCTGTACGTCCCCCAGGCCTTCGCCGAGTACGTCAAGGCGTGGTTCGCCTGCAAGCTGCTGGCAAAGGAGCTGGAACTGGGCGATCCCGACGGCTTTGTGTTCAACATGAGCGTGGGCTACGATCTCAAGGGCATCCAGAGTCCCAAGGTGGACGCCTACATCGAGGGGATGAAGGACGCCTCCGGTACCGAGGTGTGGCGGGAGTGCATGGACTGGGCCCTGGCCAATCTGGACCGGTTTGAGAAGGTGGACGAGGCCTATGTCCGGGGCATCACCCCCCACGTGTCCAACTCCATCACCGAGTCCACCCTCCACGGCTGCCCCCCCGACGAGATCGAGCGCATCGCCACCTATCTCATCACCGAAAAGAACCTGAACACCTACGTCAAGTGCAACCCCACTCTGCTGGGCTATGAGTTCGCCCGCAAGACCCTGGACGGCCTGGGCTACGACTACATCCAGTTTGACGACCACCACTTCCGCGAGGATCTCCAGTGGGAGGACGCGGTTCCCATGTTCCACCGGCTGATGCAGCGCACCGGCGAGCGGGGCCTGGAGTTCGGCGTGAAGATCACCAACACCTTCCCTGTGGACGTGGCCGCCGGTGAGCTGCCCAGCGAGGAGATGTACATGTCCGGCCGCTCCCTCTACCCCCTGTCCCTGTCCCTGGCGGCCCGGCTGGCCAGGGAGTTCAAGGGCAAGCTGCGCATCTCCTATTCCGGCGGCGCGGACGTTCACTCGGTGCGGGCCCTCTTTGACGCGGGCATCTGGCCCATCACCATGGCCACCACCGTCCTCAAGCCCGGCGGCTACCAGCGGTTCAGCCAGATCGGCCGGGCGCTGCTGGATATCTCCTACGCCCCCTGGGAGGGGGTGGACGCGGCCAGGGCGGCCGCCCTGGCGGAGGGCATCCCCGCCGACGGCCACTATCAAAAGCCCATGAAGCCCATCCCCAGCCGCAAGCTGGACAAAAAGGTGCCCCTCATCGACTGCTTCTCCGCCCCCTGCCGCTCCGGCTGCCCCGCGCACGTGGACATCCCGCGTTACCTGCGCCACATCCGCAACGGCGAGTACACCGAGGCCGCGGCCGTCGTCCGCGAGAAGGTGCCCTTCCCCGAGAGCCTGGGCGACATCTGCGTCCACAACTGCCAGGCCGCCTGCAAGCGCAACGGCCTCAACGGCACGCCGGTCTCCGTCTGCCGCCTGAAGCGCGCCGCCGCCGTCCGCGACGAGGGCACCTGGAAGGCCAACGTTCGCCACGAGCCGCTCACCGGCAAGCGCGTCGCCGTCGTGGGCGCCGGCCCCGCCGGCCTCACCGCGGCCCTCTATTGTGCCGAGAAGGGCCACCAGGTCAAGGTCTTCGAGGCAAACGAGAAGGTCGGCGGCCAGATGCGCTACGGCATCCCGGCCTACCGCCTGCCCGACGAGACCGTCGACGCCGAGGTGGCGACCATCCTGGAGGTCTCCCAGGCCAGCGACCCCGAGCCCCGCATCGAGCTTGCCTGCGGCGCCCGCGTGGCCGACCCCAAGGCGCTCTTGTCCGAGGGCTTCGACGCCGTGCTGGTGACCATCGGCACCCACGACGGCACCGTGCTGCCCATGAAGGGCCACGACCTTGAGGGCGTCGTCCGTAACACCGACTTCCTGAAGGCCGCCCGCAAGGGCGAGGCCGAGGACCTCACGGGCCTGCGCGTCATGGTCCTGGGCGGCGGCAACGTCGCCTACGACTGCGCCCGCACCGCCGTGCGCCTGGGCGCCGCGTCCGTGGACATAGCCTGCCTGGAGGCCGAGGCCGTCATGACCTCCACCCCCGAGGAGCGCGCCGAGGCCGCCGAGGAGGGTGTGGTCCTGCACGACGCCTACGCCTTCACGAGCATCAACGAGAGCGCCGAGGGCTCCGGCAAGGTCGGCTCCATGACCATCCACAAGATCGAGCGCTTCTACTTTGACGAGAATCACTGCGCCGTGACCGAGCTTCTCGACGGCGGCGAGATGACCATCGACGTCGACCGCGTTATCTTCGCCGTTGGTCAGAAGCCCGAGGGCACCGCGGACATGGGCTTCGAGCTCACCCACGGCCCATACATCGTGGCCGACGCCGGGGGCAAGACCAGCGTCGAGGGCGTCTGGGCCGCAGGCGACTGCCGCCGTGGCCCCGCCCGCTTCGTGGACGCCATCGCCGACGCCCAGGAGGTCGCGCGCAAGATGTGCGGCGTGGACTTCTCCAAGTACGCCGCCGCCAACGTCCGTGCCGGCCACGAGTCCGACTGCTACGAGCGCAAGGGCGACCTGCGCCTGGGCTGCGCCGGCTGCCAGAAGAGCTCCGGCTGCCTTGGCTGCGCCACCGTCTGCGAGGCCTGCTGCGACGTCTGCCCCAACCGCGCCAACGTCTCCATCACCGTGCCGGGCCTGGCCCAGCACCAGGTGGTCCACGTGGACGGCATGTGCAACGAGTGCGGCAACTGCGCCGTGTTCTGCCCCTGGAGCGGCCGTCCGTTCAAGGACAAGCTGACCCTGTTCTGGAGCGCCGAGGACATGGGCAACTCTACCAACCAGGGCTTCCTTGCCCAGCCTGACGGCAGCTTCCTCGTCCGCCTGGCTTCCGGCACCGGCGCCTACGACGTGGACGACGCCTCCTGCGGCCTGCCCGAGGAGGTCCGCCTGACCATCAAGGCCGTCCGCGACTCCTACGCCTACCTGCTTGCCAAGTAGCTTCAGGTAGTCCCCTGCGCGGCCGGCGAGAGGCACGTCCTTCTCGCCGGTCGTGCACCCGTGCGGTGATGCGAGGGGGGAGGCCCCTTCGTATCGTTTCTCCGTGCGAGCGTTGTTCCGTTTTGTGTTAACGAGTGAAAGGGCCAAGATGGCCGACGACGAAGAGAAGTACGCGCAAAGGAAGGCTCCCCAGAAGCCCGGCGCCGCCAAGCGGCCCCGCAAGTCCAGGCCCGTGGCCGTCGTGCTGTGCAACGGCAACTGCGAGCTCCACGGCTGCGAGCAGGGCTGCGTTGGCTGCCAGGCCTGCGTCAACGCCTGCCGCAAGGGGGCCGTCAGCCTGAACGAGCGGGGCGTGGCCCACGTGGACCAAGACGCCTGCGTCGGCTGCGGCCTGTGCGCCAAGGCCTGCCCGCAGGACGTCATCCACATGGTCGACCCGAGCTTCAACATCACGGCGCGCTGCTCCAACACCGAGAGGGGCTCGGTTGCCCGCAAGGTGTGCGACCTCTCCTGCATCGCCTGCGGCGCATGCGAGAGGGCCTGCCCGGCAGGCGCCATCCACGTGGTGGACAACCACGCCGTCATTGACTATTCCGCGTGCATCGCCTGTGGCATGTGCGCTACCAAGTGCCCGCGCGGCGTCATCCGCGACGCCTGGGGCATCGTGGCCCAGAACTAGGAGGGAGGCGTTCACATGGCAGAGGAGTACGTACTCAACATCAACGGGCAGGAGCACGTCACCACCCAGAACAAGCCGCTCCTGCGCTACCTCAGGGACGACCTCAAGATCACGAGCGCCAAGGACGGTTGCTCGGAGGGTGCCTGCGGCACCTGCACCATCATGGTCGACGAGCCGTGAAGGCCTGCGTCCTCACCACCAAGCTGGCCCAGGGCCACGCCATCACCACCTGCGAGGGCCTGACGCACGAGGAGCAGGAGGCCTTCGTCTACGCCTTCGGCGTCTCCGGAGCCGTTCAGTGCGGCTTCTGCATCCCGGGTATGGTCATGGCTGGCGCCGCCCTGTGCCGCCGCAACCCCGACCCGACGGCCCCCCAGATCGCCGAGGCCATCCGCGGCAACGTCTGCCGCTGCACCGGCTACAAGCGCCTCCCGGTAGCCACCAAACCCCCTCCATGGCGCCGCCATCCTGCGTGGCGACGAGAAGATCGACCCGGCCGAGGAGCGCGGCGACGACTACGGCGTGGGCAAGCAGATCTTCCGCGTGGACGTCCGCAAGAAGGTCCTGGGCTTTGGCCAGTACCCGGACGACATCACCGAGAAGGACTACCCGGACATGTGCTACGCCTCGGCCGTGCGCTCCAAGTACGCCCGCGCCCGCGTGGTCAAGATCGACTCCTCCAAGGCCTGCGCCATGGAGGGCGTCATCGGCGTGCTCACGGCCGCCGACGTTCCCCACAACCAGGTGGGCCACCTCATCCAGGACTGGGACGTCATGATCGCCGAGGGCGACGTCACCCGCTGCATCGGCGACGCCGTCTGCCTGGTGGTTGCCGAGACGCCCGAGATCTTGGAGAAGGCCAAGAAGGCCGTCAAGGTCACCTGGGAGGAGCTCGAGCCTGTCCGCAACATCGAGGAGGCCCGCGCCGAGGGCGCCCCGCGCATCCACGACAGCTTCTTCGCCTTCGGCAACACGGTCCAGCTCAAGGACAACGTCTGCCAGAGCCGCCACGTCACCCGCGGCGACGCCAAGACCGCCCTGGCAAACGCCGCCCACAGGGTCACCCGCACCTTCACCACGCCCTTCACCGAGCACGCCTTCCTGGAGCCCGAGTGCTGCGTGGCCATGCCGTACAAGAACGGCGTGAAGATCATGTCCACCGACCAAGGCGCCTACGACACGCGCAAGGAGTGCGCGCACATGTTTGGCTGGGACGGCGAGCCCGAGCGCGTTGTCGTCCAGACCATGCTCGTGGGCGGCGGCTTCGGCGGCAAGGAGGACGTCTCCTGCCAGCACCTGGCGGCGCTCGCGGCGTACAAGTACGGCCGCACGGTGAAGTGCCGCTTCTCTCGCCAGGAGTCGCTCAACTTCCACCCCAAGCGCCACTACATGGAGGGCACCTTCACCCTGGGCTGCGACGAGGAGGGCAACTTCGTCGGCCTGGACTGCGAGATCAACTTCGACACGGGCGCCTACGCCTCCCTGTGCGGACCCGTCCTGGAGCGCGCCTGCACGCATTCCGTGGGCCCCTACAAGTACCAGAACACCGACATCCGCGGCTACGGCTACTACACCAACAACCCGCCCGCGGGCGCCTTCCGCGGCTTTGGCGTGTGCCAGTCCGAGTTTGCCCTGGAGTCCCTTATCGACGTCCTTGCCGAGGAGGCGGGCCTCGACCCGTGGGAGATTCGCTACAAGAACGCCATCGAGCCGGGCGAGGTGCTGCCCAACGGCCAGATCGCGGACTGCTCCACGGCCCTCAAGGAGACCCTCGAGGCCGTGAAGGACGCCTACTACGCCAACCCGGGCCGCGCGGGCATCGCCTGCTCCATGAAGAACGCGGGCGTGGGCGTGGGCCTGCCCGACGCCGGCCGCTGCAACATCCGCGTGGAGGACGGCCGCGCCGTCATCTACGCCGCCACCTCCGACATCGGCCAGGGCTGCAACACCGTCTTCTGCCAGGACGTGGCCGAGGCCTGCGGGCTGCCGCTGTCCCGTATCGGCAACGGCGAGTGCTCCACCGAGGCCGCCCCCGACTCCGGCACCACCTCTGGCTCGCGCCAGACCGTCGTCACCGGCGAGGCCGTCCGCGGCGCCGCCTTCCTGCTGCGCGACGCTATGCTCAAGGTCGAGGGGGGAGAGGCCGTGCCCGAGGAGCGCGTGAGCGCCAAGGGCGACGGCGCCACCCACACCTACGCCGACGGCACCGTCTTCGAGGTCCCGGCCGAGCAGCTCACGCCCGGCCACGCCGTCCACCCGGCCGACCCCGTGGCCGCTCTCAAGGCGCTCGAGGGCCACGAGTTCTACTACGAGTACCTGGAGCCTACCGACAAGCTTGGTGCCGACGTGCCCAACCCCAAGAGCCACATCTGCTACGGCTTTGCCACGCACGTGGTCATTCTGGACGACGAGGGCAAGGTCTCCGAGGTCTACGCCGCGCACGACTCCGGCCGCGTCATCAACCCCATCGCCATTCAGGGCCAGATCGAGGGTGGCGTGCTCATGGGCATGGGCTACGCCCTCACCGAGGACTTGCCGCTCAAGGACGGCGTGCCGCAGGTCAAGTACGGCACCCTGGGCCTGTTCCGCGCCACCGACATCCCGCAGATCCACGCCATTTACGTGGAGAAGGACGAGCAGCTGCCCGTGGCCTACGGCGGCAAGGGCATTGGAGAGATCGCGACCATCCCCACCGCCCCGGCCGTGCAGAACGCCTACCACGCGTGGGACGGCAAGCTCCGCCGTAGCCTGCCCCTGTCCGACACCTACTACAGCCACCGCGCCCACCGCGACTAGCTGGCAGATGCGGCAAAGGGACAGTCCCTTTATCTCATTCCCATCGACTTTTGGGCCCGCCTTGGTCTTCTCGCCGGGGCGGGCCCTTTATATGCAGCGGGAAGGCATCTACCGTTCGCCGTGCCGCTGGCCGAAATAGCGTTGCTCAAAACCGAGAATAACGCAGGTCAGAGGGCTAATTGCGTGACCAAAATACCCCCTTCAACGTGTGTTGACAAAAAAATAGTCAACCTATCAAGAAGTTTGATTAATACAACCGCAAAATTACGTAAATGGGCTGGATTCCTTCGAAGGTTATCCTCAGTACATACGGTTAGACGTGCGGACGACGCACGGTCAGCTGAGAGGAGAGGAGGATGACGTGTCAGAACTGCTGAGGATGGAAAACGTCAGCAAGTGCTTTGGCTCGTTTTACGCCAACCAGGACGTGAACCTCACGGTCAATGAGGGAGAGGTCCACACCCTACTGGGCGAGAACGGCGCTGGCAAGTCAACGCTCATGAACGTCCTTATCGGCCTGTATCAGCCGACCGAGGGCAAGATTTTCATGCGCGGCCAGGAGGTGCACGTCACGAGCCCCGGCGTTGCCGTCGAGCACGGCATCGGCATGGTACACCAGCACTTCATGCTGATTGAGGACATGACGGGCCTCGAGAACATCATCCTGGGAGACAAGCGCCACAAGTCGCCGCTGCTCCAGGTGGCCGACGACCGCAAGACGGTCGAGGAGCTCATGGAGCGCTACGGCATGGAAATCGACCTTGACGAGAAGGTCGGCGAGATGTCCATCGGCATGCAGCAGCGCGTGGAGATCATGAAGGTGCTCTTCCGCGGCGCGGACCTCGTCATTCTCGACGAGCCCACCGCCGTCCTCACCGACATCGAGGTCGAGGGCCTATTCGACGTCATGCGCTCCCTCACCGACGAGGGTAAGTCGATTATCTTCATCTCGCACAAGATGCGCGAGGTCATGCGCATCTCCGACTACGTCACGGTTCTTCGCCGCGGCAAGTCGGTCAAGACGGTCAAGGTGTCAGACACCACCGAGCAGCAGCTCGCCGACCTCATGATCGGCCAGAAGTTTGTCGAGAGCACCTACCAGAAGGTCACGGGTGCTTCCGAGAAGGCCTTCGAGCTCAAGGGCGTCTCCTACCACCCGCAGATTAAGCACGGCGGCCTCAAGGACGTCTCGCTCACCATCCACAAGGGGGAGATCCTGGGCGTCGCGGGCATCGACGGCAACGGCCAGTCCGAGCTCGCCTCCCTGGTGACCGGCCTCATCAAGCCCGAGAGCGGCGAGGTCATCGGCCCCGACGGCAACAAGATCGCGCTCTTCAGCCCCTCTGCCTTCATCGAGACCGGCCTAGGCAACATCCCCGAGGACCGCAACAAGATGGGCCTCGTGGGCGACATGACCATCGCCGAGAACCTCGTGCTCAAGCAGACCGCGTCCGACCGCTTCTCGGCCGGCCACGGCGCGTGGCTCAAGCTCGGCGCCATTAACGACTACGCCGAGCGCCTGCGTGAGGAGAACGACATCCGCTGCACGTCCGTCAACCAGACGGCGCGCTCGCTGTCCGGCGGCAACCAGCAGAAGGTCATCCTCGCCCGTGAGCTCGACTCCCACCCAAAGCTCCTCGTGGCGGTCTACCCCACGCGTGGCCTGGACATTGGAGCCACGGAGTTCATCCACAACCAGATCATCGCCCAGCGCGACGCTGGGTGCGCGGTCCTTCTCATCTCCGCCGACTTCGACGAGGTGCTGAAGCTCTCCGACCGCATCACGGTCCTCTTCGAGGGCCAGGTCATGGGCACGTACCCCGGCGAGAACCCTCCCATCAAGGAGATCTCTCTCGCCATGGCAGGAAAGTAGGAGGGGAGGAACAGTGGCAGACATCAAGAACCAGAAGGCTGACGACGGCAACAAGGAGTCCAAGCGCCAGCGGCGCGCCGGCATGTATTCCGAGCAGCAGCGCGAGAAGACCCTGATGGTTGTTACGCCGATCGTCTCCGTGCTCTTGGCGCTCATCGTGGGCGCGATCATCATCGCGTGCCTGGGCAAGAGCCCCATCGAGGGCTACGGTGCCATGATCTCCGGCGCCCTGGGCGACGCAGGCAAGCTGGGCAAGACGCTCGAGCGCGCGTGCCCGCTCATCTTCACGTCGCTGGCGGCCGTCTTCGCGTACAAGTGCGGCGTCTTCAACCTCGGCGGCGAGGGCCAGTTCATCATGGGCGCCTGTGCGACCGCCACGGTCATTCTGGGCCTCGGCCTCGACGGCTTCCCGGCCCTGCTCCTGGGCCTTCTCGCCGGCATCATCGTCGGTGGCATCTGGGCGCTCCTCCCGGGCATCATGAAGATCACCCGAGGGCTCAACGAGATGATCACCACGATCATGCTCAACTACGTCGCCCTGTACTTCATGGAGTACATCTTCAAGAACGTCTTCTCCGACCAGGGCCTGCCCAAGACCCTCGCGATGCCCAAGGCCTCGCACCTCATGGACGTCGGCACCGCGCACGCGGGCGTCATCATCGCGATCGCCCTCGGCGTCATCCTGTGGTACGTCATCTTCCGCACGAGCTTTGGCTTCAAGATCCGCGCCGTGGGCATGAGCCCCACCGCCTCCAAGGTCAACGGCTTCCCGGTTCGCTTCCTCATGCTGGCCGCCTTCGTCATCTCCGGCGCCATTGCGGGCCTGGGCGGCGCGGCCGAGCTTCTGGGCAAGACCCCCTTCCGCCTGGCCGACGGCTTTGGCTCCGGCTTTGGCTTCGACGGCGTGGCCATCGCGCTCATCGCGCAGCTGAACCCGATCGCCTCCATCGTGGTCGCCCTGCTCTTCGGCATCCTTTCCACCGGCGGCACGATGATGCAGTCCGTCATCGGCGTCCCCACGGCCATCGTCGACATCATCCGCGGCCTGATCATCATCTTCGCCGTGGCAGGCATGGCCATGGTCAAGCTCCCCAAGGTGAAGGCCTTTATCGCCTCCCTGAGCAACAAGAACAAGAAAGCTGAGGTGACCGCGTAATGGACTTCATGGTCGCACTTCCCACCATCGTCAAGGCGATGGCCATGGGCGCCGTGCCCATCCTCCTCGCGGCTCTGGGCGAGGTCTTTTCCGAGAAGGCCGGCCTCGTCAACATCGGCCTCGAGGGCATCATGGCCGTGGGCGCGTTCGTCGCCTTTGCCGTGGGCAAGGTCACGGGCAACCTCTGGATCGGCCTTCTGGCGGGCATGCTCGCCGGCGTGGTCGTGAACCTCATCTACGCATTCTGCACGGTCACGCTCTGCTCCGACCACGTGGTCACGAGCATGGCGATCAACATCCTGGCCCCCGCCATCGCGCTCTTTGGCTACAACCTCTTCGTTGGCGCCAACCCCGAGAACGCAACGGGCGCCCAGATGGCGAGCCTGGCCATCCCCGGCCTGTCTGACCTGCCCGTCGTGGGCAACGGCCTCTTCAACCAGACGCCCCTTGCCTACCTCGCGTTCCTGCTCGTCCCGTGCGTCTCGTTCTTCTTCAAGCGCTTCCGCGCCGGCCTGTCCTTCCGCTCTGTGGGCGAGAACCCGCAGGCTGCCGAGACCCTGGGCATCAACGTCGTGCGCGTGAAGTACATCGCCTGCATCATCTGCGGCGCCCTTGCGGCCGCCGGCGGCGCGTTCCTCACCATCTGCTACACTCCGATTTACACGGACGGCATCGTGATGGGCCGCGGCTTCATCGCCCTGGCGACGGTCATCTTCGGTCGCTGGAGCGCGGTCGGCGTCATGCTCGCGAGCCTGCTCTTTGGCTTCTTCGACGGCCTCAACGTGGCCCTGCAGGCCTCCTTCCAGGCGGCGCCGGTCATGTTCTTCAAGATGATCCCGTACGTCTTCACGATCATCGCCCTACTGTTCTTTGGCTCCAAGCACGCTGGCCCCAAGGCAAATGGCAAGCCGTATTTCCGCGAGTCCCGTTAAGGGGGATCTTCGCAGGGCCTGTTCGGCAACCCTCGTCCCTGCGTAGACATAGGCATGGCCCACCCCTCGGGGTGGGAGAGTTCTAACTTTTGGGAGTGCGGGCCCACCTGGGCCCGCAAGAAGAAGGGAAGGCATCATGTCCAAGTTCAACCTCGATCGTCGTCAATTCATCACCGCCAGCGGCTTGACCGCGGCAACTGCGGCCCTCACACTCGCCGGCTGCGGCGGGTCCTCCGACTCCGGCAAGTCCGACGCCGGCACCTCCGATGGCGGCGAGAAGAAGTCCGGCTACAAGGTCGCCATGATCATGTCCGGCATCATCACCGACGGCGGCTGGGACCAGGGCCACTACGAGTCTCTCAAGCGCGCCTGCGAAAAGCACGCCGATTGGGAGATGCTCGAGCCCAAGGAGAACACCGCCGACGCCGACGCCGCCACCGCCGCCGAGTCCTACATCGACCAGGACGTCGACCTCATCGTCGGCAACGGCAACCAGTTCGCCTCCGCGTGGGCCGAGGTCATCGCCGACGCCGCCCAGAGCCACCCCAACGTCCACTTCCTCATCACCAACACCGACCCCGAGTCCGAGATGGGCGACTACGAGAACACCGACAACGTCGAGACCGTCCTTCCCGACTTCACGCAGCTGGGCGCCCTCGCCGGTGTCGTCGCTGGCCTCATGACCCAGAACAAGTCCATCGGCTTCATCGGCGGCATGAAGCTCCCGAGCACCATCAACAAGTACTCCGCCTACCTCGCCGCCGCGCAGAAGATCGACCCCTCCATCAAGGGCCAGTACAACTTTGAGGCCGGCTTCACCGACGCCTCCCTGGGCACCAAGCTCGCCGAGCAGTGGATCAACACCAACAACGTCGACGTCATGTGGGGCGACGCCTCCGCAGTCGACAACGGCGTGCGCAAGGCCCTCGAGAACGCCGGCGCCGACTCCCACTTCGACATCGCCCAGCCGATTGACATCATGGGCGACTCCCAGCCCACGGTCGTGACCTCCACGATTACCGACTGGAAGATCGACCAGGCCATGGACGAGATCGTGGCCGGCACCTTCGGCGGCGGCAAGGCCATCACCGCCAACATGGACAACGGTGGCGTCTCCCTGGGCGAGTTCTCCTCCAAGATTCCCGAGGACATCAAGTCCAAGATCGAGGAGTACGCCGAGCAGGTCAAGGCCGGCACCTTCGTCACCGAGGACGAGGTCAACGCCATTAAGAGCACCCTCTAGTAGGTTCTTTGCCCGTTGCATTTGGTGTGGCGGACATCGGGTGGCTTGAGTGAACGGAGGGCGGGGCGCGTCTTTGCGTTCCGCCCTTTTCTTTAGGGGCCGCCCGTTTGCGCAGAAAGGAAGACCATGGAAGACAGCAACCTCACAAGGCGCCAGGCCCTGGGGATTCTTGGCGCGGGACTCGCCCTGGCCGCAGTGCCTCTCTCCGGATGCTCGGGCTCGGCCGAGGAGGGAGGCAAGACGTCTTCCCGTAAGGCGGGGATCATCCTCAGCGGTCCCGCAAACGACGGGGGTTGGGGCCAGAGCCACTACGAGTCGCTCAAGACCGCCTGCGCCGAGCGCTCCGGCTGGAAGATCGTCGACCCACGCGAGAACGCCTCCCCCACGGAGGCCGCCGACGAGGCGCAGTCCTATGTGGATCAGGGGGTCGACCTCATCATTGCTGCCGGCACGCAGTTTCCCGACTCACTGAGGAAGGTCGTCGCCGACGCCGCAAAGAAGCGCCCGGAGGTGAAGTTCCTCTTCACTAACGTCTCCGCGGACGACCTTGCGGGGTACGACTCCGTCGAGAACCTCGAGACGGTCCTTCCCGACAACGTGCAGCTCGGGCAGCTCGCGGGCGTTGTCGCCGGCCTCATGACGAGCACGAGCAAGATCGGCTTCGTCGCAGGCATGGAGCTCTCCTCCTCCAAGGAGAAGTTCGACGCCTACCTTGCCGCCGCCAAGAAGGTCAACGCATCGGTCGAGGGCTTCGCGGATTACTCGGCGGGCTACACCGAGCCCTCGCAGGGCCGCTCCGTTGCGGCGACGCTCATTGCCCGAGACGGCGTTGACGTCATCTGGGGCGATGCCTCTGCGGCCGAGAACGGCGTGCGCAGCGCCCTTGAGCAGGCTGGCGCGGACTCCCACTTCAACATCGCGCAGCCCGTGGACATCGCCGGCTCCGGCCAGCCCACGGTCATTGCCTCCACGGTCGTGGACTGGATGATTGGCCAGGCCATGGACCGCATCGAGTCGGGAGAGTACGGCCGCGGCCACGTCACCGAGGCAAACCTCGACAACGGCGGCGTCTTTCTGGGCGAGCTCTCGAGCAAGGTCCCCAATGACGTCAAGGAGAAGATCGAGGGCTACGTCTCCCAGATCAGGGACGGCAAGTTCTAGCAGTTACGTACCGTTTGCTGCCGTTTGCCGAGTTCTTCTTGGCAAAGCAACAGTTGTTGGTAGAGTCAAACCCATTGGTTCTAACAGGGACCGGTTTGCTATCTAAGGCATGAAAAGAAGGGGAGAAACAATGAGGGATTCCATGAACGTTACGAGGCGTGACGCCATCAAGCTCGGCGCCGGCACCATGGCCGCTGCCGCTGCCGTCTCGCTGGCCGCCTGCGGCGGTTCTTCTTCGTCCGGCTCCAGCTCCAGCGCCTCCGGCAGCGAGGAGAAGTCCAGCTACAAGGTCGCCATCATCATCTCCGGCCCCGCCCTTGACGGTGGCTGGGGCCAGGGCCACTACGAGTCCCTGAAGAAGGCCTGCGAGGAGCACTCCAAGTGGGAGATGCTCGAGCCCAAGGAGAACACCCCCGCCTCCGACGCTGCCACCGCCGCGCAGTCCTATGTTGACCAGGACGTCGACCTCATCATCGCCGCCGGCAACGAGTTTGCCTCCGACTGGGCTGAGGTCGTGGCCGAGGCCGCCGAGAGCCACCCCGGCGTGCACTTCCTCATGACCAACACCGACCCCAAGACCGACCTCGCCGATTACGAGACCCTGGCCAACCTCGAGACCGTCCAGGTCAACCTCAAGCAGTCCGGCGCCCTCGCGGGCGTCGTCGCCGGCCTCATGACCGCCAGCAACTGCATCGGCTTCGTCGGCGGCATGAGGATCCCGACGACCCTCACCAAGTACTCCGCCTACCTTGCCGCCGCCCAGAAGGTCAACCCCTCCGTCAAGGGCGTCTACAACTTCGAGGCCGGCTTCACGGATGCCTCTGCTGGCGTCAAGCTCACCGAGTCCTGGATCGGCACCGACAACGTCGACGTCATGTGGTGCGATGCCTCCGCCGTCGACGGTGGCGTGCGCCAGGCCCTCGAGAACGCCGGCGCCGACAGCCACTTCAACATCGCCCAGCCGATCGACTGCGTGGGCGCCGACCACCCCTGCGTGATCACCTCCACCGTCACCAACTGGATGATGGGCGAGGCCATGGACGCCATCGAGTCCGGCTCCTACGGCGATGGCAAGGTCATCGAGGCCAACATCGACAACGGCGGCGTCTATCTTGGCAAGTTCTCCGACAAGGTCCCCGCTGACGTCCAGTCCAAGGTCGAGGAGTACACCGAGCAGATCAAGGCCGACACCTTCATCACCGATGACGAGGTGGTCGCCATCAAGAGCGGCCTGTAGGACCGCCAGGCCCCCTCAAAGGCCCCATCCGCATCATCCCCAGAGGGCGTCCCGCGCATGCGGGGCGCCCTTTGTTTATAGGGGCCTCCGTGGGGCATAAGGGACGGCAAAGAGATGTGTAGCGTTGCATTTTAGATAGAATAACGGCAGCTCAGAGGGTATAAGTTAAAGAATCTTGATGCATACATGGGCAAAATCAGTCCGCTCGCGGAATCCTGAGCGACATGAGTCACTTGCTAGATAATAATTTATTGCCAAAGTGGTTCTACTCTCCCTAAGGAGGGGGTATGGAAAAGCTCAAGGAGGTCGGCCGTCCCATCAAGCGCGTGGACGCCGCCGACAAGGTCACGGGCCGCGCCAAGTTCACGGACGACCTGTGCCCAAAGCCGTGCCTGGAGGCAAAGATCCTGCACTCCACCATCGGCAACGGACGCGTCATCTCCATGGACACGAGCGAGGCGCTCAAGGTGCCGGGCGTCGTGGCCGTCTTCACGTGCTTCGACGTGCCTGACATCGTCTACCCGGTGGGCGGCCACCCCTGGTACGCGGACCGCGACGCTTCGCACCGAGACATCGCCGACCGCAAGCTCCTGGACGACCGCGTGCGCATCTACGGCGACAACATCGGCGTCGTGGTGGCCGAGGACACCGTGGCCTGCGACCGCGCCCTCAAGCTCATCAAGGTTGAGTACGAGGAGTGGCCCGTGGTCTACGACCCCAAGGAGTCGCTGGCCCTTGGTGCCGCCGAGGGCGGCGCAGAGCACCCCGTGCAGGACCGAAAGCCCGACAACCTGGTGGCCCACACCCTCGCGGTGACCTCCGACGACAAGCTGGCCGCCCTCGGCTACTCCTCCGTGGAGGACGCCATCAACGACCCGGCCTATCACCACGTGAGCCTCCATATGGAGAGCCGCGAGCAGTCCCAGGTGCACATCGAGACCTGCACCTCCTACTGCTACATGGAGAACAACAAGATCGTGTGCGTCTCGTCCACGCAGATTCCGCACGTCGTGCGCCGCGTCATCGGCCAGGCGCTGGGCATCCCCTGGGGAGACGTGCGCGTCATCAAGCCCTACATCGGCGGCGGCTTCGGCACCAAGCAGGACGTGCACTACGAGCCGCTCAACGCCTGGGTCTGCAAGATGGTGGGCGGCCGCTGCGTGCGTATGGAGATCAGCCGCGAGGAGCTGTTCTGGGACACCTCGGGACGCCAGCCCAAGAGCTTTGACGTCGAGGCCTCCTGGGACGACGACATGAACCTCCACGCCCGCAAGATCTGCGCGTACTCCAACACGGGCGGCTACGGCCACCACGGCCACGCCTTGGTCCTCAACTCCGTCAACTCCTTCCGCTGGCTCTACCACACCCAGGAGAAGGCCGTTCGCTGCGAGGCGTACACCGCCTACACCAACGGCCCGCACACCGGCGCCATGCGCGCCTACGGCGTGCCCGAGGGCAACTGGGCGGTCGAGTGCCTCATGGGCGACATCGCCTACGACATGGGCTGGGACGGCGTGGAGTTCCGCCTCAAGAACGTCTACACCGACCAGTTCGTCGACGAGTTCACGCCGGGCGGCGTCATCGCGGCCCACACGTGCGCCATCCCGGAGTGCGTGGAGAAGGGCAAGGCCTACATCGAGTGGGACAAGAAGAAGCGCGAGTACGCCAACGAGACCGGCCCCATCCGCCATGGCGTGGGCGTCTCCTTCTTCGTGTACAAGACGGCCGTCGCGCCGTTTGCGCTGGAGACCGCCACGGCCGCGGTGACGCTCAACCAGGACGGCACCATCCAGCTGCAGATGGGCGCCACCGAGATCGGCCAGGGCGCCGACACGGTCTTCTCGCAGATGGCAGCCGAGGCCATCGGCGTGCGCACCGAGGACGTCCACATCGTGAGCTTCCAGGACACCGACGTCACGCCCTACGACTCGGGCGCCTATGCCTCCCGCCAGACCTACGTCAGCGGCACGGCCGTCAAGAAGGCCGGCGAGACGCTGCGCCAGAAGATCCTGGACTACGCACGCTTTGTCTATCCCAACGCACAGGGCGAACTCACCATCGAGGACGGCGTGGTGCTGGACGCCCTGGGCCACAAGGTGGTCGACCTGGCAACGCTGGGCCTGGACTCCTACTACAACATGGACCACGCCTGCCAGCTCCACGCGCAAGAGACCATCAACGTTCACACCAACGCCATCGCCGGCGGCTGCACCTTCGCCGACGTCACGGTCGACATGCCCCTGGGCAAGGTGACGGTCAACAAGATCATCAACGTCCAGGACTCCGGCCGCCTCATCAACCCCAAGCTGGTGGAGCAGCAGATTCACGGCGGCATGGCGCAGGGCATTGGCTACGGCCTCTTCGAGGAGCTGCAGGTTGACCCCAAGACCGGCCGCGTGCTCAATCCCACGCTGCTTGACTACAAGATCCCGACCATGATGGACCTGCCCGACCTGGCCGCGGACTTCGTCGAGAAGCCCGACCCCACGGGCCCCTACGGCAACAAGGCGGTGGGTGAGACGCCGGCCATCAGCCCGGCGGCCGCCATCCGCGACGCCATCCTGGATGCGACCGGTTGCAAGTTCTACGTCGAGCCCATGACGCCCCAGCGTCTCTTCGAGGGCTTTAAGGAAGCGGGGCTGATCTAGATGTACGACATCGAGTCTCTGTACGAGGCCACGAGCGTGGCCGATGCCTGCCGCGCCCTGGCCGCCGACCCCACGGCCGAGGTCATCGCCGGCGGCACCGACGTGCTAGTGAAGCTGCGCGAGGGCAAGGGCGCTCCCGCCCACCTGGTCTCCATCCACGAGCTGCACGACGAGCTCGACGGCGTCACGCTCGCCGAGGACGGCACGGTGGAGATCGGCCCCATCACGTGGTTTCACCACGTGACCACGAGTCCCGTGATCCAGGCCACCGTCCCCACGCTGGGCGACGCCTGCGACACGCCCGGCGGCCCGCAGCTGCGCGTCTCCGGCACCATCGGCGGCAACGTCTGCACGGCGGCCACCTCGGGCGACTCCGCCTCAACGCTCTTTGCCTACGGCGCCCTGCTGGACGTGGCGAGCGTCCGCGGCACCCGCACCATCCCCATCGAGGAGTGGTACGCGGGCCCCGGCCGCTCCCACAAGGAGCGCGACGAGCTTCTCGTCAAGATTCGCATCCCGCGCAGCCACTACGAGGGCTTCACGGGCTACTACTTCAAGTACGGCAAGCGCAACGCCCTCGAGATCACCACCATGGGCTGCTGCTGCCTGGTCAAGCTGGCGGCCGACAAGAGCACCATCGAGGACATCCGCCTGGCCTTTGGCGTGGCGGGCCCCACGCCCATGCGCGCGCTTGCCGCCGAGGACGCCGTGCGCGGCCTGCCCGTGGCCGAGGCCGCCGAGAAGATCGGCGAGCTCGCGGCCGGCTGCACCAACCCGCGTGACTCCTGGCGTGCGTCCAAGGAGTTCCGCCTGCAGCTCATCAAGGAAATGTCGAAGCGCTCCCTCATCTATGCGGCGCGCAGGGGAGGGGCTGATATCTAATGGACATGAAGATCCTCAAGTGCACCGTCAACGGCAAGCCCGTCCAGGTGGGCTATGACCCGCGCGAGTCGCTGCTGGACACGCTGCGCAACCGCCTCGGCCTCACGAGCGTTAAGCGCGGCTGCGAGGTGGGCGAGTGCGGCGCCTGCACCGTGCTCATCGATGGCGTGGCCACTGACACATGCCTGTACCTCACCGACTGGGCCCAGGGCAAGGAAATCCTGACCGTGGAGGGCCTGCAGGCCCCCGACGGCACGCTCAACCCCGTCCAGCAGGCGTTTGTCGACGAGTTTGCCGTCCAGTGCGGCTTCTGCATCCCGGGCATCATCATGAGCGCCATGGAGATGGTCAACTCGGGCAAGACGTTCACGAGGGACGAGATTCGCAAGAACCTCTCTGGCCACCTGTGCCGCTGCACCGGCTACCAGAACGTGATCAACGGCGTCGAGAAGGCCATCGAGATAGTCCACGAGAAGGTCGGCGAGTAGGGCATTCCCGGCCACCGCGAGAAGGGCCCCTCCTTCCATGCAAAGCTACGCTTCGCAAAGAGCTTTGCCATGGAAGGAGGGGCCCTTCTCGCTGCGTTGTCGCTGGCTGCTCGCCGAACTTCTCGCGGGCTCGCCGACCCTCTCGGCAAAAGTGCTTCTGAGCGCGCTCTCTGCGCGAGGTCACTTTTGTGAGAAGCCCGGGTCCCCTTCCGTGGCGCTGGTGCCCTCCGGCTATGCCCAGCTCACGATGATTGTTGAGTCGTCGAGGGCGGCGCCCTGGCGGCTGGCGGCCTCGTCGCCCACGGTGACGTCGTAGCCCATGCGCGTGAGGTCGTTCACGAACTTTGCGGCCTTGGCGCTGAAGGTGTTGAGCAGGCGCGCCGTCTCGTAGTCGGAGATCACGTCCTGCTCGCGGTTGTAGATGATGGCGCAGATGGCGTCTGCCACCTGCGTGTTGCTGTTGGCCAGAAGGTCGTTGTAGAAGGAATTGCCCGTGCCCTTGCCGTCCAGCTCGCCGGGGGCAAACTTCACCGCCAGCGACGTGCGGCCGTACTTGGCGTACATGCGCACGCGCGTGTTGGTGCGCGCCATTGCGTTGCGCGTGGCCCAGCCCATCGCGTTCTCGGCCAGGGTGTCGGCCTCGGCGTGCTCCTCCTCGGGGTTTGCGCTCGCGGCGATCTGCCTAGCCTCTTCGGCGCGAATCATGTCCAGCATGCTCTTCTCCCTTGCTTGTTGGCGCGTTGTCGCGCGTGGTGGCTTTTCCGGCCGCCGATTCCATCGGTTGGGCCTGCGCGCCCGCGCCGTCCTCCTGCCCATATAATAGGGGAGAAAGACGTCAAGCACCCAAGGGGTTGAGCATGAATAGCAAGATCGCGGCGCTCATGCCGTTCGTGGACTTTCTCGGCGCAGCGCTGGGGTCGGCCACCGAGGTCGTCCTGCATGACCTCACCGAGCCCGAGAACTCTGTGGTCAAGATCGTGAATGGCCATGTCTCCGGCAGAAACGTCGGGGCGCCCGCAACGGACTTCGCCCGCGCCATCGTGCGCGAGTACGGCGACTCAAACATCAACTTTGTGACCGACTACGTCTGCAAGACCGTCGACGGCCGCCCGCTCCAGGGCTCCTCGTACTTCGTCCGCGACGAGGGCGAGGTCGTGGGCATGATCTGCGTGAACATTGACCCGCAGCCCTTCCGCTCCCTGGAGGACGCGCTCAACGTCTTTATGGAGGCCTACCGCCATGGCGGCTCCGAGGAGTACCGCGACGCCAACCTGGACGCCGTCCGCGCCGCGTACAGCTCCTCCAGCGTGGAGACGCTGTCCCTGGGCGGCAACGACGCCGGCGTGGTCGAGCAGGTCCGCGCCCTCATGGCCTCCATGGGCAAGACTCCCTCGGAGCTTGACCAGGCCGGCCGCATGGAGGTCGTCCGCAAGCTCGAGGAGTCGGGCGCCTTCCTCATCAAGGGCGCGGCGGCAGACGTGGCCTGCGAGCTGCATGTCTCGGTGCCCAGCATTTACCGCTACCTCCAGAAGGTCCGCCGGGAGGGCTAGGCCGTTGGCGTCACGGCGATAATTTCTTCTCGCCAAGTTGCCCCGGGCGCCGCGGCGCGTCTGGGACAGCTGGTCTGCTCAGCGTTGTATTTACCCAGTTATATCGCCTAAAACGACAGCTCGGCCCAAACGCCCGCCGCTTGCGCCGCCGTTCCTACCGCTGGCGAGAATAACTTATTATCATGCGTGAGAATTATTGATAATCCATGTCACCCGATGCGGGAGCGGCCAGCATGCAGCCAGGCTCCCGTGACCCAAGGCGGCTCCCCCGGAAGCGCAAGAGCCCGATGCCGGAGCCGCCACCACATCCACGTTGCGCGGGGGAGAGCCTCGCGCCGGTCTAAGGGAGACAACCCATGGAAGAAACGCTGAACCGTCTGTTCCACCTGAAGGAGCGTGGGACCTCGGTGCGCACGGAGATGCTCGCCGGCCTCACCACCTTCGTCACGGCCGCCTACGTGCTGGCCGTCAACCCCTCCGTCATGTCCGCGGCCGGCATGGACGCCGGCGCCGTCTTCACCGCGACCGCCCTCGTCTGCTTCCTGGGCACCTGCGTCATGGCGCTTCTCACCAACTACCCCTTCGTGCTGGTTCCCAGCATGGGACTGAACGCCTACTTCGCCTACACCGTGGTGCTGGGCATGGGCTACAGCTGGGAGGTGGCACTGGCCGCCATCTTCCTCGAGGGCGCGGTCTTTGCTGTGATATCCCTCACGAGCCTGCGCGACAAGATCTTCGGGGCCATCCCGCTCAACCTCAAGTACGCCATCTCCGCGGGTATCGGCCTGTTCATCACCATCATCGGCCTCAAGAGCTCCGGCCTCGTGGTCTCCAGCCAGGCAACCCTGGTCTCCATCTTCTCGTTCACCGGCAGCGTGGCCGACGGCACCTTCAACACCGCCGGCATCAGCGTCATCCTCTTCTGCCTGGGCCTCGTCATCACCGCCGTGCTCATGGCCAGAAACGTCAAGGGCAACATTCTGCTGGGCATCCTCATCACCTGGGTCCTGGGCATCGCCTGCGAGCTCTGTGGCCTCTACGTGCCCGACGCGGCGGCCGGCTACGCCAGCCTGTTTCCAGACTTCTCCCGCGGCCTGGCCGTGCCCTCGCTTGCCCCCACCTTCCTCAAGATGGACTTCTCGCAGATTGCCAACCTGGGCTTCCTCGTGGTGACCTTCGCCTTCCTGCTCACCAGCCTCTTTGACACCGTCGGCTCCCTCATCGGCCTGGGTGCCAAGGCCGAGCTGCTCGACGAGGAGGGCAACATGCCCGCCGTCCGCGGCGCCATGGCATCCGAGTCCGTGGCCACCATGATCGCCGGCCTGCTGGGTAACTCCGCCACCTGCTGCTCCGTCGAGTGCGCGGCCGGCATCGCCGAGGGCGGCCGCACCGGCCTCATGGCCCTCACCACCGGCGTGCTGTTCCTGCTTTCCATGTTCCTCTCGCCGATCTTTTTGGCCATTCCGTCCTTTGCCACGGCTCCCGCCCTGGTCATCGTCGGCTTCCTCATGGCCAGCTCGGTCCTGAAGGTGGACTTCAACGACCCCTGCGAGGGCATCCCCGCGTTCCTGTGCTTCATGGGCATGCCGCTTTGCTACAGCATCGTCGAGGGCATCTCCCTGGGCATCATCTCCTACGTCTTCATCAACCTGCTCTGCGGCAACCACAAGAAGATCAGCCCCATGATGTACGTCTTGGCCGTGGTCTTCATCCTCAAGTACGTCCTCATCTAGCGTGCCCGGCGCGCCCGCGCCAAGCCTCGTCACAGTTCCCGGCATAGGGAGAAGGGATTCCAAGATGGATTCCAAGACTGAGCCCAAGTCCTTCGTGATCAAGGGCGACATCTGCTACAGCACGAGCCCGCAGGAGGTCTCCTGCACCCAGGACGGCTACCTGGTCTGCGTTGACGGCAAGTCCGCCGGCGTCTTCGGCGAGCTCCCCCAGAGTTACGCCGAGCTGCCGCTCGTCGACTGCACGGGTCAGCTCGTCGTCCCCGGCATGAGCGACATCCACGTCCACGCGCCCCAGTACGCCTTCCGCGGCCTGGGCATGGACCTGGAGCTCCTGGACTGGCTGAACACCCACACCTTCCCGGAGGAGGCCAAGTACGCGGACCTCGCCTACGCCGGCGACGCCTACGAGATCTTTGCGGACGACCTGCGCCACAGCGCCACCACCCGCGCCGTGGTCTTCGGCACGCTGCACGTGCCCGCAACGGAGCTCCTCATGGACGACCTTGAGGCCACGGGCCTGGTCACCTACGTCGGCAAGGTCAACATGGACCGCAACAGCCCCGACAACCTGGTCGAGGACTCCGCCGAGTCCGCCGAGGCCACCCGCGGGTGGGTGGCGGACGCCACCGGTCGCTACGAGCGCACGCACCCCATCATCACGCCTCGCTTCACGCCCAGCGTGACCGACGGCCTCATGGCCGAGCTCGCCGACATCGCCCACCAGAACGACCTGCCCGTCCAGAGCCACCTCTCCGAGAACCTCTCCGAGATCGGCTGGGTTAAGGAGCTCTGCCCCTGGTCTACCTGCTACGGCGACGCCTACGACCACTTTGGCCTTCTCGGCGAGAAGACCATCATGGCCCACTGCGTCTACTCCACCGACGAGGAGGTGGACCTGCTGCGCCGCACGGGCACCTACGTCGCGCACTGCCCGCAGTCCAACGCCCAGCTGGCGAGCGGCATTGCCCCCATCAGGCGCTACCTCGACCTCGGCATGAACGTGGGCCTGGCCACCGACGTGGCCGGCGGCGCCGACCTCTCCATGTGGCGCTGCATGGCCGACGCCGTGGCCGTCTCCAAGCTGCGCTGGCGCCTGGTCGACCAGTCGCTCTCGCCCCTCACCACGCAGGAGGCCTTCTGGATGGCCACCATGGGCGGTGGCTCCTTCTTCGGCAAGGTCGGCTCCTTCGCCGAGGGCTACGAGCTCGACGCCCTGGTCCTTGACGACTCCGCCATCCGCACCCCGCGCGACCTCACCGTCTGGGAACGCCTGGAGCGCTACGTCTACCTGGCGGAGGAGGGCGGCTTCCTCACCCGCAAGTTCGTCGCCGGCAGGCAGATCGACCTGGACTAGGCAACATAAGACCGGCCCTGTGCCAACGCGCCCGGCGAGAAGCACGCACTTCTCGCCGGGCGCTACTCTTAAGGGAAGGGGAGGGAGCCTCCGGAGGGGACGCGCGACAGGTCTCGGTGAGCGGTCGAGAAGGACCGTTCGCCGAATATGCGCACACGCCTCCTTCATTTGGGGAAGCCAAACCACAAGGGTCCGCAGGTCAGGACCCGGTGCCCGTCAGGCCCCCTAAAATCCTCCCTTGAATCTGACAAAAAGTGTGCTTATATATCGAGTAACAAACGATTTGTTTGGCTTTCAAACAAAAAGTCGAATCCGCGTCAGAAGGATGCGGTGGATAGCGCGAGAGCGCGGAGGGGAGTCCTTCAGTGAGCGAGAAGATCCAGTGGGCCATCAACCAGATGCCCAAGAGCGATGATGCCCACCTCGGCATCATGTCCCTGGATAACGTTTCCAAGGCGCGTGCTTTCCACAAGAGCTTCCCCCAGTACTCCGTGACCCCGCTTGCCCGTCTTGACGGCCAGGCGGCTCGCCTGGGCCTGGGCAACCTCTGCGTCAAGGACGAGAGCTACCGCTTTGGCCTCAACGCGTTCAAGGTCCTGGGCGGCTCCTTCGCCATGGCCAACTACATTGCCGACGAGACCGGCAAGGACGTCGCCGACTGCACCTATGACTACCTGACCTCCGACGAGCTCGCCTCCGACTTCGGCCAGGCCACCTTCTTCACCGCCACCGACGGCAACCACGGCCGCGGCGTGGCGTGGGCGGCCAACAAGCTGGGGCAGAAGGCTGTGGTACATATGCCCAAGGGCAGCTCCAAGCCCCGGTACGACAACATCGCCAAGGAGGGCGCCGCCGTCACCATTGAGGAGGTCAACTACGACGACTGCGTCCGCATGGCCGCCGCCGAGGCCGCCCAGACCGAGCACGGCGTGATCGTCCAGGATACCGCCTGGGAGGGCTATGAGGAGATCCCCTCCTGGATCATGCAGGGCTACGGCACCATGGCCAGCGAGGCCGCCGAGCAGCTCCGCCAGCTCGGCGTCAACCGTCCCTCCCACGTGTTCGTCCAGGCGGGCGTGGGCTCCCTGGCCGGCGCGGTGGTGGGCTACTTCACCAACCTGTTCCCCAACGACCCGCCCAAGTTCATCATCATGGAGGCCCAGGCGGCCGACTGCCTCTACCGGGGCGCCCTGGCCGGCGACGGCGCCCCCCGCATCGTGGACGGCGATCTCCAGACCATCATGGCCGGCCTGGCCTGCGGCGAGCCCAACACCATCTCCTGGGATATCCTGCGCAACCACGCCACCGCCTTTGTCTCCTGCCCCGACTGGGTGAGCGCCCGGGGCATGCGGATGCTGGGCGTCCCCGTCAAGGGCGATCCGGTGGTGATCTCCGGCGAGTCCGGCGCGGTGGGCATGGGCCTCATCGCCGCCATCATGGAGACCGATGAATACAAGGAGCTCCGGGAGGCCATCGGCCTGGACCGCTTCAGCCAGGTGCTCATGTTCTCCACCGAGGGCAACACCGACCCCATGAAGTTCCGCAAGGTGCTGTGGGACGGTGAATATCCCACCGCTTAATTCATCCCAAAAGCGGCAAAGCCGCTTCTGGGATGAGATACAGCCCGCCGCGCGCAGGTGCTGACCGCTGAAAGCGCTCAGCACCCACACTTGCTGGCTGAGCGGAGTTCGTTCCGGGGCACATGTCCCCGGAACGAACAAACTGCACGCCTGCGGCGCGCACTCTGTAAGGCTTTTAAGATAATATAACTACCTGTGAATCAATGATGGAGGGAAACGAACATGGATTACGAGCAGATCAAGAAGGCAGCCGAGAGCTACAGGGCCGACATGACCCGCTTCCTGCGGGCGATGATCTCCCACCCCAGCGAGAGCTGCGAGGAGAAGGAAGTGGTGGCCTGCATCAAGGCCGAGATGGAGAAGCTGGGCTACGACGCGGTGGAGGTAGACGGCCTGGGCAACGTCATCGGCTGGATGGGTGAGGGCGACAAGATCATCGCTTTCGATTCCCACATCGACACCGTGGGCATCGGCAACATCAACAACTGGGAGGCCGATCCCTACCAGGGCTACGAGGACGACGCGGTGATCTTCGGCCGCGGCGGCTCCGACCAGGAGGGCGGCATGGCCGCCGCCACCTACGGTGCCAAGATCATGAAGGATCTGGGCCTCATTCCCGCCGGCTATAAAATCATGGTGGTGGGCTCCGTGCAGGAGGAGGACTGCGACGGCATGTGCTGGCAGTACATCGTCAACAAGTTCTTCCCCGCCAAGGGCATCCGCAAGGAGCAGGTGGAGTTCGTGGTGTCCACCGAGCCCACCGACGGCGGCATCTACCGGGGCCACCGGGGCCGCATGGAGATCCGGGTGGACGTGAAGGGCGTCAGCTGCCACGGCAGGCCGCCGGATGCGCCGGTCGCCCCGGAGCGGGGCGACAACGCCATCTACAAGATGGCCGACATCCTCCAGGACGTGCGCGCCCTCAACGAGAACCCCGCCGACGAGACCGTGGAGATCAAGGGCCTGGTGAAGATGCTGGATCCCAAGTACAACCCCGAGCACTTTGAGGATGCCCGCTTCCTGGGCCGGGGCACCTGCACCACCTCCCAGATCTTCTACACCTCCCCCAGCCGCTGCGCCGTGGCCGACTCCTGCTCCATCTCCATCGACCGCCGCATGACCGCCGGCGAGACCTGGGACTCCTGCCTCCAGGAGATCCGCGATCTGCCCAGCGTGAAGAAGTACGGCGACGACGTACAGGTGTCCATGTATATGTATGACCGGCCCTCCTGGACCGGCGAGGTGTACGAGACCGAGTGCTACTTCCCCACCTGGATCAACAAGGAGAACGCCGCCCACGTCCAGGCCCTGGTGGACGCCCACCACGCCCTCTGGGGCGACAAGCGCATCGGCCACGCCGACGCCGAGGCCAAGCGGGACGCCATGCACCTGCGGGAGGGCCGTCCCCTCACCGACAAGTGGACCTTCTCCACCAACTGCGTGTCCATCCAGGGCCGATATGGCATCCCCTGCGTGGGCTTTGGCCCCGGCGCCGAGTCCCAGGCCCATGCCCCCAATGAGATCACCTGGAAGCAGGATCTGGTGACCTGTGCCGCCCTGTACGCCGCAGTACCCGGCCTGTACAAGCCCGAGAACAAGACTGCTGACGTCACCGAGTTCCGGCAGAGCCTCACGGATAACGATATCCGGTGAGCTTCGAAGGGGGGCTGGGTCAAGGCATTTTCGCCACGTACACGCCGCGGCGAAAATGATTGGAAATTCTTCTTCCGCCGCAGGCGGAAGAACCGGAAAAACAGTGGTTTTTCCTGGCCCTTTTCCCGAAGGGGCCGATTCCTGCTGGCGAAACTGGTGTGAAAGAAGGTTGAGCGAGTTTGAGCGGTAAGATTGTGAAGGTATCCGGACCGCTGGTGGTGGCCACGGGCCTGGCGGACGCCAATATGTCCGACGTGGTCCGGGTGGGCCCCCAGCATCTGATCGGTGAGATTCTGACCATGAAGGGGGACGCCGCCTCCATCCAGGTGTACGAGGAGACCTCCGGCCTGGGGCCTGGGGCAGAGGTGTTCACCACCG
>OGRN01000942.1_pt1 | contig 26687 bp, 28 predicted proteins | sample 1553401 | NCBI WGS metagenome assembly OGRN01 (sample SAMEA2580096, study PRJEB22360) | human gut metagenome | biome: human gut; feature: human-associated habitat; material: faeces | place: Denmark | collected 2008/2010 | reverse complement strand
GGGTGCGCCAGCCGCGGCAAACATCATGCGCATGGCTTCGCGCTGATCGACCGCCAGCATGGCAAAACCGCCCGATGCACGCGTAATGTCGTTGATGGTGTACTTATTCATTCATTTATTCCTTTATCCAGTCGTTACATTTTTACTTTGGCAGTCATCCCGGCACTGACACGGACCTGCTCCAGAATGGCGGACCAGTCCTGGCGACCGCGACCCGCTGCGCGCGCCTGGCTATAAACCTCCCGTGAGGCGGCCCCCAGTGGCATCGGCACATGCAACTGGTTGGCGACATCAAGGGCGATGCCAAGATCCTTATGGGCAAGATCGATCATGAAGGCGGGAGAAAGATCTCCGCTGAGGACTTTGTTCGGCCAGGAAGTGGTGAAGTGGCCTTTACCGGCGGCAGTACCGCTCATTACCTTGACGGCAACATCGAAGGGAAGATTGAGGGCTTCGCACAAAACGGCGGCTTCTGCCGACAACGCATTGAGCGCGATGCTCATGTAGTTGTTGATAAGCTTAACGCGGATCCCCATGCCCGGACCGCCCGCGTTGATCAACTCGCTGCCCATCGCCATCAGGATCGGCGTGGCGCGTTCAACTTGTTCAGCAGTGCCGCCAGCCAGCAGTAGCAGAGTACCGGTAATGGCATTTGCGGAAGTACGGCCTACCGGAACATCCATCATGCTGAAGCCTCTGGCCTGCATATCAGCAATCAATTTATCGGTTTGCAGTGGGTGGATGGTCGACATATCAATGACCAGCGCATCGGAAGATAAGCTCTCACAGACACCGTTTTCACCGAACAACACGTGACGCACCAGATCGCCATTCGGCAACATGGTAATGATAAATTCGGCACCTTTAGCGGCCTGCGCTGGGTTAGCAGCGGGAGTCGCCCCTTTGTCGACCAGATGCTGTACGGCTTCGGTATTCACATCGAAGACGCAAAGTTGATGCCCTTGCTGCAATAAATTGCTCGCCATTGGCGAACCCATTTGCCCTAAACCGATAAACGCGATTGCTGCCATAACTCTCTCCTGAATACAGTGATGTCACTTTTTGTCATTTATGACATGCCTTGCTTGTCTGTTTTTGATCGTATTTGTAATTTATCGTCAAAAAATTGACAGCCGTCACTTTTTAAACAATTGATGAAATTAAAATGAACGCATCCCAAAATGCTTAAGGAATGACCATGATTCGTGTTGCTTGTGTAGGAATTGCCGTGATGGATCGCATCTATTACGTGGAAGGATTGCCGACGGAGAGCGGTAAATACGTGGCGAAAAATTATACGGAAGTTGGCGGCGGGCCAGCGGCTACAGCAGCAGTTGCGGCGGCCAGACTAGGTGCGCAGGTCGATTTTATTGGTCGCGTCGGTGACGACGACACGGGCAACAGCCTGCTGGCAGAGCTGGAATCCTGGGGTGTTAACACCCGTTACACCAAACGGTATAACCAGGCGAAATCTTCGCAATCCGCCATCATGGTGGATGCCAAAGGTGAGCGCATCATCATTAACTATCCCAGCCCAGACCTACTGCCTGATGCAGAGTGGTTGGAGGAAATTGATTTCTCTCAGTGGGACGTGGTGCTGGCAGATGTACGCTGGCACGACGGCGCGAAAAAAGCCTTCACTCTGGCGCGGCAGGCGGGCGTAATGACCGTGCTGGACGGTGATATTACGCCGCAGGATATCAGCGAACTGGTGGCGTTAAGCGATCATGCAGCTTTTTCAGAACCGGGTCTGGCGCGCTTAACGGGCGTGAAAGAGATGGCGAGTGCCCTAAAACAGGCACAAACGCTCACAAATGGACATGTCTATGTTACTCAGGGCAGTGCAGGCTGTGACTGGCTGGAGAATGGCGGGCGACAGCATCAACCGGCCTTCAAAGTTGATGTGGTAGATACCACAGGTGCGGGTGATGTTTTTCACGGCGCATTGGCGGTGGCGCTGGCAACAGGTGGGGATTTAGCGGAATCAGTCCGCTTCGCCAGCGGAGTAGCGGCGTTGAAATGCACACGTCCCGGTGGACGAGCTGGGATCCCTGACTGTGATCAAACCCGATCTTTTTTGTCACTTTTTGTATAAAATGCCAGGGTGATGGTTTTTCGAGGAATTTTCATGAGCCTTACCGAACTAACCGGTAACCCGCGGCACGACCAACTCCTCATGCTGATCGCCGAGCGTGGGTATATGAATATTGATGAGCTGGCAAATCTGCTGGATGTCTCCACGCAGACGGTCCGCCGGGATATTCGTAAATTAAGCGAGCAAGGACTGATTACGCGCCATCACGGTGGCGCGGGTCGGGCTTCCAGCGTCGTTAATACGGCGTTCGAGCAGCGTGAGGTTTCGCAAACCGAAGAAAAAAAAGCGATTGCCGAAGCGGTGGCAGACTATATTCCTGATGGTTCAACAATATTTATCACCATTGGTACGACCGTTGAGCATGTTGCCCGGGCGTTACTTAACCATAACCATTTGCGGATAATCACCAACAGCCTGCGTGTGGCGCATATTCTTTACCACAACCCGCGCTTTGAAGTGATGGTGCCTGGCGGAACGCTGCGTTCCCATAACAGTGGGATCATTGGCCCTTCAGCGGCGTCCTTTGTGGCCGATTTTCGCGCCGATTATCTGGTAACAAGTGTAGGCGCAATTGAGAGCGATGGCGCGTTGATGGAGTTTGATGTTAACGAAGCTAACGTGGTGAAAACGATGATGGCGCACGCGAGAAATATTCTGCTGGTCGCCGATCACACTAAGTATCATGCTTCGGCGGCGGTTGAAATTGGTAATGTGGCACAGGTCACTGCGCTCTTTACCGACGAGCTGCCGCCCGCTGCGCTAAAATCACGCTTACAAGACAGCCAAATTGAAATCATCCTTCCCCAGGAAGACGCGTAGAATTTTGTGACCGTTGACCTGGCTTCATACCTGACCACATAGCCAAACCCATCCTTTCCCGCTACAGTTAATTTCTTGTGGCGCGAAAGGAGGCAAAAATGCTCTATATCTTTGATTTAGGTAATGTGATTGTCGATATCGACTTTAACCGTGTGCTGGGGGCCTGGAGCGATTTAACGCGTGTTCCACTGGCTACGCTTAAGAAGAGTTTCCACATGGGCGAGGCGTTTCATCAGCATGAGCGTGGGGAAATTAGCGACGAAGCGTTCGCAGAGGCACTGTGTCATGAGATGGCCCTGCCGCTAAGCTATGAGCAGTTCTCCCACGGTTGGCAGGCGGTATTTGTTGCGCTACGACCGGAAGTGATCGCCATCATGCATAAACTGCGTGAGCAGGGGCATCGCGTGGTGGTGCTTTCCAATACTAACCGCCTGCATACTACCTTCTGGCCGGAGGAATACCCGGAAATCCGTGATGCTGCTGACCATATCTATCTGTCGCAAGACTTGGGTATGCGCAAACCTGAAGCACGAATTTATCAGCATGTTTTGCAGGCAGAAGGTTTTTCACCAGACGATACGGTCTTTTTCGACGATAACGCCGATAATATAGAAGGAGCTAATCAGCTAGGCATTACTAGTATTCTGGTGAAAGATAAAACCACCATCCCGGACTATTTCGCGAAGGTGTTATGCTAAAAACCATTCAGGACAAAGCCAGGCATCGTACCCGTCCACTATGGGCCTGGCTAAAACTACTCTGGCAACGCATTGATGAGGACAACATGACAACCCTGGCAGGTAACCTTGCCTATGTGTCGTTGCTCTCATTAGTGCCGCTGGTTGCCGTTGTTTTTGCGCTTTTCGCCGCTTTTCCCATGTTTTCCGACGTCAGCATTCAGTTGCGTCACTTTATTTTTGCCAACTTTCTGCCTGCTACTGGCGATGTTATCCAGCGATATATCGAACAGTTTGTCGCCAATTCCAACAAAATGACCGCCGTCGGGGCGTGCGGGCTGATCGTCACGGCGTTATTGTTGATGTACTCCATCGATAGCGCGTTGAATACCATCTGGCGCAGTAAACGAGCGCGACCCAAAATTTACTCGTTTGCCGTGTACTGGATGATTTTAACGCTGGGGCCGCTGTTGGCAGGGGCCAGTCTGGCGATCAGCTCCTATCTGCTCTCTCTGCGCTGGGCGAGCGATCTCAATACTGTCATCGATAATGTGTTGCGTATTTTTCCGCTGCTGTTGTCGTGGATCTCTTTCTGGCTGCTGTACAGCATCGTTCCTACCATCCGTGTACCTAACCGCGACGCGATTGTCGGCGCGTTTGTCGCCGCGCTCCTGTTCGAAGCAGGAAAGAAAGGTTTCGCGCTTTATATCACCATGTTCCCATCATATCAGCTCATTTACGGTGTGCTGGCGGTGATCCCCATTCTCTTTGTTTGGGTCTACTGGACATGGTGTATCGTCTTGCTTGGCGCGGAAATTACTGTCACTCTCGGGGAATACCGCAAATTAAAACAAGCTGCTGAACAAGAAGAAGACGACGAACCATGATTGCATTAATTCAACGCGTAACCCGTGCCAGCGTCACCGTGGAGGGAGAAGTGACGGGCGAAATTGGCGCGGGACTTTTGGTGTTATTGGGTGTCGAAAAGGATGACGACGAACAGAAAGCAAACCGTCTGTGCGAGCGTGTGCTTGGCTATCGCATCTTCAGCGATGCCGATGGCAAGATGAATCTCAACGTGCAACAGGCGGGCGGCAGTGTGCTGGTGGTTTCCCAGTTTACCCTCGCCGCAGATACCGAACGGGGGATGCGCCCAAGCTTCTCAAAAGGCGCATCACCGGATCGCGCAGAGGCGTTATATGACTATTTCGTCGAACGCTGCCGTCAGCAGGAGATGAACACGCAAACAGGGCGCTTCGCTGCGGATATGCAGGTATCGCTGGTCAATGATGGCCCCGTGACATTCTGGTTGCAGGTATGAGCCAGCTTCCAGGTGTGTCACGGGAAACAAGAGAGAGTATCGCTATGTATCACCTTCGGGTTCCACAAACAGAAGAAGAATTAGAGCGCTACTATCAGTTCCGCTGGGAGATGTTGCGTAAACCCCTGCATCAACCGAAAGGTTCGGAACGCGACGCGTGGGATGCGATGGCGCATCACCAGATGGTCGTCGACGAGCAGGGTAATCTGGTGGCAGTAGGGCGGCTGTATATTAATGCCGATAACGAAGCGTCCATCCGTTTTATGGCCGTTCATCCCGACGTGCAGGACAAAGGGTTAGGCACGCTGATGGCGATGACTCTGGAGTCGGTGGCGCGTCAGGAAGGCGTTAAGCGCGTGACCTGTAGCGCCCGTGAAGACGCGGTGGAGTTTTTCGCCAAGCTGGGGTTTGTTAATCAGGGAGAAATCACCACGCCAACCACCACGCCGATTCGCCATTTTTTGATGATTAAACCTGTCGCCACTCTGGATGATATTTTGCATCGCGGCGACTGGTGCGCGCAGCTGCAACAGGCGTGGTACGAACATATCCCGCTAAGCGAAAAAATGGGCGTGCGCATTCAGCAATATACCGGGCAAAAATTTATCACCACCATGCCGGAAACAGGCAATCAGAATCCGCATCACACGCTGTTTGCCGGGAGTTTATTCTCGCTGGCAACGCTCACTGGTTGGGGGCTTATCTGGCTGATGCTGCGCGAACGCCACCTCGGCGGAACGATTATTCTGGCGGATGCGCATATCCGCTATAGCAAACCGATTAGCGGAAAACCCCATGCGGTAGCCGACCTTGGTGCCTTAAGTGGCGATCTCGACCGTCTGGCGCGCGGACGAAAAGCACGGGTGCAGATGCAAGTAGAAATCTTTGGCGACGAGACGCCGGGTGCAGTGTTTGAAGGCACGTATATCGTTCTGCCCGCGAAGCCATTTGGTCCGTATGAAGAGGGCGGAAACGAAGAAGAGTAGGGGCGTTTTACTTGACTGAAAAGGTTTTCAATCTGAAAACCTTTTCTGGGCCCTGGTCCGGAGTTACCTTCCCGCTCTCCAGGCAACATCCCGTAGCGCCGATCGCGCAGCCTCACTGATACCACCTAACTGAAAAAATCCGTGGATAACGCCAAGGTAGCGTTGGCAGGTGCATTGCACTCCTTGCCCTGTCATGCGGTGATACAACGCTTCACCTTCATCGCAAAGTGGGTCGTATTCAGCGGTAATGATATGTACAGGTGGCAAGCCATTGAAATCATTGCGCCAAATAGGGCTGGCTTCAGGATGCCTGCGTTCAATGCCTGGCAGGTACATCTCAAAGCCGCTCAGTAAAGTGTCGCGTGTGATGATGTAATCGTGACCATTGCGTATGTAGCTTTCGAAATGCGCAGTCGCATCAAGCATAGGATAAATTAAGATGAGTTGTGCTGGTTGCCACTCGCCAGCACGCTTCAATCGCAAAGCAGTTACCAGCGCCAGATGCCCTCCCGCACTGTCACCGGCAAGAGTTATTCGTTGTTTATCAACGCCGAGTCGTTCGGCGTGTTGCCGGACTAATTCTGCACCTCGTTGTGCATCATCATGGGCGGCGGGGAAAGTATGTTCCGGTGCCAGCCGATACTGGACGGCAATAATCCGACATTGCCCGTAATAGGCTAACTGGCGCAGCTGGTTGTCGTGAGTTGCGAACCCGCCGCTAACAAAACAGCCACCGTAGTAATAAATTATCGTCGGGAGTAATGTCGGGGCATTCAGCGGTGACACTATTCGTAAGGTCATCCCTTCAAGTTCGATAGTCTGAATATCTACCCGCGTTTCTGTCTCACCCGCAAGGACAGCGCTGGCGATATAGCCCTCTCTGCGCTGCGTAATACTTTGTTGGCGCGATGAGGGGCGACCCGCAGCGATAAACTCTTCGACTAACTCTGCAATTCCTTTTTCCAGTGCCATAGTAGAACTCATTTTGCTGTATGAATGTACAGTTTTATACACCCGTTTTTGCTGGATGGATACAGGGAAATTCACGGGCGTGAAAAATCTGGAAAGCACCTCGCAAATGTAAAGACAAACCCGGCAGAGACGTGGTTTTGCTGGAGCACTATCAGTAAGCTAGTGGTTTCAATGGTACGTCAATGACGTACAAAAAGGATTGTTACTCTAAGCCAATGGCGTATAATTATGCTCTTCATCGAAACGGAAATTTTTACTGAAGATGTTCAAAAACTGCTGAACGACGATGAATTCAGTCGTTTTCAGTTTTTCCTGGCCTTGAATCCTGACTATGGTGAGGTAATACCTGAAACTGGTGGGTTAAGAAAGGTTCGATGGGTCTCAGGAGGAAAGGGGAAACGTGCTGGTGTCAGGGTTATTTACTTTCATCAGGTTAAACATTATGAGATCAGATTACTGCTTATTTATCGTAAGGGTATTAAAGATGATCTGTCTCCCCAGGAAAAAGCAATGCTCCGGTTGTTAAATACGAGGTGGTAAATGGATAAGGCACTTTTTGAGCGGTTGACTCACAGCATGGCCCAGATGAATGAAATTATTGAAGGAACGCGACAGCCTTCACGTACTTTTGAAGTTGATGCTATGAAAATCAAAGAAATACGCCGCGCTTCAGGGTTGTCACAATCTAAATTTGCCGATCTTATTTCCGTAAGCGTAGACACGTTGCGTAACTGGGAGCAGGGGCGACGTTCACCGACCGGGCCTGCAAAGGCTTTGCTGCGAGCGATTGCCAATGATCCGCAACATGTGCTGCAAGCACTTAACCGTTAGAGGCATGGTTATGCCATACAGAAAGCACCAGCATTCAGAACTCCTATGAAAGCGGCATAGTGCCGCCTGCTCAGGAGTTTTGCTATGACCCGTAATCGTGCTGAACGTCGCCATCATATGGTGCGATTAAAAAAAATCCGCTGTCGTTATCGCACTGCAGGCGATGGAAGCAAAAAAGCATCAGGTATTTGCTTTCGTACTCCCTGTATTTGTTCTTGTTGGATGTGTGGGCATCGACGCTATCATAATGGTCCCCGCGTATCGGAAATTCGTGCAAAAGCACGCTATGCGAATTAAGGGAAAATGATGAACTATTTTAAGGAAGCACATTTTTAGAACTCTTAACAGGAGACTAAAAATGTCCACGTTTAATACGCGTAAAGATAGGGATCGTAATGGTAAAGCGAAGCCGCATAAGCATTCAGGGATCCCAACACTTACAGGTAAATGGCGTCACCCTTCAATGGATTGTTGGGTAAACTACAGTACACCGGGCGATCATGAATGGAAGCGGCTCTATACTACGCTTCGCCGTCGCGCAGATGATCGACGCCAATGTCATCGGGTAATGCAGGGGGATGATCCGGAAGGAATCGTCTGGTTCCCGGACTGTTATCCACAAATTTACTACTACTAACAATTAAAGACCGGTTGGTGCGGCACTGACCGGTCGTTATGAATGGTAGATTTCACCTTAAACCCTGGTGCGGTAAAGCTGCTGACTTTTTCGGGTACACCATCCTGATGAAGCAAATGAAGACCCAATCAAAAAATATTCTTGAATATAAAATATTTATAGCATCCATAATTCATCCTTATTATTTGTTGTTTCTTTTCTGTAGATGTGCCCCCGCTTAATTAAAAGTAATAAACCATTTTTGAGTAACAATTGAAATAACTGAAACTGTTACATTATCTTTGGATGCCGTCTCGCAAAAACAAAACAATATGAAAAAATCCGCTTTCGTTAATTAACTTTCCGGCGTAATTTTCGCACATACATTAATGAGTAATATATGTAAGGTGGTGGTAATGGCGATGAATACGGTTTTTCTTCATTTATCAGAAGAGGCAATTAAACGGCTGAACAAGCTTCGGGGATGGCGTAAGGTTTCGCGCTCTGCAATTTTACGCGAAGCGGTAGAGCAATATCTGGAGCGGCAGCAATTTCCGGTGCGTAAGGCAAAAGGCGGCAGGCAAAGGGACGAGGCAGTTGGTGTTGAAGAACTATGTAAGCAGCATAAGGAATGACAAAAGTTTTTTTATTCATGAATATAAAAAACCAGATGCCCTTATTCTGGTATTAATACAAGGCTGTTTTACTTGAACTTATAATAACTGCAACTGTTACATCATATCTGGAAAACGCCTCGCGAAATACGAGAGATTTTGCGGGAATAGCAGGTGTCGTCACACCCTATGAGCTGTAATCCGGGCGACCAGCGCCACCCGGAAAACGTCAGAGATTACTCCCCTTCACCCGGAAACAGGAACGGGTTAATGGAACTACGGGCATAGCCTTCTTGCTCCATTCGCGCGTCCAGTACCAGAGAGGCGAGGTCATCTGCCACGGCTTCAACTTTCGGTTCTTTTTCCTGATAAAGAATCTTCAGGTAAGTGCCGCAGTCATCGCAGCTTTCGGCTTTAATCGCGGCCTGTTCGTCATCCAGCGACCAGTAATGCAGTTTGCCGCTTTGTTCACAGTTGCTGCATTTTACGCGCACTACGTGCCATTCAGTTTCACACAGGTTGCAGTGCAGGTAACGCAGACCCTGAGTGGTGCCAATTTGCACCATGCTGGACACCGGCATAGAGCCACATACCGGGCAATATTGACGTTGTTCGCCGTATTCAGCGCGGGCTTTGCCGGGGATCAGATTAGCCATCTGCGCCCAGTAGAGCGACAGCGCAGCCCAGATAAACGGCGCTTTATCGCTGCTGACGGACGAGAAATCAGAGGCAAACAGTGCGCTGGCCATATCTTCCAGCTCCTGAGTCGATGCCTTCTCCAGATTCTCAATCACTGCCAGCGCCGGGCCGCTCATTTCAGGTTTCAGCTCAGCAATCAGCGCCATCAGCAGCTTTTGCCAGTGCTTATCACGCGGCAGAACGTGAATATCCAGCGGGGGCTTGCCTTGTGCGCTGGCTTCTTTAATGCGCGTGGTCAGATCCATCTCCAGCGGATGGTCGTACAGCACCACTTCCTGGGCGTGGGCGATAAGCGCAGCAAAGCGCAGGTAATCACCCAGCGGATTATTTTCTGCCAGCTCGCGCAGACGCTCGGCGCGGCGGTTGTATAAATTCTTGAGCCGAGGGAACAATAACGGCGGAATCATATCCGCCGTACGTTTCTCGCTCGAACCCAGCTCATCTTGCGGGATTATGCGAATACTCATTCAGCTTTCTTTTCCGTTGTCTTGCGGACCTCACGGTACCAGCGCGGGTGATGTTTCTTTGCCCATGCGCTGGTCACCCATCCTTCCACCATGGCGGTAATCGTGCCTTTCACCCAAAGGGCGGCGTAGATATGCACCATGATAACCACAATTAACGCCACTGCGGCAAATGAATGCAGCATTAACGCGAATCGGATCACCGGGATTGAGAAAGCAGGCGCAAAATAAGGACGCCAGATAATCACGCCGCTCACCAGCAACAGGACCAGGAAAATAATCGCCGCCCAGAAAACGCATTTCTGACCGAAGTTATAACGCCCGGTGTCACCTACTTCCTCGTTGACGACGATCTTACGAATATTCTTCGCCCAAAAGATATCATCCCGATTGATTAGGTTGTGATGCCAGTAACGGAAAAACATGATGATGAACGAGGCAAACATAACCACGCCGACAAACGGGTGCAGAATGCGCGCCAGCTGCGGTGTGCCCATGATTTGCATCAACCAGTTGAAGGACGGGAACAAAAAGCCCAGCCCGCTCACCGCCGCCAGGATGAAGCAGAAGGCGGTGATCCAGTGGTTGATACGTTCCGGCGCGGTGTAGCGCACGATGGTGTCACGTCGTTTCATTTGCGCTCCTCGTCTTTCTCTTCGTGCAGATTATTCTCTTCCTCATCCGCACGGTTCGGACCGACACCCACGTAGTGGAAGATACTGGCTGCGAAGGTAGCCGCAAAGCCAACAGCTGCGAGCGGTTTCCAGATGCCTTTCCAGAATTTCACGGTTTCGCTGATTTCCGGGTTCTCCGGCAAGCCATGATACAGATTTGGCTTGTCAGCATGGTGCAGCACGTACATAACATGTGTACCACCGACGCCTGCCGGGTCGTACAAACCCGCATTGTCGTAACCACGGGTTTTCAGCTCCGCCACGCGCTCGCTCGCCAGCGTTTTCATCGACTCTTTCGTACCGAAGTGAATCGCGCCCGTTGGGCAGGTCTTCACGCAGGCCGGTTCTTGCCCAACCACCACGCGGTCAACGCACAGCGTACATTTGTAGACGCGGTTGTCTTCCGGGTTGAGGCGCGGAATGTCGAACGGACAGCCCGCAATGCAATAACCGCAGCCGATGCACTGCTCGGACTGGAAGTCGACGATACCGTTGGCATACTGAATAATTGCCCCTTCCGCCGGGCACGCTTTCAGGCAGCCTGGATCGGAACAGTGCATACAGCCGTCTTTGCGGATCAGCCATTCCAGTTTGTCGTTCTGCTCCACTTCCGAGAATCGCATCACCGTCCACGATTTGGCACTTAAATCATTGGGGTTGTCGTACACCCCAATGTTATTGCCGACGGTATCGCGAATGTCGTTCCACTCTGAACACGCCACCTGACAGGCTTTACAGCCGATACAGGTGGTAACGTCGATGAGTTTCGCCACTTCTTCCTGGAAGTCCCGCGCCTGAGGCGCGGGGGTCAGACCGTTAGTCGCGGAACGACGAATGATATCTTGCGATTGATAAGCCATATGTCGTCTCCGTTACACCTTTTCCACATTCACAAGGAAGGACTTAAACTCCGGCGTCTGCGTGTTCGCATCACCGACGAATGGCGTCAACGTATTGGCAATAAAGCCTTTTTTCGCAACACCTTCATAGCCCCAGTGAATAGGAATACCGATGGTATCGATATCTTTGCCGTTTGCTTTCAGCGTGCGAATACGTTTGGTCACTACCGCTTTGGCTTTGATATAGCCACGGTTGGAGGAGACTTTCACAGTATCGCCCTGGGCAATGCCAAGTTTATTCGCCAGCGACTCCCCGATTTCCACAAACTGCTCTGGTTGCAAAATCGCGTTCAACAGCGCGTGTTTGGTCCAGTAGTGGAAGTGCTCGGTCAGACGATAGGTGGTTCCGACATACGGGAACTTATCGGCTTTACCTAATGCTTCGGCATCGTCTTTAAAGATACGCGCCGCCGGATTCGAGATAACGTTTGGATGCAGCGGGTTAGTTCCCAGCGGCGTTTCAAACGGCTCGTAGTGTTCCGGGAACGGACCTTCCGCCATCTTATCGAGGGCAAACAGACGTCCCATGCCTTCCTGCTGCATGATAAACGGCCCTACGCCGCTGCCCGGAGGCGCTGCGCTGTAATCCGGAATATCCCAGCCGGTCCACTTAGTGCCGTCCCATTTCAGCAACTGACGCTTCGGATCCCACGGGTTACCCTGCGGATCTGCGGAGGCGCGGTTATACAGAATGCGGCGGTTAAGCGGCCATGCCCATGCCCAGCCCAGCGTGTTACCGAGGCCAGACGGATCGGCGTTATCACGACGCGCCATCTGGTTGCCTTCCGGCGTCCAGCTACCGGCGAAAATCCAGCAGCCACAGGAGGTTGTGCCGTCATCGCGCAGTTGGGCGAACGAGCTAAGTTGTTGGCCTTTCTTGACGATAACCGCACCGGTTGCCGGGTCGGTAATATCGGCCAGCGCTTTGCCGTTGCTCTCCATTGCCACTTCTTCTGAAGATGGCTCATGCGGAATGGCGTAGTTCCAGGTCATGTTCAGCACCTGGTCCGGGTTCGCGCCACCCTGTTCGGCATACATCTTGCGCAAGCGCAGGAAGATACCGGAGAGGATCTCGCCATCAGTCAGCGCAATCCCCGGGGCGTCCGCACCTTTCCAGTGCCACTGTAACCAGCGACCTGAGTTAACGATAGAACCGTTCTCTTCCGCGAAGCAGGTCGATGGCAGACGGAACACTTCGGTCTGGATCTTCGACGAGTCAACTTCGTTCAGTTCACCGTGGTTCTGCCAGAAGTTAGAGGTTTCAGTGTTCAGCGGGTCGATAGTCACGAGGAATTTCAGCTTCGACAGACAGCCGATCACTTTGTTTTTGTTCGGGAATGAGGCAACAGGGTTAAAGCCCTGGCAGATATAGCCATTGACCTTGCCCTCTTTCATCATCTCGAAGTATTGCAGGACGTCGTAGCCTTTATCCCACTTCGGCAACCAGTCAAAGCCCCAGCTATTTTCCGCCGTCGCTTTATCACCAAAGAATGCCTTCATCATAGAGACGAAGAATTTCGGGTAGTTGCCCCAGTAGTTAACCTGGCCTTCCAGCAGCGGTTTTGGCGTGTTGGCGGTAAGGTAGGTTTGCAGATCGGTCTGCTTCTCGCTCGGCAGCGTCATGTAACCCGGCAGGCTCTGCGACAGCAGCCCAAGGTCCGTCAGCCCCTGAATATTGGAGTGACCGCGCAGGGCGTTAACGCCGCCGCCTGCCATCCCCATATTGCCGAGCAGCAGCTGGATCATCGCCATCGTACGAATGTTTTGCGCACCAACAGAGTGTTGCGTCCAGCCGAGGGCATACAGGAACGAGGCAGTTTTATCGTGAGCACTGGTTTCGGCGATGTATTCGCAGACTTTCAGGAACGCGTCTTTTGGCGTACCACAGATGTTTTCAACCACATCTGGCGTGTAGCGGGAAACGTGCTGTTTCAGCAAGTTCCACACGCAGCGCGGATGTTGCAGCGTGGTATCGCGTTTGGCGAAGCCGTTTTCGTCCAGTTCGTAAGTCCAGGAGGATTTATCGTACTTGCGTTTTTCCGCGTCATAGCCGGTGAACAGGCCATCTTCAAAGCCGTAATCCTCACGCACGATCAGGCTGGCGTTGGTATAGGCTTCGGTGTATTCGCGGTTGAATTTTTCATTGTTCAGCAGGTACAGCAATACGCCAGACAGGAAAGCAATGTCAGTACCGGAACGAATAGGGGCATAGTAGTCAGCCACCGCAGCCGTACGCGTAAAGCGAGGATCGATCACAATCAGCTTCGCGCCATTGTGAATTTTGGCTTCCATCGCCCAGCGGAACCCGACCGGGTGAGCTTCAGCGGCGTTACCGCCCATCACCACGACGAGGTTGGCGTTCTTGATGTCGACCCAGTGGTTGGTCATCGCACCGCGACCAAATGTTGGAGCAAGACTTGCTACCGTTGGTCCGTGTCAGACACGCGCCTGGTTGTCGACCGCGAGCATACCCAGCGCGCGGGAGAATTTTTGCGTTAAATAGCCGGTTTCGTTACTCGACGCGGAAGCACACAGCATCCCGGTGGAGAGCCAGCGGTTAACGGTCACGCCTTCGGCGTTTTGCGCAATGTAGTTAGCATCGCGGTCTTCTTTCATCAGTTTGGCGATGCGATCAAATGCCTCTTCCCAACTGATTTGCTGCCATTTATCAGAACCTGGCGCACGGTATTCCGGAAACTTCAGACGGCTTTCGGAGTGGATGAAATCCACCAGGCCAGCGCCTTTCGGACAAAGTGCTCCGCGGTTGACCGGGTGATCCGGGTCACCTTCGATATGGAAGATAGATGCTTTGGCGTTTTTTGCTCCGTCACCGAGGCTGTACATCAACAGCCCACAGCCTACGGAACAATAGGTGCAGGTATTACGGGTTTCGCGGGTGCGCAGCAGTTTATACTGCCGGGTTTCCGCGAGTGCTACGCTGGGGGCAAAACCCAGTGCCGCCGCCGTGGTGCCTGCCATACCGCCAGCGCAGATCTTAAAGAACTGCCTTCTGCTGACCTGCATGGATTGCTCCTTGTTTCGACATTGTCACGTCCCATTTACATTCGCTTGCTGCGTGTGCAGGGAGTGGGAGTTATTTTTCTTTGCGGAAGGGGCCGCAAAGGTCCAGAATTGGCTCAATTTCCCTCCATCCAGGAAGGATTTGTAACAGAATACCATAATGTTGGTGTGTGTGTTCTTATCTGGTTAATAGAAAGTGAAAAAAACACAGCAAAAAGAAATCGAAAATGTGACAAATATCACAGGTGTTCGTCAAATTGAGTTATGGCGGCGTGATGATTTACAACACCCACGGTTAGATGAGGTGGCGGAAGAAGTTCCCGTTGCGCTGGTCTACAACGGCATTTCGCACGTGGTGATGATGGCGTCGCCCAAAGACCTTGAGTACTTTGCGCTCGGTTTTTCGCTTTCTGAAGGAATTATCGAAAGCCCGCGCGATATCTTCGGCATGGATGTCGTTCCTTCCTGTAATGGCCTGGAAGTACAAATTGAGCTTTCCAGCCGCCGCTTTATGGGGTTGAAGGAACGCCGCCGGGCGCTGGCGGGACGTACGGGCTGTGGCGTATGCGGTGTAGAACAGCTTAACGATATCGGTAAACCGGTGCAGCCGCTGCCGTTCACCCAGACGTTTGATCTCAACAAACTGGATGATGCATTACGTCATCTCAATGATTTTCAGCCAGTGGGGCAACTGACTGGTTGTACTCACGCCGCTGCCTGGATGTTGCCATCTGGCGAACTGGTCGGCGGGCATGAAGACGTGGGTCGCCATGTGGCGCTGGACAAACTGTTAGGCCGCCGGTCACAAGAAGGGGAAAGCTGGCAGCAAGGTGCGGTGCTGGTTTCCAGCCGTGCCAGTTATGAAATGGTGCAAAAGTCGGCGATGTGCGGCGTAGAGATTTTGTTTGCGGTGTCTGCCGCGACCACACTTGCTGTAGAAGTGGCTGAGCGCTGTAATCTGACGCTGGTGGGCTTTTGTAAACCGGGTCGGGCAACGGTTTATACCCATCCGCAGCGGTTGAGCAATTAATTAAAATAAGTCCTGTGATATATATTAAATTGCAGGACTTATTCATTTCGTGAATTTTGTTATTTTTTCATAAACAAAACGCGTGTAGTGGCGTTAACGCCTGCGCTGCAACCTATTGATGGCGTGGCGGTGAGTTATATTGATGCTGCCGTAGCGTTGGGTAATACCATTAACGAAATGGATAAATATTACACCCAGGAAAATTACAAAGACGATGCGTTTGCGAAAGGGAAAACGCTGCACCAGACATTCTTAAAAATCTGGAAGCCTTTGAACCTGTAGCAGAATCTTATCATGCGGCGATTCAGGAAATTAATGACAAGCGCCAGCTTACGGAATTGAAAAATATTGAAGAAAGAGAAGGGAAAACATTCCACTACTACTCTCTGGCAGTCATGATTTCAGCGAAACAAATTAATAACCTGATATCGCAAGATAAGTTTGATGCAGAAGCGGCAATGAAGAAAGTGTCTGAACTGGAAACGCTGGTGGCGCAGGCCAAAGAAGCGGATAAAAGCGGCATGAATTTCTCGTTTATTAATTCGGCAGGCCAGTATCAACTCGAGGCTAAAAAATACGTTCGCCGCATCAGAGATAAAGTCCCGTACTCTGACTGGGATAAAGAGCAACTTCAGGACGCAAACTCAAGCTGGATGGCCGAAGACTCATTTCCCGAGAGCGTTATGCGATTACAACGAAATGGTCGATGAAATATTTCAGTTAATTGTAATCGCGGGGCGGGTTTGTGATGAGCACGGATATGTCACGAAGTCGTAACAATATAAAGCAGAGTGAAGGATAAATTTTGTGAATAAAGTATCATTATTTAATGATTTTGTGAATGTTAAAATGTCTCAGATAATTTGTTTAAGCGTTATTTATATTTGTGGCTTATGAGTCAGCGTGAATCATATCTAATATTTTTTACGATATTTAGTTAAAAACGGCACTATTGTTATATTCCTCACGTTCCAGGAAATTAGCGGATTTACTCATATTATGCGGCGGGATACTATCCATCGGCCTGCTGAAGTTGGATTAAAAATTCGAAAGTGCACACCTTATATTTCTCTATATACGTATTCCTTTTGGAAAGCGTAGGGTCTCCTTTATTTCAGGGAACGTAAATAATGAAAAAATCGACATTATCTTTAGCCATCGGTTTATTATTGGCATGTAGTACCGGTATGGCAAAAACACAGCATTTAACGCTGGAACAACGCATGGCATTGCTGGAAGAACGCCTGGAAGCGGCAGAAATGCGGGCAGCAAAAGCAGAGGGGCAGGTTAAACAGCTTCAGACACAACAAGCCGCCGAGATCCGCGAAATTAAAACCGCACAGGGCAACACGCCGGTAAACGGTCAATCAACGACGGAGTCAGAGAAGAAAAACGCCACCCCGCCTAATCTCCTGCTTTCAGGGTATGGCGATTTAAAAATCTACGGTGACGTAGAATTTAATATGGATGCGGAAAGTAATCATGGCCTGCTGGCAATGACCAACGCTGATGTGAATAGCGATCCCACTAATGAACAGTGGAATCTCAATGGTCGTATTCTGTTAGGTTTTGATGGTATGCGAAAACTGGATAATGGCTATTTCGCTGGGTTCTCCGCACAACCGCTGGGGGATATGCACGGTTCAGTAAATATCGATGATGCGGTTTTCTTCTTTGGCAAAGAAAACGACTGGAAGGTCAAAGTAGGCCGTTTTGAAGCCTACGATATGTTCCCGCTGAATCAGGATACCTTTGTTGAACATTCCGGTAATACTGCGAACGATCTTTATGACGATGGCAGCGATTATATCTATATGATGAAAGAGGGCCGCGGACGTTCTAACGCTGGCGGTAATTTCCTCGTCAGCAAACAACTCGATAACTGGTATTTTGAATTAAACACGTTACTGGAAGACGGAACATCTTTATATAACGACGGTAATTATCATGGACGCGATATGGAACAGCAGAAAAATGTTGCTTATCTGCGTCCGGTAATTGCCTGGTCGCCGACGGAAGAATTCACCGTTTCCGCAGCGATGGAAGCGAATGTGGTAAATAATGCTTATGGTTATACCGATAGCAAGGGTAATTTTGTCGATCAGTCCGATCGTACCGGTTATGGCATGAGTATGACCTGGAATGGCCTGAAAACCGATCCGGAAAATGGCATCGTGGTTAATCTTAATACCGCCTATTTAGATGCTAATAATGAAAAAGATTTCACGGCAGGGATTAACGCGCTGTGGAAACGTTTCGAGCTGGGTTATATCTATGCACATAATAAGATTGATGAATTTAGTGGCGTGGTTTGTGATAACGATTGCTGGATTGATGATGAAGGAACATACAACATTCACACCATTCATGCGTCTTATCAGTTCGCTAATGTGATGGATATGGAGAACTTTAATATTTACCTCGGCACGTATTACTCCATTCTGGATAGCGACGGCGATAAGATACACGGCGACGATAGTGATGACCGTTACGGCGCACGCGTTCGCTTTAAATACTTCTTCTGATGAAAGGGCGGTGCTGGATATTTTCCGGCACCGCAACTCATTAAGGCAGGTAAAACACTTCTTGCAGTTCGCTACTGACTGGGCTGTTATCCGCATTAGCGGGCATAACGTCGGTCATATATTTCCACCAACGTTGGCAAACATCTGTACTGGCAACCGCATTCCACCGCTCTTCAGATTCAATCTCTATCGTGGCAAATAGCAGATTACGCGCTTTGTCGAGATAGATGGCGTAGTTATGCGCACCGTGAGATTTCAGCACTGCTTCCAGTTCCGGCCAGATGGGATTATGCCGACGCTGATACTCTTCGTGGGCGTCGGGGTTTACCTGCATGACAAAGGCTTTGCGGATCATGTTTGCTCCTTACAGCGCCAGCGCACTGGCGAGTGGTGTAACGCCGAAACGCTGGCCGAGCGCTATCAACTCTTCACGGCTGATGGTCTGTTTCATGCCGCCCATCGAATAAACCTTCACTAATATTTGTGCTGATTTTTCTGCGGTGTCGATTAAACCGAAGGTTTCATCCAGTGTCGGTCCGGAACCGAACACACCGTGGAAGGGCCACAACACCAGCGAATGTTTTTGCATCTCTTGTGCAGTTGCCTGGCCGATTTCGTCCGTGCCGGGTACCATCCACGGCAGAATGCCAACGCCATCCGGGAATACCACCAGACACTCGGTGCTGCCTTCCCACAGTTGGCGAGTGAAGACCGCTGTGTCGTTTTCCAGCACGTAGGTGAGAGCGATCAGGTTGGTGGCGTGGCAGTGCATGATCACCCGATCTTTGCCGTTGGTGGCTTTAATGCGCTCGCAGTGGGAGAGAAAGTGAGCCGGAAGTTCGGAAGTGGGGACGGCTTCGTTGGTTAACCCCCAAAGAATGTGGTAGCCCGCGCCGTCGCTGTCGACTTTTACGATGCCTAAGTTAGCCGCAGGATCAAGCTGGACGTTACGGAAGAATTTGCCGGAGCCGGTGACAATAAACGGTGTATTTGCCAGTAAAGGCATGGGCTGGCTGAGCGGGATATAGCGCGGTTGTTGGTGAAAATTGTCGTGATATGGTGCGATATCGGCGTTATCCAGGCGCAGCGTCAGGTTGCCGCCGTTGCGCTCGTCCCAGCCTTTCAGCCAGGCATCGGTGGTGGCTTTGATCATTCCCTGGACAAACCAGGACTGGGTTATGTTTTGCATGTTCTGTGTTCCTGTTAATTGGACGTCCGTGCCTGTTGCCGGATGTACGATCTGTAGGCCGGATAAGGCACTCGTGCCGCATCCGGCAATCAATGCCTGATGCGACGCTGTCGCGTCTTATCAGGCCTACAACTATTGCCGACCCGTAGGCCGGATAAGGCACTTGTGCCGCATCCGGCAGTGTTTACCCGCGGCGACTCAAAATTTCTTTCTCATAAGCCCGCACGTTCTCCAGCCATTCGCTACCCGCTGGCGTATCGTGACGCTGACAATACATTTCCCATACCGCCTGCCACGGCAACGATTTCTGCTCTTCCAGTAGCGCCAGACGCGCAGTGTAATCGCCCGCCGCTTCCAGCTTGCGCAGCTCAGCGGTAGGTTCCAGTAACGCACGTAGCAGGGCTTTTTTCATATTGCGTGTACCAATGACCCACGCGGCAATGCGGTTGATAGAGGCATCGAAGAAGTCGAGGCCGATATGCACCCGGTCAAACAGATCGTGACGAACAATCTCACTGGCAATCGCCTGGGTTTCATCATCCAGCAGCACTACGTGATCGCTGTCCCAGCGAACCGGACGGCTGACGTGCAGCAGCAACTGCGGCACATACAGCATGGCGGCGGAAATCTTGTCGGAAATCACTTCAGTCGGGTGGAAATGCCCGGCGTCCAGGCACAGCGCCGTCTGGCGGCTGGTGGCATACCCCAGGTAAAACTCATTGGAGCCAACCGTGTAGCTCTCCGCGCCAATGCCAAACAATTTGCTCTCAACGGCGTCGATATGGTGCGCAGGGTTTAGCTTCTCGCTGATCACTTCATCCAGTGCTGCCAGCAAACGCTGACGCGGGGCGAGGCGGTCAACGGTGATATCTTTCATGCCATCCGGGATCCAGATGTTCATCACCGACGGTGTGCCGAGTTGCTCACCAAAATAGGCTGAAACACGGCGGCTGGCTTTACAGTGGTCAATCCAGAACTGGCGAATGCGGTCGTCGGCATGGGAAAGCGTAAAGCCATCGGCGCTTAGCGGATGCGAAAAACAGGAGGGGTTAAAATCCAGACCGAGCTGATTGGCTTTCGCCCATTCAACCCAGTTTTTGAAGTGCTCTGGTTTGATCTGGTCGCGCGAGACTGGCGTGTCTGATTCCAGATAGATGGCATGTAAATTAAGCCGTTTCGGCCCTGGAATCAGCCGCATAGCCTGTTCCAGATCGGCACGCAGCTCACTGGCATTACGCGCTTTGCCCGGATAATTACCAGTAGCCTGAATCCCACCGGTCAGCAAACCTTCCGGGTTTTCAAAACCGGAAACATCATCGCCCTGCCAGCAGTGCATTGAAACGGGTAAACGATCAAGTTGGCGCAGTGCCTCCTCGACATCAATCCCTACTGCCGCGAAACGCTGTTTCGCCAGCTCCCAGGCCTGTTCCAGTTGAGTGGTCATGCGCAAAGCTCCTTTGTCTGTCGTGTAGAGTGAATCTGCGCCACATAGTGGGCAATTTCACTGTCAGGATTAGGGGTAAAGGTGGTCAGATTCGCGGTAGTGCTGACGACCTGACGGAAATCATCCACATTGTTGAGTTCATCCAGCGTCATTAACTGGATGCCGATATTGCCGAGCGTCGAGGCTTCAACAGGCCCGGCGATCACCCGAATACCGCAGGCATCGGCACACAGTTGGTTGAGCAGCGTGTTCTGGCAGCCGCCGCCGACAATATGCAGTTGCGAGAAATCTTCACCACGCAGCTGCGCCAGCTCATGCAACACATCGGCATACAGCAGCGCCAGACTGTCGAAAATACAGCGCGCCAGTTCAGCATCACTTTCCGGGATCGGTTGCGCCGTTTCCCGACACGCAGCCTGAATTTCGCTGCACATCTCGTCAGGATTAATAAAGCGATCGTCATTGGGATTGATGATGAAGCGGCAGGCCGGAAGTGCCTGTGTTGCGGCGATAAGCGCCGGAAGATCGTTGATTTGCCGCTCCTGAAGCACTCGCTGAAGCAGCCATAAGCCCATAATATTTTTCAGCACCCGATAGCGACCTTCCGCCCCGCCTTCGTTGGTGATATTGGCTGCCAGCGCCGTGTCATTGGTAAATGGCGTCTGGCTTTCGAAGCCCATCAATGACCAGGTGCCAGAAGAGAGATAAGCGGCGCGTGAACCGTTTAACGGCGAGGCGATAACCGCGCTGGCGGTATCATGGCTGGCAACGGCGACCACCGGAATCTCATTACCCTGCGGGCAAATCCAGTGACCTATGACATTACCCGGATGCGTCGGGCGACCAAACCAGGCTTTGTTGGCACCGCTCCACGCCAGTAGCGACTCGTCCCAGTCGTCGCTATTGATATTGACCAGTTGCGTGGTCGTGGCGTTGGTGTACTCCCAGTTCATCTTGCCGGTCAGGCGATAACTAAAGTAATCCGGTATCAGCAAAGCGTGAGCAATGTGTGGAATAAGTTCTGGTTGCTGCTCTGTCAGTGCACGTAGCTGATAGATCGTATTGAAGGGCAGAAACTGGATGCCGCTACGTTGATAAATATCGCGTTTGCCGAGTTGTTGTTGTGCCTGCGCCATTAGGCCATTGGTGCGGCTATCGCGATAAGCAACGGGCAGGCCCACACGCTGACCCTGTTGGTCGAGCAGCACAAAGTCCACGCCCCAGGTATCAATCCCAATGCTATCGATACGAATCCCTTCCTCGCACACCTTGTTTAATCCAAGGCGAATGGCACTTTCCAGGCTATCCACATTCCAGGTGACATAACCGTTCTGGCTATGCAGTCCATTGTTAAAACGATGGATTTCGCGCAGCGTCAGGCTGCGGCATTCACGCTCGTAACGCGCCAGCATCACGCGCCCACTGGATGCGCCGAGATCGACGGCGACACAATTGCGAAAGGTCATAATGTGATCCTGCTGAATTTCATTACGACCAGTCTAAAAAGCGCCTGAATTCGTGACCTTCTCGTTACTGACAGGAAAATGGGCCATTGGCAACCAGGGAAAGATGAACGTGATGATGTTCACAATTTGCTTCATTGTGGTGATGTGATGCTCACCGCATTTTCTGAAAATTCACGCTGTATCTTGAAAAATCGACGTTTTTTACGTGGTTTTCCGTCGAAAATTTAAGGTAAGAACCTGACCTCGTGATTACTATTTCGCCGTGTTGACGACATCAGGAGGCCAGTATGACCGTATTACATAGTGTGGATTTTTTTCCGTCTGGTAACGCGTCCGTGGCGATAGAACCCCGGCTCCCGCAGGCGGATTTTCCTGAACATCATCATGATTTTCATGAAATTGTGATTGTCGAACATGGCACGGGTATTCATGTATTTAATGGGCAGCCCTATACCATCACCGGTGGGACGGTCTGTTTCGTACGCGATCATGATCGGCATCTGTATGAACATACCGATAATCTGTGTCTGACCAATGTGCTGTATCGCTCGCCGGATCGATTTCAGTTTCTCGCCGGGCTGAATCAGTTGCTGCCACAAGAGCAGGATGGGCAGTATCCGTCTCACTGGCGCGTTAACCACAGCGTGTTGCAGCAGGTGCGACAGCTGGTTGCACAGATGGAACAGCAGGAAGAGGAAAATGATTTACCCTCGACCGCCAGTCGCGAGATCTTATTTATGCAATTACTGCTCTTGCTGCGTAAAAGCAGTTTGCAGGAGAACCTGGAAAACAGCGCGTCACGTCTCAACTTGCTTCTGGCCTGGCTGGAGGACCATTTTGCCGATGAGGTGAATTGGGACGCTGTGGCGGATCAATTTTCTCTTTCGCTGCGTACGCTACATCGCCAGCTTAAGCAGCAAACGGGGCTGACGCCTCAGCGTTACCTGAACCGCCTGCGACTGATGAAAGCCCGACATCTGCTACGCCACAGCGAGGCCAGCGTTACTGACATCGCCTATCGCTGCGGATTCAGCGACAGTAACCACTTTTCGACGCTTTTTCGCCGAGAGTTTAACTGGTCACCGCGTGATATTCGTCAGGGACGGGATGGTTTTCTGCAATAACGCGAATCTTCTCAACGTATTTGTACGCCATATTGCGAATAATCAACTTCGTTCTCTGGCCGAGGTAGCCACGGTGGCGCATCAGTTAAAACTTCTCAAAGATGATTTTTTTGCCAGCGACCAGCAGGCAGTCGCTGTGGCTGACCGTTATCCGCAAGATGTCTTTGCCGAACATACACATGATTTTTGTGAGCTGGTGATTGTCTGGCGCGGTAATGGTCTGCATGTACTCAACGATCGCCCTTATCGCATTACCCGTGGCGATCTCTTTTATATTCATGCTAACGATAAACACTCCTACGCTTCCGTTAACGATCTGGTTTTGCAGAATATTATTTATTGCCCGGAGCGGCTGAAGCTGAATCTTGACTGGCAGGGAGCGATTCCGGGATTTAGCGCCAGCGCAGGGCAACCACACTGGCGCTTAGGTAGCGTGGGGATGGCGCAGGCGCGGCAGGTTATCGGTCAGCTTGAGCATGAAAGTAGTCAGCATGTGTCGTTTGCTAACGAAATGGCTGAGTTGCTGTTCGGGCAGTTGGTGATGTTGCTGAATCGCCATCGTTACACCAGTGATTCGTTGCCGCCAACATCCAGCGAAACGTTGCTGGATAAGCTGATTACCCGGCTGGCGGCTAGCCTGAAAAGTCCCTTTGCGCTGGATAAATTTTGTGATGAGGCATCGTGCAGTGAGCGCGTTTTGCGTCAGCAATTTCGTCAGCAGACTGGAATGACCATCAATCAATATCTGCGACAGGTCAGAGTGTGTCATGCGCAATATCTCCTCCAGCATAGCCGCCTGTTAATCAGTGATATTTCGACCGAATGTGGCTTTGAAGATAGTAACTATTTTTCGGTGGTGTTTACCCGGGAAACCGGGATGACGCCCAGCCAGTGGCGTCATCTCAATTCGCAGAAAGATTAATTCGCCATGCCGATGCCGACGATGTTAGCGGCGACAATAATCACCACACAACCGAGGCTCAACACCGTTACCGGACGGCGTCCTGCATTGTTCCACTCTTTCAGCACCAGCCCAACGATACCGCCGCACAATACATAGAAGCTCATATGCAGCATCCAACTGATGTAGCCATACTGCGCCGGAATGCGGGCGTGGCCCCAGGCATAGAAAAAGAATTGCAGATACCACATCAACCCGCCCAGTGCTGAGAGTAACACATTGTGAATGATCAGCGGTTTTGCCAGCGAGAAGTCGGCTTTTAGCGACAAATCTTTCACTTTTGCCAGACGAATGAAGCAGAAGCCGAGGTTGATGATTGCGCCGCCGCCCATGATGACAACATAGCTTGGCAGAGCGACATACAGGGGATCGACGCCCAGCGCGGCAGCGGCTTCATGCATCGGTTTTGCGGCGTTCATCGCAAAGGACATCCCGGCAGAGAAAATGCCGCACATCACCGCCAGCACCAGCCCTTTTTTCAGATTGAACTCTTCGGCTTTAATGCCCATCTTGCGCTCTTTCAACTGCCCGGCGCGAGTTACAATCCCTACGCCAATCAGCGCCACCAGAACGCCGAGCAACGTCATGCGTCCGCCTTCGGTATTAATCAGCACATCGAAATTGCCGTTGATAATTGGCGTCATCAGCGTACCGACAATCAACGTAATACCAATGGCGATGCCAATTCCCATCGACATGCCGAGATAACGCATGGTCAGGCCGTAGTTGATATTACCGATCCCCCACATAGCGCCGAACAGAAAAACAGGCAGCAGCGTAGAGAGACTAAACGAGCTGTAATACGCCCAGAAATTCGGTAGTAACAGGGCGCTGATGGCCCACGGCAGGATAATCCACGAAACAATCCCACCGACTGACCACATGGTTTCCCATGACCATTTTTTTACTTTTTTGAACGGAGCGTAAAAACAGGCTGCACTGGCCGCGCCGATCAAATGCCAAAATATCCCCATCGTAATCGCGTTACTCATCTTCTTATCCTCATCATTTTTCGTCGCGTCACATCTCCGACGAGATGAGTGTAAAAATCGTGCTGTCGATTAACCTTTCGCCTGTTGCCGCCGCTGCCGATTTACTGGCAATCACGGCATTAAGTGGGTGATTTGCTTCACATCTTGGGCATTTTCCTGCAAAACCATACCCTTATGAAAAGTACGGCATTGATAATCATTTTCAATATCATTTAATTAACTATAATGAACCAACTGCTTACGCGGCATTAACAATCGGCCGCCCGACAACACTGGAGATGAATATGAGTTATACCCTGCCATCCCTGCCGTATGCTTACGATGCCCTGGAACCGCACTTCGATAAGCAGACCATGGAAATCCACCACACCAAACACCATCAGACTTACGTCAACAACGCCAACGCGGCGCTGGAAAACCTGCCAGAATTTGCCAACCTGCCGGTTGAAGAGCTGATCACCAAACTGGACCAGCTGCCAGCAGACAAGAAAACCGTACTGCGCAATAACGCTGGTGGTCACGCTAACCACAGTCTGTTCTGGAAAGGTCTGAAAAAAGGCACCACCCTGCAGGGCGACCTGAAAGCGGCTATCGAACGTGATTTCGGTTCCGTTGATAAATACCTGGTAAAAGCCCAGCCCGGTAATGAGCAGCTCCGCCCTCCGGGGCGCTGCGTCCAGGGTAAATTTCTTTCGGATATAGGGTGCGGGTACCTGATGGTCAAAATCCGCGTAATCCGTTGATGCACTGATAAACTGCTGTGGAAAATTCATACTTATACCCCCTTCATATCGCAGGCCTGTCTGCGATACTGCTTTGATAGATCGTTTCTTCCAGACATGCCGCCCGCGGCGGCATAAACAATCTGTGAGAAGAATGCCTGTCCTTGGCATTCTTCCGTGTGAAACATAGAAAATCCTAGGCAGTGTATTTTGCCAGCTTAGATTTTCTTTTCACACTTCTCACTTTTCTCTTCCTTCTTATTTATTATGATACATCCTTCCGCATCTCTTTTCCATGAAACGGAAACCGTACCGGCGCTGGTCCGCAGAGAGCCTTCCGCCCATGTCAGAGCTTTTATATCCGCCGGGTCTGCAAAAAGGTCAGTATATCCGCAGCTGCCTTCCTTCTGCCTGATACCGAGGATTTCGGTAAACAGCAGCTTCACCACGCTCCCGAACATGGGATGATCATGGGAATCGCTTCCTTCCCATTTTTCCCATAAGGTGGTTGCGCCGTTTTTCATCATCTCTGCGAAGGAAATCCTG
>OGRN01000936.1_pt1 | contig 26843 bp, 15 predicted proteins | sample 1553401 | NCBI WGS metagenome assembly OGRN01 (sample SAMEA2580096, study PRJEB22360) | human gut metagenome | biome: human gut; feature: human-associated habitat; material: faeces | place: Denmark | collected 2008/2010 | reverse complement strand
TGTTTGTAAATTCACTTAATTGGGGCTTGACTTTTATTTGCAGGTCTTTATTTTTGATTTTTACATATTTATAAGACCGCCGAGTATTACGCCCGACGGTCGAACTTTCTTTTTTTGGCGACTTATTTTACTGACTGGAGTTTCTCGCTAAGGAACTTCTCCTCAAACTTGTCTGACGGCATAGGTCTGCCGAAATAATAGCCTTGTATAACGTCAGTTTCCAGATCTCTCAGGATATCGAACTGCACCTGTTCCTCAACGCCCTCTGCGCAAACTGCTATATGCAGGTCGTGAGAAAGATTAACTATCATTTTAACAAACACCGCAGTGTCAGGATTTTTTGCAATATCATCAATAAACGACTTGTCTATTTTAATGGTATTCAGCGGCATTTCCTTTATGCAGTTAAGCGAAGAATATCCCGTTCCGAAATCGTCCAGTGCTATCTTAACGCCCTTGTCTGTTATATGCTTCAAAAGCTCCTTCATCTTTTCCATATCATGGATAGCAAGACTTTCTGTGACCTCAAAACATATCATCTCAGGGGGTGCGCCTGTTTCGTCAAAAAGTGTGTCTATCTTGTCAAGGAAATCAGGCTCAATTATCTGACCTACAGACAGATTGATGTTCATTCTCAAATCAAGCCCTGCGTCAGCCCACTTTTTGCACTGTCTGCCTGCGATCCTTATTATGTTCTCGCCCAAGAGATTGATATAGCCAAGTCTTTCCGCCATAGGGATAAATTCGGCAGGGGAAACCTGACCGAACTCAGGTGGATTCCACCTCATAAGCGCTTCACAGCCCACAAGCTTCTTTTCGGAGCTGCTGAATATAGGCTGATAGTATGCCGTGAAATGTGCAAAGCCGTTTGTGATATCCTTGTGCATGAGCCTTTCAAGTTCGATCTGCCTTGAAAGTATCCTGCCGATAGTTTCGTTATAATTTATAGTGCAATTCTTGCCCTGCTTTTTCGCATATGAAATGGCAAGGTCGATCCTTTTAAGAACTGTGTTTACAGTATCGTCAAGCTTTGGGAACTTCGCAACGCCCATTGAACAAGTGCAATAGCAAGTGCTGTTAGCAATCTGCCACTCTGTGTTGAACTTATCATGTATGATCTTGCATATTTCGTCGATCTCGGCCTGATCCTGATTTCTCAGAAGAACAACGAATTCATCGCTGCCAAATCTAAAAACGCTCAGCTTTTTATTCTTCTGGGCAAAATCCACAAAGAATTTACCTATCTCTTTAAGAAGTCGGTCACCATTATTGTGGCCATAGCTGTCATTTATGTTTTTGAAATTATCAAGGTCAATGAGCATAACAGTGCTGTTCTCATCGCTTTCAATAATGCCCTGTATACTCTTATCAAGACTTAATCTGTTAGGAAGACCTGTGAGATTATCGTAAAAGACCTGCTTTTCGATGACCCTCTCATAATTTATCTTTTCTGAGATATCATTAAGTGTGCAAAGTCTGATAGTTCTGCCGTCATGCCATTTTATGAGTTTTTCCGACACATTGAACCATTTGTTCATGATCTCGGAATAATAATCTCCTCCAAAAAGCATTCCTTCCTTATGAGCAGGAAGCTCACACCAAGTCTTGCTGAAAACGTCACTTTCCTTTTTGCCGACCAGTTTCCCCAAATACTGTTCAAAGCTCTTGCTGGCAAAAACTATCTCACCACTGTCCTGTGCCACTGCAAGCACATAGGAATTCATATTATCCATAACGTCAGTAAGCGTGCGAGTAGTGCTTTCAGCATGTTCAGCCGCTCTCCTAGTATGGAGCATGCCAGAAAGTATGTATGTCAGACGTGAGGCTAGCTGTATCTCCTCAGGGGACCATACTCTCTCAGGATCAGAGGACAAAAGATTGAAATATGCAACATACTTATTGGTGTCCTTGACAGCACAAGTGAGTGAACAAGGATACACCACACCACGCAGAGATATTTCCTCCGCATCGCCATTCGGATGAGCCTTATCCGCAACGTGGATACCAGTTTGCATAAGTGCTTTTTTCATTGCATTGTATCTATTTCTATTAAATTCTTTATCAAAAGAAAATACAGTATATTTATGTGTATCAGCGATCAATTCATAACTCAAAGGTTCTGAGTTTTCATAGCCTGAAACTGTTACCGTAGCCGCATTGACATAAAGTGCAGAGCAAATACTTTCGAGAAAATTCTTGCACACATTATCAAATCTGTCATCGCTTTCAAGTATTTTCAAAAAGCTCTCGAACTTTTCGTTATAGGTCTTAGCTGGTATTTCCATACAAACAGCCCTCCTCTGCTTATATAAATACGTCTAGCATTATTATAACATATTTTCTGTAAAATCACAAGGGGAATTATAGAAATTTATTTATAATGCACAAAACAAATGACCAAATTTATATATTATTAAAAAACAAGCCCCGTAGTTAAGCTTAAAAAAAGTTTAACTGACGGAGCAAATGTGACCGAACCGATAAGCCGAGTTTTGTCGAGTGCGATAATCTATCTGGACTGTACGTTGCCGCACAGCTCTAGCCACCTATAGCCCCAAGTCTGACGAGCAGCCATTGACTTGCAAGCTACCATTGGTGTTGCATCGGATAAGGTTTACATAGCAATGACGTCTCCGCCATTCTGGTGGGCTTTTACCCCACCTTTCCACCCTTACCAACAAAAGTTGGCGGTATATTTCTGTTGCACTGGCTCTAAGGTCACCCTCGGCTGACGTTATCAGCTATCCTGCTCTATGATGCTCGGACTTTCCTCATAAACCTAGAACGTTTACGCTATCGCATAGCTCGCTCACAGTATGATTATATCACATGAATGACGAAATGTCAAATATGCCTTTAACACAAGCAGCCCACAGAGCTGTTGTCTGTGGGCTGCAAAACGCCAGAGCCGACATCGGCAGTCTGATACTCTGCACTATTTCTTTGTTGTAACTGTCTTTACAGCAGACCATGCACCGTAATACTTTATGCCATTCACTGTGGTATAGGTTCTTACTCTTACATAGTATTTTTTATTTCCACTAAGTTTTGAAACTGTTACTTTATCTGTCTTATTGCTTGTTATTACCGTTTTCTTTGCTCCGCTGAATGAAGAATTTGTAGCATACTGTATCTCATATCCTGTCGCATGACCCTTTGCAGCATAGTCGATATAGAAGCCCTTGCTCTTAGCTGTAAGCTTCTGTATCGACTGCTTTGCAGGGTTTATCACGAAGGTCCTTGTTATAGTTCCTGCATATAAGCCCTTTCCAGTTATGACAACAGTTGCTTTTCCCACGTTCTTATTATTTCTGTATGAAACAACATAATCAATGCTATTTCTAAGTGCTGTACTGCCAAGCTTGACAGTCACGGACGGCGTTTTAACCTTGCCGTCAAAAGAATAGGTCGCAATCGAAAGTGATACAGAGGCAGAAGAAATGCTCTTTGGAGAAAGTGCAGGGATATCAGCTGACTCGACAACTGCCCCACATACCGTGCAGCTTCTGTGCTTTCTTCCTTTTACGCCCACAGCCGCAGCCTTGTCTGTTATCCAGTCGCCTGCAACGTGACCCTTGGCCTTTATTTCTGTCTGTGCCTTTATGACCTTTCCGCATACTGAACAGTGTGAACCCTCTGTTTTGCCAGCGGTGGTGCAAGTTGCCGCAACAGCTTTGTCTGTAACGATAGTATGACCCTTTGCCCCAACGTAACCTTCCTTGAAGCTGTCATGGCACTCCATACACTCAACAAGCGTGTAGCCGTCTGTTTCACAGCCTGCCGCTACAACTGTTCTCTTGTAAACGTGTCCCTTGGCCTTTATGACCTCTGTATATGTATCCCCACAGCGTGTGCAGGTAAACGTTTTTTCTCCGTCTGTTTCGCAGGCTGGCTTTACTGTCTGTGACGTATAGTCATGACCAAGCGGTGAAGTGAAATTATCCTTGTATATATCGCCGCAGTTTTCGCAAGTATGGAGCGTATAGCCACCCTTATCGCAAGAAGCCGAAACTATCTTATCGTTGTACTTATGACCTGTTGCATTGATCACCTTGCTGTAGCTGTCACCGCATACAGAACAAGTAAACTTTGTATAGCCGTCATTATCGCAGGTCGGCTTTACTACCTCTGAAATGCCATATGTATGACCCAAAGCTTCCAGCTTTTCAGTATACACATCTCCGCAATCTGCACAAGTGAACGTCTTTACTCCGTCTGTATCGCAAGTTGCTTTCTTTGTCACTTCCGCTGAATAGTTATGACCTTTTGCCTTTATCACTTCTGTGTACTTATCACCGCAATTTGCACAGGTATATGTGATAACTCCGTCGTCTGTACAGTTTGCTTTCTTTGTTACCTCAGAAGCATAAACGTGACCCTTTGCTTTGATAACCTCGCTATAGCTGTCGCCGCAAGTATCGCAAGTGTAAACATTCACTCCGTCAGTTTCGCATGAAGCCTGTTTAACTGTTGTCTTTGTATATTTATGTCCTGTAGGTGCTATGAAATTATCCTTGTAACTGTCACCACAGTTTGCACAAGTATGAAGCGTATAACCTCCCTTATCGCAAGAAGCCTCTGTTACTACGTCATTATACTTATGACCCGTCGCTGGTATCTTCTCTGTATAGCTTTCATTACATTTTGTGCAATTGTATGTAATAACTTCGTCCTCTGTACAACTTGCCTTTGTCGTAATCTTTGAATCATAATCATGTCCAAGTGCCTTTGTTACGTCAGAGCGAACTACTCTGCCGCAATCCTTGCACTTATGCTCTGTATAGCCGTCTGCTGTACAAGTTGGCTCGACTACTGTTACAATGTCATTGTGACCTGTTGCTGGGATTGCTTCTGTATATGTATCCCCACAGCGTGTGCAGGTAAACGTTTTTTCTCCGTCTGTTTCGCAGGTCACCTGCTTTGTTATCTGTGAGATGTGATCATGACCCAACGCAGGGGTATAATCATCTTTATAGCTGTCAGCGCAGGCCTTGCATATATGCTCTGTGTATCCACGCTCTGTGCAGGTAGGTTTTACTACAGTGTCTTCATAATCATGCTCTGTTTTCGCAATATCTTCGGTATAAATATCACCGCAGATATCGCATTTATAAGTCCTCTCACCCTTTTCCGAACAAGTCGGCTGTTTTGTTATCTCGGAATAATACTCATGTGTGTGCTTTACTGTCACTGTGAACTCTGCCGTAAAGCCATTGTAAGCTACAGTTACAGTTTTTTCGCCCTCTGTTTTGCTGTCAAAGCCCTGGAGAGTATAATCTGAAACAGCAGTCCTTGTGCCGTCATTGTAAACAGCCTTTACCACCATGCCCGTGCTGTCAAGTTCCTGTTTAAGGTCATAGTTCAGCTTGTCAGGCTTTGAAACTATCTCTATTCCTGTAACGTAGTGCGGTACTATAACGTTAGGCTCGTCAGCAGTGCCGCAGTAGCCTACATTTGCGCCGTCTGTAGCAGTGATATAGTAGAGTATCTCCTCGTCTGTGACCTCATAAGCCGCAATAGTTGCCTTGTAAACCGAGCCTGTGGTATTTCTCATATCAACAGACTTCCAACTGTCGGCAGACTTATTTTTGTAGTAAAGCGTTGCTCCCGCAACCTTTACATTATCTGTAATATCAGCCGTTATAGCTATAGCCTTGTCAGGCGTTAAAGTTTTCACAGGAGTGTGTACAATAACAGGAGGCTCACCCTCTAACGGACAACAGCTTACAACGTTTGAAGCCTTTGACTCATTAAGATCAGTATCCACCACTGTGAAATAATAGTAATAATCTGTACCTGCCTTAACGTTCTCGTCAATGAACGAAAGCTCGTCCGCATTAAGAACAGACTTGTTCACTTTTGTGAAGTTCTGCTCCTCAGGTTTTTTGTTAGCATCATAGCTTGTCGCTCTGTAAATATTGTAGCCTGCAAGGGTGTCATAATCGTCCTGCATCCAGCTAAGAACGTTCTTGCCAAACTGACCCTCGCCTGTGAGTGACATAGACTGTGCCGAGCTGTTTGTTATCTCAAACTTAAATCTGCCCCAATCGTTTCCTGTTACAAGCCACTTGTCGTCAGCCGCCGCAGCTCCCTTTACACGGATATACATTGTACCAAGGTCGATATAAGGGTCTATCTTGAACTCGCTTACCCATTCACGGGCGTTCGCCCAATCACCAGATACTGCGAAATCAGTATAAGGCTCGCTTCCGCCGTATGTCACCATAGGCTGAACATCAGAAGCCATATCACGATTGAACTTGACGTGCATTTTAACTGTCTGTGCGCCGCTGACCTTGTCTATCCTGTTGCCGTCCTTATCAGTGAGATAAGCTTCTGTGACAAATGGATAGATATCTGACATATCGTCATCAAGTGTAAGATAAGGCTCTTGGATAAGGTCATTTCTTGAAACGTCCCAATCTGCGTCAAGGCACTGCACCTTTACAAGGTCAGGGTTTGTTGTGCCCCAATAGTTGCCAGAGATGTCGTAGGAGGTGCGGCCAGAAAAACCATTAACCGCTACCGCTTGGGAAGAGCTTACCACTCTTATACTATCATACGATTGTAAATAGTAAGAATTAATTACAGCGTTATTAACAAGCATTCTTTGTTCTGTTGATTCATTATCATTCGATGAATCTATTTTTATTCCTTCAGAAAAAAGTCCTCGATTATTTAGTAGTACATTATTTTTTAAACTTGATGCGTTTTCAATAAGTATACAACAGTTATCAAAATTCGAGTTTTCGCAATTATTAATAGACATTCTAAACTCATTATAATCATATCCGAGAAAATTTGAATTACTAATATTTTTTATCCACATTCGTGTATCAATATAAGTAAGAATAAGTTTACAATGATCCATAGTACTAACAGCAAAACGAATATCACATATATAATTATGACTCGGATTAACAATATTGCAATATTTTAGATATGCATATGAATCATTATTTGCATAATCTGAAATTGTCACCGCCTTATCTTCAAACCCTTTGCCAGGGAACATCTCAATAGGCTGTTCTTCTGTACCCTCGGCAATAAATCTGCCCTCTACCTGCAAATAGACATTAGCCTTTGCACCATACTTATTATTAGGGTCAGCAGACCAAAACTGTATCCTTGTGCCAGGCTCAACAGTTACTGTTACGCCCTCGGGAATAAGCACATTGTTTTCAAGTATCCAAAGCTTATCGTTTGTAAGGGTCATATCCTCATTGATTATTCCGCTGAGTGCAACACCATTTTGAACAGTCAAGGTATAGCTTGCAGATGAGCTATACAAATTGCCGTCACGTTCATCAAGACCGTTCTTGGCAGTAATGGTAAAATTGAAAGTTATCTGAATATCATTAGGCGTACCCTCTTTTATTTTAAAGCGGATAGGGTTTGACACGCCTGTGAGCTTTTCATCTGTATATGTAAAGCCATTGTTTACAGTAGCAAACGTACCCACATCTGACAGTTTGACTTCATCATTTATGAACTCAACGTATTTGTTTGGTATACCGGCAACAGAGTCTGCGTCAACTTTTACAGTAACGTCAGTTGCCGCACCCCACCTGTTCCATACTGCAATACCCATATCAATAGTTTCACCGGGCTGTGCAATGCCGTCTCCATTATTTACAGATGAAACATCTTGATAATCAAGAGTGTAGACCTCATCAAGGCTCAGCTCAGGCTGTGCTTGCTTTGTAAGACTGTCACGGATATTAAGCACAGGATAGCTGTGATGATCGCCAAGTTTACCCCAAAAATCAACTCTGCTTGAAGTTGCGCTGCAAAGCTGACCCATTATATATCTTGAACTGTACTTAGATTTGTCCGTATACTTACTTCTGAGTATCGCCGCTGCCGCCGCAACATTTGGTGTTGCCATTGATGTACCGCTCCAGCAAGCATATCTGTTGCCAGGAAGTGTGCTATAAATATTAACACCAGGGGCTGCCATTTCGTATTCACAACCCGAGCCCTCTGCAAAATCCCAGTTTGAGAAACTAGCAAGGCTCTTATTATTGTCAGTTGCCATTACGCCAAGAACGTATTTATATCCCGCTGGGTATATATCCTCTGTAAACAGATAGCCCGCTAGCATTGCGTCATTTGTCGGCAAGCCGTCATTACCTGCCGCCGCAACGAGAACACAGCTTGGAAAAGCGTCCTGCAATGCGCTTTCAACGAGATATGATCTGCCTGTTCCACCGAAGGACATATTGATAACATCTGCGCCATTGTCGGCGGCATACTTTATCGCCTTGGCGATATCCGAGCTTGCAAAGCTTCCGTTTGCCTGACCTGCTCTTACGCACATTATCTTTGCACCATATGCAACACCGACTCCGCCGCCATTGCCAGGGGTCATTGCGATTATGCCTGCAACGTGTGTGCCGTGGCCATGCTCGTCCATAGGGTCACTGTCGCCGTCAACAAAGTCTACGCCGTAAACATCGTCAACATAACCATTGCCGTCATCATCAATGCCGTTGCCGGGTATTTCACCCTCATTCACCCAAATGTTGTCTGCAAGGTCTTTATGGGTATAGTCAACGCCCGTGTCGATAACAGCCACAACAGTACCTTTGCCGGGGGCTTCCTTTTTAGCAGGATCAAAACAATCTTTCCATACGCCTGTTACGTCCATGCAAGGGAAATGAGTTTCAGCGTTTATTTCCTCGTCGGTTGCCGCCACAGTTGTTGTGTCTGTCTTTTCCCACACAAAGTCAGGCTCAGCCGACAGAATGTTTTCATTGTCCGACAGCTTGTCCACAGTTGCCCAAACGTCCTCCGAGGTGGTCGCTTCATAGAACGTCTTATAAGGGGTCATGCCGTCCTTTTCGGCAGTGTTTTCCGCCTTCGTTTCAAGAATAAACTCAACGTCTTTCAAGTCATACTCAGCGCAGATATCGCTGTCATCATCAAGATAAGCCGATTCTTCACCCTCTGCATGATAGGACAGCACTGAAAACAGCACTTTGCCAGGAGTTATCTCCGTGCTGTCACGATATTCCTGCTCAGCCTCCATATCCGAGATAGGGTCATAAGCGTGCTGAGTTTTGTCAGTCTTGTCTGCACCGCTTTCTGTCTGCTGTGCCTTGTTTTCTGACTGCTCAGTACTGCTATAGCTCTCTGCATCAGCCGTTTTGCCGCTTTCTTCAGCAGAAGCTTTCACCACAGCATTTTCGTCATACAACACACCACTCAATGCAGTGGATTGAAAACTCAATCCCAAACACAGAAGCAATGCTACTATCTTCTTGCTGTTCATAATTTTTCCTCCCTAACCTTATTTTATTTTGTATTTTAACTGTAACTAATTATCGTTGTATTCATTATAGCACATTAAAAATCAAATTTGTTAAGCTGTAAGCTTAGTTAAACGTTTTCGGAAAATATTTTTTTATTTTAACAATTATTTCGTCCATAATACTTTTCTATGCACTGTTTACAATTTACAAAAATGTAATAGAATTAAAATAACCAAATCAAGGGAGCGTAAAAAATGAGAACTTGTCCTCACTGTGGCAGCGAGCTTCACGATGATTCTACTTTCTGCTTTGCCTGTATGTCCATTGTCAACGAACGTAAAGAATTACTTATAAAGGTAAACACGTCACGCAAAAGGACCATACCAATGGTTTGTGTTGCAGTCGCTATCATAGCCGCATCGTCAGTGTTTGCCGTTGTCAGCAAGAAAAACAATGCCGTAGAAACTAAAACACCTGAGCCTGCAAAAGCTGTGACAACTTCTGCCTCTGTAACGACCATACCGCAGACAACGACTGCCGCCACAACAACTGTACCTACTATCACCACCGCACCTGCACCCACAGCAGATGAGATAGACAAAATTTCAGGCGGTATTAGGCAGGCTTCCACAGGCACGGCAGGCACTACTACCACTACAACAACCCTGCCTGAAGAAACTCAGCCCGAAGAACAAAATGACTATCAGCCAAATGAAGCTCAGCAGGAGGAAAATACAGCTCCAGCCGAGCCTGAGCCGTCATATTTTTCTGAGGACGGAGCAAATGAGCTAAGCAGAATATTTGCAGACAAAATAAATAAAAAACGTGAAGGCAGAGGCTATGCACCACTGAGGGTCTGTGGACAGCTTGACAGTCTGCTGTCAATAAGTCTTGAAACATTGACTTATGTGGAAAGTGAGGGCGAGATCGATACTAGGAATGAAATAACATTGGATAAGCTAAAAAGCAACCTCAGCGAAGTTGGACTTCCCTCAGACAGTGAATTTATAAGGGTAAGCTATGTAATGAACTGCTGTAAAAGCTATGACGAAATATTTGAATATGCCAAAAAGGTGAATTTTTCAAACGAGCTTTTCACTGATGAAGAAGGCGTCCTTACAGTTTATTCCCAAAGGCTGGATTACAAATATCTCGGCTGCATAATATATGATAGATGTGATAGTCAGCAAAAGCCTAATGGTGATATTTCATACACGACCGAATACGTCTGCGAAATTTGGCTAATGAAATAAGCAAAATTAAAGTTTACAAATCATCTTATAATTAGCCTTGATATATTGTTTACAATTCACAAAAATTATGCTAAAATAAATGTATGCTTTTAAGCTCTTAGCTTTATCAGTAAATAATATAACAAGGAAAAAACATCTATGAAGTTCAATATCAAAAAGGTCGCAGCCGCATTTTTAAGTGTGGCAATGCTCACCACAGGCTCGGCTCAGCTTTCTGTTTTTGCACAGCAGACGCTTAAATACGAAGCCGAAAACGGCACTTTGGGCGGCTCTGCCTATATCCAAACAGACAGCTCCGCATCAGGCTCTAGGTCAGTTAGTTTTTCAGACTCAAGCTGCACATGGTCACAAACTGTTACAGTCAACGAAAGCGGATACTACAAAATAAAGCTTTACAGCCGCGGGGAAGGCTCGAATAAGATAAACAACCTTTCTGTAAACGGCTCAAATGCAGGCACTTTCAGCAGTGCAAACGGCTCTGCCTATAAAGCGTCCACAGTGAATGGTATTTATCTCAAAAAGGGTCAGAACACTGTCAAAATAACAATGTCGTGGGGATATTTTACTCTCGACTACATAACCATTGAAAAAATGAGCGTTTCAAATGCCTACACCGCCGCTGAAAATCTCGTTGATCCATACGCTTCACAAAGCACACAGCGCCTTTACAGCTATATGAAAGACGTTTACGGCAAAAAGGTCATAACAGGGCAGTATTGCGACGGTGGTCTTAACGGCACTGAGTTCAAAGCTATAAAGTCCGCCACAGGTCAGACCCCTGCTATGTTGGGTCTTGACTTTATGCGTTATACTCCATGCCGTGTCCAGAACGGTGACACCTCCGACGCTGTAGAAAAGGCTATCGAGTTCTCACGGGCAGGTGGAATAGTAACATTCTGCTGGCATTGGAACGTCCCTGACAAATATCTTCTCTCAGGTACAGACGGCGGAAATCCACGTTGGTGGGGTGGTTTTTACACCAAAAACGTTGACCGCTCAAAGTTCTCGCTTACCAAAATAATGAACGGCTCAGACCCTAAGGGCTACAACACTCTTATGAGCGACGTTGACGAGATCGCCAAACAACTCAAACGTCTTTCTGACGCAGACGTTCCGGTACTGTTCAGACCGCTCCACGAGGCAAGCGGCGGTTGGTTCTGGTGGGGTGCAGACGGCTCGGAAGCCTACAAAAAGCTTTGGCAGGCAATATATGACAAGCTCACGAATGAATACAAGCTTGACAATATCATATGGGTATGGAATGGTCAGGCGGCAAATTGGTATCCTGGCGACGAATATGTTGACATAATCGGAGAGGATATCTACCCCGGCACAAGAGATTATTCAGCCCAAAGCTCAAAATATCTTGAAGCCACAGACTATTCACCAAACGGAAAAATAGTTGCCCTTACAGAAAACGGCTGTCTTTTCGACCTTGACAAAGCCTTTGATGCAAACACCGCATGGTCATATTTCGGCACATGGAGCGGTGAGTTTTGCATATCAAGCTCTGAGAAATATACCGAGAAAAGTATGTGGCAAAAGGTCTATAACAGCGACTATGCCGTGACACTTTCAAGTCTGCCCGACCTGAAAAGCTATCCTATCAGCAGTGACAATACACAGATAACTCTTGACTCCACGTCAAAAGAAGTCACATACGGCGACAGCATTACCCTAAAAGCCAGCGTGACCTCAGGCACCCCTCAGACAGTAACATGGAAAAGCTCCAACACAGCCGTTGCCACAGTAAAAGACGGTGTTGTGACCGCCACGGGCAAAGGCACAGCAAAGATAACAGCCTCCCTGCCTAACGGAAGGTCTGCCGTCTGCACTGTAAATGTCACCGCAAAAAAGATTCCAACATCAGGCTATTCCTATGCAAGCACTGCACAGTACACAGGCAGTGCAATTATTCCGACAGTCACTGTTAAGGACGGAAGCAAAGTTCTCCGTCAGAACATCGACTATCGTGTGATAGTCACGAACAATGTTAAAATCGGTCACGCTAACATCACTATCTCAGGCATGGGCAACTACTACGGCAGTTATACCGCAGACTTTGACATTATCCCTGCCAAGCAGACCATACAAAAGCTTGAAACAAGATACAAAGGCTTCTTTGTGGATTGGGCGCAGAAAGGCTCTGCCACAGGCTATGACATTCAGTATTTCGCCAGTGCAAACATGAGCGGTGCGGCTTCCAAACACCTCACTGCCAACAAGCCAGATAACCTGACAATAAGTGGTCTGACAGCCGATAAGACATACTACGTCCGTGTGCGTTCATACACAAACGTTGGAAGCAAGACTTATTATGGTCCATGGTCTGACATAAAAAACATAAAGACCGCAAAATATGATATCACAAAAGCTTCCGTTTCTGGCATTTCCGCCAAGGCATACACAGGCAAGGCTATAACGCAGAACATTACTGTGAAATACAACGGCACTGCTCTGAAAAACGGAACTGATTACACAACTTCCTACTCAAACAACAAAAAAATCGGCAAGGCAATTGTCAAGATAACAGGCAAAGGCAAATATGGTGGCATTATCACAAAGACCTTTACCATAAACCCTGCCAAGCAGAAGATACAAAAGCTTACGTCTAAATCCAAAGCATTTTTCGTGGATTGGGCGCAGAAAGGCTCTGCAACTGGCTATGAGATACAGTATGCGACTAACTCCAAGTTTACAAACGCAAAGAAAGTCACCATAACAAACAACAAGACCGACAAGACCACAATTGCCAAACTTAGCGGCAAAAAGAAATATTACGTTCGTGTCCGTTCCTACACGACAGTGAACGGCACAAAATATTACGGTGCATGGTCGGCTTCAAAGAGCGTGACTACAAAGAAATAAATAAAAAGTGATTATCCATAGCAAAATAGAGGTCTGGCTCAAACGTCAGACCTCTATTATTTTTTTATTCGCACACAAAAACACCCCGTATCATAAGTGAAATGCTCCCCTTTTGTTAGACAATGTGGTATAATAGAAATATACCAATAAAAAATCTAACGAAAGGGAGGCATTTTTATGCCAAAAGGAAAGCCGAACAAAAGATACACGCCGGTATTCAAAATCAAAGTAGTGGAAACAATGCACAGAGAAAAGCTAATAAAATATGTGTGTCTGACGTTTCGTGCTTCACTGCCTGCGATATTAAGGTAGGCTGATGATAAGGCAGATAAAATAGCAGAAAACAATGCCCCCTGAGCCACAATGCTCAGAAGGCTTTGTTTTATATTTGGCAGAAACAGCTATCAAGAACATTTTCAGACAAATTCAAACAAGTGCCTGAAATTCAATGATCGTCTCTTTCGGATCGTCAGTAACAGTTACATCTATTTTAAATTGCTGTATCATTATTCCTTTCAATTTTATGTTGTTAAACTTGACGTATTCCAAAAACATTTTTATGAATAGATCCCTGTCAGCGGTATAATCCTTAAAATATGCACATAGATATTTTCCCGCAGGGAGAACACAGAAATGTCTTGAATTCTTCATTTCTTCACCGCACATTATCATGGTGTGCCAATTATCCATATTTTCCATCTCGGAAATATCATCAAAATCCATATAAAAGCCTATTCGGTCTGAAGCCAAAATCGGCGCAGTTTCGTGAAGATGACTTTCAAGGTGCATAAATTCAAGTGCAACGGATTCACCACTTTTATCAGATTTATTGAGCTGTGATATGATAAATCGCTCTGGAAAATCCTCAAAAGAAAACTTCTCCAGCTCGATATTATTGTCGATAACCTTATCAATGAAATCTATTTTTTCTTTGATAGTCTCCGCCAGCCTTTGTTTGCTACGTATCTCCTCTTCAAGAAGCTTATAGTGTTCTTTCAGCATATCCACAGATTTTTTCATATTTCTCTCTGTGAAATATCCTTTTATCTCATTCAGCGAAAAATTTAAGCTGCGCAGTTCAAGTATCGTGCCAAGCTTCTCATATTGCTGTGGGTCATAGTATCTGTACCCCGTATCAGGGTCAACATAATCAGCCTTGAAGATCCCGATACTATCGTAATACCGCAGTGTTTTTGAAGAAACGCCTCGCCTTTGACCCATTTCTTTTATGGAAAGATATTTCTTTTTTTGTTCCTGGTTCATAATGAATACCCCTTTTCGTCAGCAAACTTCTATTCAAGCGCCATTTTGCCCTCTTCATCAGTTCTGATCTTAATTACATTTTCTACCTCATACACAAAGATCTTTCCGTCTCCGATATTGCCGCTGTACAGCACACGCTTTACCGTGTCTACCAAAAGTCCAAGTGGAACTGTACTGATAACGATCTCGACCTTTATCTTCGGGAGCAGATGTGACTTTGCTTCCGAGCCACGATAATAATCGGTGCTGCCCTTTTGTATTCCACAGCCATTGACATTTGTTACGGTCATACCGGTTATATCTATCTCGTCAAGTGCGTCTTTCAGCGACTCAAATTTCGAGCTGTTCATAAGTATAACTACCTTGCGTATCTTTCCGTCAGCTTTATACGCTGAACGATCTATAGGCTTTGAGAGGTCTATCTGTGTAACACTCTTGGCATTTCCGTCTGACAGATCTGAAATAAGATCATCTGTCACATTGCTCTGCCAACCATGCTCTGAGCGGTCAAGACCCATTATCTCAGCCTTTTCAGAAACTCTGATACCTACCGTATGCTTAAGTATAACGAAAAGTAGCGTCATTGCAGCTAATCCGTATACCGCAACAGACAAAACACCAATTAGCTGCACGCCAAGAAAGTTAAATCTACCCGTATAGATAACGCCCTTTTCTACTGAAAATACGCCCGTCATTATTGTGCCAAAAGCTCCGCAAAGACCATGAACTGATATTGCGCCAACAGGGTCGTCCACTTTGCAGATATGGTCAATAAATTCAATTCCATAGATCATAACAAAAGCTGCACCTACGCCCACGAGAAGCGCCGCATAGTGCGGAAGCTGATCTGCTCCGGCTGTGACGGCAACAAGACCTGCCACAATGCCGTTTAAGGTCATCGTTATGTCTGATTTTCCGTATCTTACCCAAGTAATTATCATTGCAGATACAGCACATGCTGATGAAGAAAGTATAGTGTTCATGAACACACTGCCGATAGCTGCAAGGTCAAATCCGCTTTCGGAAGTCACTACCGAGCCGCCGTTAAAGCCAAACCAGCTTACCCACAGTATAAACGCTCCAAGAGCCGCCATAGGTATATTCTGACCCAGTATAGCCCTTGACTTTTTCTTTTTGTCATATTTGCCTATTCGTGCGCCAAGCACAGCGGCGCCTGCAAAAGCAGCAGAACCTCCCAAGAGATGTACGGCAGTTCCGCCCGCAAAATCGTGGAAGCCAAGCTGTGCGAGCCAGCCATTGGCATTCCATATCCAACAGCCGCTTATAGGATAAACAACTGCACTCATAACTGCGGAATAAATAAGATATGACTTGAAAGCAGTTCTTTCTGCCATAGCACCTGAAACTATAGTAGCAGACGTTGCGCAGAAAACTAACTGCCACGCCATAAATACAGGCTGCGGAATAGTTTGTGAAGCAGCCGAATAATTGCCGTTAGAGAAAAGATCTATCACGCCCACAACGCCTGTTGTTGCACCAAACATTATGCCAAATCCCAAGATCCAATAAAAGATCGAGCCGACCGCAAAATCCATAATGTTTTTCATGATAACATTACAGGAATTTTTCTTTCTTGTAAAGCCTGTTTCAAGCATTGCAAATCCCGTCTGCATAAAAAACACAAGCACGGTGCATATGGCAATCCAGATCGTATCCGCTGACATAATCATAAGATCAATCCTTTCAGATAACATCACTGCGGCATAGTATTATAAATGCCGCAGCGTGTATTATTTTAATTGTTCAGATCATTTGTTTACCTGAAAATCAGTATAAGAGAAGTTCCAGAATGACTGAGGACTTGGAGTAAATGTAAACTTATCGCTGACAGCGTAAACCGACTCGGGCACATAAAGTGGGATATAAGCACAATCATCAGCAGCTATCTTTGAAGCTTCAATAAAGTATTCTACTCTCTTACTATCGTCAGTTGTTTCGTAAGATTTATCAATAAGTGCGTCAAAGTCTGCATTCTTCCACATTGCCTGATTTGCACATCCCGGTACTGTATTTGAGCTGTGGAACATTGTTTTCAGATTGCCCACAGGGTCGAGATAGTCAGATACCCAGCTAGAGCCAAACGCCTGATATGGTCTGTTGCCGTTTTCATCTTCATTAAAGCCGTACAAATAGCTGAACATATCTGCTGAAAGTATCTCCTTGATATTCATTTTGATACCGATCTCACCAACCATAGATTGAATAAGCTCAGCTTCCGGAACATTGGCAGATAAAGTGTAAAAATCGAACTCAAATCCGTCAGGATACTTTGACTTAGCAAGATACTCTTTTGCCTTATCATAATCCTGAACTGTGTAATCTTCCATTTCACTCACTGCTGTATGCCACTTGTCAGGATCCATGTAATACATATTATCGGATAAACAAGTAACATCAAGCTTTGCCGAATACTCTCCGCCAATGGATTGCTGAACAAGGGAAGAGTCTATACAGTAAGCAAGCGCCTTTCTTGCGTTAACATCATCAAACGGCGCAACCTGCGTGTTTAAGGCGATAAAAACCGTAGAAGTCTCAAAATCGTGAATGATATTATAATTACTCAGTGACTCGTAAGTCGGAAGAACATCATTTGTAATTCCAGGTGCAAAATCGATAGTTCCTGACTTTACTGCCAATGCGATAGTGCTGGCGTCTTTCATAACATAGAAGTTGATCTTGTCGATAGCAAGATTATCTGCACCGCCCCACCAATATTCATTCTTCTCAAGAACTATCTGTGAGTCAGCAGCCCATGATACGAACTTATATGGACCTGTACCCACTACTGAACCTTCATTTGTTCCATAAGCGTCACCCTCAGTTTCCACAACAGATTTCTTCAAGATCTGACATGGCGTTGTTGCAGGAACATACTTCCATGTGCTGTCAGGCTGAGTAAGGTGAACAGTGAGCGTTCTTGTTTTCTCATCTACCTCAAAGCTGTCGACGTGCTCAAAAAGATAGCTCATTCCATAAGCGTCCTCACGCACACGATTTAGAGAATACAATACATCGTCCATTGTAAGATCGGAGCCGTCGGAGAACTTTACACCCTCACGGATCTTATAAGTATATGTAAGATCGTCCACCTGTTCCCAGCTTTCTGCAAGTGCAGGTACAACATCTGTGCCGTCCTGATTAAAATCAAGGAGCGTATCGTAGCAATCATACTCTGTGTATTCATTTACAACAAGGTTTGCGTCAGCAGGATCAAAGGATACAGGCTGACCTGTTGACGCAACATTCAAAACAACAAGTCCGTCTTCATTTGCAACACCTGTTCCGCCTCCTGAAGTATCGCTACAGCCTGTGATACCTACAGCGAGAAACAACGCCAACGAACCTGCTAAAAGTTTCCTGTAGTTTTTCATGATAAATTCTCCTTTTCATATAAACTTCTATATCAATCCTCTTCATCAGAGTTATGACCTTTTGGATAATGGCAGGCAACAAAGTGTCCGTTGCCCATATCCTTGAGTTTTGGTGTTCTGTGGTCGCACAAACCATGTTTGTAACGGCTGCACCTTGAAGCAAACCGACAACCCTCAGGCACGTCTATGGCAGTAGGGATATCACCTTTGAGGATTATCTGCTCCTTTTGCTGAAGCGGATGTTCCTTTGGCTTTGCCGAAATAAGCGCCTGCGTATATGGGTGCATAACGTTTGAATACACCTCATCTATAGGACCCATTTCAACGATAACGCCAAGATACACAACAGCTACTCTGTCGCAAAGATGACGGACAACATTCAAGTCATGTGAAATAAAAAGCATAGTCTGACCAAGATTTTCTTTAAGGTCTATCATCAGATTAAGTATCTGAGCTTGAACAGAAACATCAAGTGCCGAAACAGGCTCGTCAGCCAACACAAACTTTGGCTCTGACATCAGCGCCCTTGCAATGGCAAGACGCTGAAGCTGACCTCCAGAGAGTTCCTTTGGCAGTCTTGAAAGCACATCATCAGAAAGCTTGATATACTTTAAAAGCCCCTTTATCCTATTCTGATACTGTTCATCGGTCATGCCCAGAAACTTTCCATATTCCGCAAACGTCTTTCCAAGCCGCTTCTTTGGGTTGAAAGATGCAAGCGGATTTTGAAAGACCATTTGCATATCCTTTCTCAGGGGCTTCATTTTCTTCTGCGAATATCCGAAAATATCCTGTCCGTCGAAAACTATCTCACCAGAATCGCTGCTCTGCAGATTAAGAACGCATTTGCCTATCGTTGATTTTCCTGATCCGCTCTCTCCGATAATGCCAAATATCTCGCCTTTTCTTATTTCAAAGCTGACATCATCGCAGGCATGGAGGTAGCTTACACCGACCTTTTTGATCGCAGGATTTCCGATCTTGAACCATTTCTTCAAGTGTCTTACCTCAAGAATATTTTCAGCCATTCTTTTCACCTCCGTCCGACAGGAAGCACGATGCTTCGTGACCTGCCCTGATAGTTTTCAGCGTTGGAAATTCTTTGCGGCATTTATCCATACATTTATCACATCTCTCCGCAAACGGACAATGAGTGAACTTGTTATACAAAAGCGGCGGCGCTCCAGGGATAGTTGCCATATACTTTCCTGTATCAGCCTCTTTAGGATTGCTGTTCAGAAGCGCCCTTGTGTATGGGTGAGCCGCATTATCAAAAATATCAAGCACAGAACCCGTTTCGCATATCCTTCCAGCATACATTACTGAAATGCTGTCACATATTTCAGCCACAACTCCAAGGTTATGAGTGATAAATATTACCGAGGTGTTATTTTCTGCCGCAAGTTCCTTGATAAGTTTGAGTATCTGTGCTTGTATCGTAACATCAAGAGCTGTTGTCGGCTCATCCGCTATAAGAAGTCTAGGTTTACAGGAGAGCGCCATTGCTATCATTACTCTTTGGAGCATTCCTCCACTCATTTCAAATGGATACTGTTCATACCGCTGTTCAGCAGGAAGTATTCCTACTTTTTCAAACAAAGTAAGCACATATTCCTTTGCCTCTGACTTTTTCATTTTCAACTTTTTGCGCACAAGCTCAGCGATCTGCTCGCCTGCTTTCATTATTGGGTCAAGAGATGTCATAGGGTCCTGAAATATCATTGCAATATCTTTTCCCTGAATAGTCTGCATCTGCTTCTCCGACAGCGAAAGCACATCAACTTCTTTGCCCTCGCTGTTCTTGAAAAGGATCTGGCCCGAATATCTCGTATGCTTTTCATCATGGAGCCGCATAATAGATTTAGTGGAAACGCTCTTTCCACAGCCGCTTTCACCCACAACGCCATGGATCTCGCCCTCCTTTACGCTAAGGTCTACTCCCTGAACAGCGTAAACTATACCTCTGACCGTCATAAAATCTACAGACAGATCTTTTATTTCAATTACATTATGCTCGTTCATAAGAACACCTACTTACTTTTTATATTGCTGCCTTTTGACGGCGCTGGATATGGATAAGTCTCTTTTCATACTGTTTGAATGTCGGAAGCTTTCTCTGTGACGGATCGATATACTCTTGAATACAGTCGCTGAAAATATTAACCGCTACGGTCACAAGCATTATAATTATTGCAGGGGCAGCAAGAAGCACATAATTGTTATAGAAATTCTGCATACCATTTTCAAGAAGAGTTCCCCAATCTGCGTCAGGCGGCTGAATACCAAGACCTAAATAGCTGAGCGTTGCCATCGCTACTATAGCCGCACCGATATCCATTGTGAACTGAGCGATCATTGTGGTGATAACATTTGGAAGAATGTGAAAAAAGATTATCTTCATATCCGAATATCCCATTGACTTGCAAGCTTCAACATAAACCGCTTTCTTTTCCGTTATGATAAGCGAACGCGCCATTTTTGCTGTCAGCGGTATAAATGCGATACCAATGGACATAACGCCTGTGAAATTTCCTCTGCCGAAAATTGCGATAAGTATAAATGAAAGAAGCAGAGACGGTATTGAACAGACAACGTCCCAGATTCTCATTATAACTGCGTCGATCTTTCCTCCGTAATATCCGCATATAAGACCGATAGGTACGCCGATGACCACCTCAAAGGCAACTATGAGGAAAGCATTGAGCATAGAGCTTTTTGCACCCATTATAAGCCTTGATAAAAGGTCACGTCCAAGCTTGTCCGTGCCTAAAATATGTCCTTTTGAGAAAGCAGGAAGAAAACAGGATCGTGGATCAACTTCATTTGGATCATAAGGAACAATGACATTTGCACCAATAGCAGCAGCTATTGCTATAAGTATCACTATGCCTGAAATAACCGTTTTTGGAGTAAAAAACTTTCCCACATTTGAACGTTTAGCCATTATCCATTCCTCCCTACTTCATCTCAACACGAGGGTCAACCACTGCATAGAGAATATCTACAACAAAACTCATTATAAGATATGAAACAAGCATTACAAGCACAAGCACCTGTACTATCGGATAGTTGTTTTGCTGGATACCTGTTACCAGCATACCACCGATACCAGGAAGCGAGAATATCTGTTCAATAAGAACAGTTGAACCTATAGCTCCCGCAAACATATATCCTGCTACTGTAAGGACAGGTATCACAGCGTTATGAAAAGCATGTTTGAATGTTTTATTGAACTTGCCGAGACCCTTTGCCTTTGCGGTTATCATATATAGTGCTTGAAGTTGGGATATCATGCTGCTTCGTGTAACTCTTCCCAGTGTTGCAACAAGTCCAACCGCCATTATGATACCCGGAACAGATATTCTTGATATAAACTCTGCTGTATTAGAATATGTTCCTATGAAACTGTATCCAGGTACATATTTTGAAAGAAACAGAATAGCAAGAATGCTTAGCACAAACGTCGGTATACTCGAGATCACCAGCATAAGAGTCGACAACGCTGAATCTATCCATGTTCCTCGCTTCATCGCCGCCAGAACACCTATCAGAATAGCCATCACTGTTCCTAATATCGTTGAGAAAAGAACAAGACCTATTGTTATCGGTATCCTGTCTATTATCTGGTTGAGTATCGGCTGCTTTTGAACATAATCAATTCCAAGATCACCATGTGCAATGCCTTTGAGCCAAATAATATACTGCTTCAGCAGCGGCTCATCAAGGTCGAACTGCTCTGTATACTGTTGCTGAAGTTCAGGTGTTGACTGCTTGTTACCTATGATAACAGTCAGCGGAGATGTTGGATTAAGTCTTAACGAAAAAAACACCAACAACGAAACCAGAAAGGTTATAACAACTATCTGTATCAATTTTTTCAGAATGTATTTTACATAAGCCATAATAACACCCTTTTCTATAAAATGAATTTTTGGATTTTAAATCCTTCAAATTTATCTTGATTATATTATATACTTTACAGCTACTGTAATGTCAATATGCTAGCTGCAATTTTGTTTAGAACAACAAAATTCGCTGTAATATAAGCATTTTATCGTTGATTTTGTATATTATTTCATCTTAAAAACATGGCATTCGTGGCAAGCAATACATATGTAAAAGAATGCGACCATTTCTAAAATGCAATTTTGTTAATATGATATTGCAAATAGCAATAATAAGAAAGGACGTCTGATTTATCAAACGTCCTTGTATGACCCTATTTTCATCATCGATATTCTTTCAGGCATCTTTGCCCAAAAGAATATCAGACAGCTTTTATCAGTTGTTTTCAACGCTGCTTACAGCTTCCGTAACATTGTGATACCATTTGCGTGATCTCAGTCGTCTTTGACCGAGAGGAAGCTTAAACAGCTCTATAGCTATGTGAGCAGCATAAACATACCAAATATCGACCTTAAAGATAAGCCCGAGAATTAGCGTAAGCGGCATTCCTATCATCCATATGCTGCCTGCGTCCATGAGCGTAAGATACTTTACATCTCCGCCGCTTCTAAAAATGCCCTCTACCTTAATACAGTTCACCGCATTAGGTATGCAGTATATAGCAAGTACGCACATGCAGTTTCTCACACATTCGCCCTCAAGGGTACCCTTTATTCCATAAATATGCTGAACAGGCAACATAAGAGCAACAATGATACTGCATGATACAAGACCAGCTATGATAGAAATCCTATTGAATCGATCAGCATAGCGATAAACTTTTGGCATATCGGCAGAACCCATCTCAATGCCCAGCATAATAGTACATGCCCCCGCAAAGCCCATTATCGCAAGCTTCGCAAACATCTCCATGGTGTTCAGTATACTCATTCCTGCATATACTTCCGTGCCTCTTGTTCCATATACCATATAGTAAAACGAAAGACCCAGAGACCAAAGCATATCGTTCGCACACAACGGAAGCGAAGTTTTAAGATACTCCTTGTATAATCCAACATTTAATGTTTTCAATGCCTTAAAAAGGTTTTTCCTTATCGGATTATCTGAAAGAAAGAAATATAGCAAAAGTCCTATCAACTCAACAATTCTTGCAGCAAGCGTTCCAAGCGCAGCTCCTGTCACTCCAAGCTTCGGCGAACCAAGCTTTCCAAAGATAAACATATAGTTAAAAAGCATATTGAACATCATACTTCCTATGCCCTGTATCATCGGTATCTTGACATTGCCTATATTTCTAAAACAAAAGCTCACAGCATAGCATATGGCGTCAAGCAAATATGATACCGCCACGATACGCATATATGGCTTTGCCTTCTCTATAACAAGAGGGTCTCTGTTAAAAAGCCTTATTATGATATCAGGAAATATCATTGCCGCCAAACACATCACAAGACCAACAGTAAACGTGACCGTTACGGCTGTCCAAATTATGCGCTGAAAATCTTTGATATTTTTTTGACCCCAATAACGTGTCAGATATATTCCTGCGCCAGTATTACAGCCATATAGGAAAGTAAAATAAACGCTGAAAAAATTTGTAGATACTCCTACCGCCGCAATAGCTGTGCTTCCTAAGGTGCTGACCATCCACTGATCTATGAAAGTGAGACATTGGCTGAATATTGAAGAAACAAGCAGCGGCATTATGATACTGAGAAATTTCCTGTTAAACTCCATCTTCTCAGCTTTAAGGTCAACGCTTTCCGACAGCATATGAATCACCCCTCTCATCATTTACAAAGCCGTTACAGTTCCCTTTCAGATGCTATGTTGTATGCCGCAACTGCATATAGCTTGCCCGCACATTCCGCAAGATTATTGAGCGAAGTCTCTCCAGGATCATTATAATCAAGCATACCGCATACTGAAATGCCCTTTATGTCAAGACCAACAAGCCCCGTTTCCATTATCTCAACGACCTCATGAGAAGCAAATCCTCCTGCATAAGGTCTTGCCGCAGATGTCACAAAAGCAGGATCATAAAAGTTCATATCAAAGATCACAAAAACAGGTTTTCCTGATACATTCTTTTTTATTGCAGAACCCACGTCTGAAAACTTCATATAATCCATGTCAGAAGCTGTCAACACATCTATACCCAGCTTTTCTAGCCTGCCACCGTATTGTGACATTCCGTTTCTTATTCCAACTTCAAGAGAAGAAGCATTGTCGCACATATCCTCTTCTGCCACTCTAACAAGCGCAGAACTTACCGAACCGCCGAAGTGGATAACAGCCATTTTGCCATACTTTTCATAGCAAGCTTTTATCTGCCCATAAGATGTCTTATCATCTCCGCCGATCATAAAGCTGCAAGCTCCTGTGGAAGCTATCGCTTTTTCAGCCGTATATACACATTTCTCAGCTGCTGCCTTTGAAGAATCGTCGATGATAAGGTCACCGCAATCTCCGCTCTTTACGCTATGCGCCATATCAATGTCAAGTCCCTGATCGCAAAAACCGAAGCCAAAAATATCACGTCTGAAATATGCAGAACCTTTTCTTGAACCGGGCTTTGCAGTTTCATCACACTCATATGGTAATGCTGCAAAAAGAATATCATAACCATTTATATCATCGACCATAGGCGTTTCCAAAAAACCTGTTGGCCCCAGATCTTTCAGATCATCAAAGTTTAGTTTAAATGGACACTTTACCATATCTAACACCGACCTTTCCTATTATTCCTGCTCCGCTTTTTTCTTTGAAAGCAAAATAACAAACTGCTTTAGTATCGCTACTGCATTTATCGCAGTTATGCCTGCGGGATCGTAATTTTCCATTACCTCCACCAGATCAAAACCTACGATATCCAGCCCCGCAAGACCATTTCTGATTATCTCACAAGCCTCATATGTAGAAAATCCTCCCGGCATTGGAGTTCCTGTACCAGGTGCATAAACAGGGTCAAGAAAGTCAATATCGAAAGTGATGAAAACCTTAGCGTCTCCCACCTGTTCCTTTATTCTGCGGCAAGTTTCCTTTATTCCGATCTTATGAAGCTCTCTCGCCGTGATGACCTTCATTCCGTGATCTTGAGCGTACTTGATGCGATAAGTATCTCCGCCGCTTCTTATACCGACCTGAATAGAATGTTCAGTATCCAAGATATCATCCTCTATAGCATTTCTAAAAGGCGTGCCATGATTATATTTTATCCTGTCGCCATAATCCCATGTATCTTCGTGGGTATCGAAATGCACCATTGCGACCTTGCCATACTTTTCGCTGTAAGCTTTAAGTTCAGCATATGCAATAAGGTGATCGCCACCCAGAACGATAGGCACTGCACCTGCGTCGAGTACCTTTCTGACCGATTCCCTGATAAGCTCCATTGTCTCCTCAACATAACCAAGCACAACGCCGATATCGCCCATATCCATGCCTTTTAAGTTAGCGACCTTATATGAGTTATCCTGTTCATATGACAATCTGCCTGCACCATAAGCATTTCTTATCGCTCTAGGGCCAAAACTACAGCCTGTCCTGTTTGTCACGCTGGTATCATAGGGCACGCCCAAAACAACAAAATCTTCGCCATCGATATCCTGCTTATATGGAAGCCCGAAAAGCGTCTTGATATTATTTTCTCTGCGCTTTGCAATGTTGCTTCGTGTCTCTTCTGAAATAATTTTATCAAACATTTTCGATCATTCCTTTCTTAGCATATTCTTTGATGCCCACCTTTTTGCAAGCCACACAAGTAATAAATTCTTTTACGATACGGCTGGCAAGAATTGAAGTTATTCCCCCTGCGTCATAGTTCGGTGCGACTTCAACAAGGTCAAAGCCAACAATATCAAGACCGATAAGCGCATGACGAATAAGTTCAAGAGCTTGTCTTGAAGTAAATCCACAGGAAACGGGAGTGCCTGTACCGGGAGCAAAAGCAGGATCAACAAAATCTATATCAAATGTGACCATAACCTTATTGTTTCCGACCTTTTCACGGATAAGCTCCGCCGTTTTCTCAATGCCCATATGATGTATATCAACAGCATAGATATGCTCAAGGCCTGCATTATTCGCAAAATCAAAATCACTCTCTTCAAAAAGTCCGCCTCTCATACCTACCTGTATAGATGTTTTCGGGTCAATGCAGTCATATTCGATCGCTCTTCTGAAAGGGGTAGAGTGGTCGTGATGTTCTTTATCAGTATCGCTGCCCCATGTATCTGTATGCGAATCAAAGTGTATTATCGAAACAGGCCCGTAAACATCCTTATAAGCCAGCAGTTCAGGAAAAGTAATAGAATGATCACCGCCCAGAACGATTGGAATTGTACCTGTTTCCAAAATAGCTTTCATTTCCTGTGGTATCGAACCAAGATACGCTTTCTCAGCGTTCCACATATCAAGATCTCCATAATCAACGCCCTTTACATATTTACTCGTATCAATGCCGACAGCCTCGTTCATGCTGTCTGTGGAAAAGGCTCTGCGAATCCCATCAGGACCAAACCTCGTTCCCGGACGATATGTTGTTCGGATATCAAATGGAATACCTATAATAGTGTAATCCGCCCCAGATGTGTCAGTTGAACTTTTCAAACCGCCATATGTAAGCTGCACCTTTTTATCAGTATTTATTGCGTTCATAGAATCACTTTCCTTTCTTAATTTGTTGATTTCATTTTACGCTATACAGTTACAGTAAAGTCAATGCTCATTTGTAAAGAAAAAATTAATTCTATGGCAACAGATTATCTTAAAGCGTTCTTTATTTTCTGCAAACTAAACGTCTAAAGCACATATCATATTATTAATGGCAAAAAAACACACCGTATCATACTGAACTGACCCCAAAAAGTTAGACAAAGATTCAAAAGAAAATTTATGCAAAGCGA
>OGRN01000915.1_pt1 | contig 27183 bp, 25 predicted proteins | sample 1553401 | NCBI WGS metagenome assembly OGRN01 (sample SAMEA2580096, study PRJEB22360) | human gut metagenome | biome: human gut; feature: human-associated habitat; material: faeces | place: Denmark | collected 2008/2010 | reverse complement strand
CCCTCGGGGAGGACGCGTGCGCCGCGGCCTGGGAGATGGACACCGTCGAGGGCGCGCGGGAGGACTCGGCCTGCCTGCTCACGCTGCTCCACCGCCCCAGCAGGCTCCAGCTGGCGCTCCCGCTCGAGGCGAAGGACTCGGCGAGCGTGGGGGCGGCGCTGGAGGGCGTGCGCTCGGTGCTGGGCGCCGGCGGCATGGAGAGGGTCTTCCGCGCCGTGCTTACCGACAACGGCGCGGAGTTCTCCGACGAGGGGGCGATCGCCGCGCTCATCGGCGAGGGGCCGGGCGAGACGAGGCTGTTCTACTGCGACCCCAGGCGCAGCGACCAGAAGGGCGCCTGCGAGCGCAACCACGTCGAGATCAGGAAGCTGCTGCCCAAGGGCGCCGGGATCAGGTTCGACCGGCTCGCCCCGGCCGACCTGGCGCTCGCCATGTCGCACGTGAACTCCGAGCCCCGCGGCGCGCTCGGCTTCTCGACGCCCGCCAGGGCCTTCAGGGCGATGCTCGGCGGCGACGCGGCGGCGCTGCTGGACGCCTACGGCGTGGAGGACGTGCCCATCGGCGATCTTGACCTGACGCCGGGGCTCATCGAGAGGGCGCGCGCAGAGAGGGGCGATGCCCCGCTGGCCTAGCCTGGAAGAAAAACGGAATAGACGGGCCGACCGTCCGGCTGAGTCTGGGAAGAGGTGCCGGGCGGCGGGCGGAGCATGGCCACCGGACCCATCGAAACACATCTCCACCGTTCCTTCAACTGGGAAAATGCCGCCCCGGGTCCCGGATGGGGCCCCGGGGGCGTTCGGCTAACTGCGGGAATGGCCTATTCGCTCAATGTGTTCGGCTGAGATCGGAAATCAACCCGCCGCGGCCGCGGATACGGACGCGGGAACGGGCCGCGAAGCCCCGCGATGCCCGATCCGGCCCGCTGGGCGCGCCCGGCGGGCGGCGGCCACGCCGCCCGGCTTTCCAGCGCCCATATGACATATCGAGTTCCACCGTTCGCCGTTTAGCTTTCGCGGCGCGGGCCGCCATCCGCTCAACGGCCATCCCGCCGGCGCCGGGCCCGCTATCGGGGCCAATCGCGCTCCCGCCCGCCTGGCGACTCCAAAACTATACCGGTTTACGGGGCCAGGCCGGAACCCCCGAGCATGCCGCAATTGGTAAAAACAAAACAGCAGGTAGACGACTTGCGCATTCCGTGAAATGCAGGGTATGGACGGCCGGCCCGGGTCCGGCCCCGTAATCCGGCATAGTTTTGAAATGAAACTAATTCACTGGCAGGCAAACTAGGTCGTTCTAGCGCCATGTCGCCGGCTAATTTCCAATTTCCAACCAGTTGCACAAAACATTTGCTCGCAGTCGCGTCTCGGCGCACTTCATTGCCTCGGATTTGACTTTATATCGAATCCCCAAGCGACTGCAGACGCTTTTGACTATGGTGTCTAACTGCTTTTTGTCGTTAAGCATATCGTGGGTTACTAGGAACACGTCAAAACCCATACTCTGGAGCGCAGTCATGCGCTCCGCATCGTGCTCAAGCACCGCGCCTGATCCATGGATGACTTCACCTTGGATCTCGATAATTACCGCCATCATTAGGACTGGGTTTACAATCACGATGTCTCCGTAGCAAACCTTTTGACCTGCGATGCTTTGGGCTGCCAGGGATAGAGGGGTTAAATCGTTAAGGTACACGTAGCTGAATCCCGCACCACCTAGACGTCGAGAACGACTTAGAAGCAGGACCCCCGCGACCTCGAGCGGAGACGCAGCAATACCGATAACCTGCTGAGCGGCATCATAAAACTGCTTTCCCCACATTTGACTTTTGACCTTGTCGGCGAATCGATGCAGGTCGCTCAGTTCGATGAGCGGCTTTCTCATCCAAAGAGAAGTACCTTTGAGTTTCGTAACCTCTCTTCCATCCTCACGCTTGTCCGTTTGGCCTTCGTTATCTGGGGCCTTTACCGTTGCGCGGGCATAAACTCGTTTCCAAGGAACCTCGTCTTCGCCTTCTCCAAGTTCGAACAGATCCTGCGTGTTGGAATTGCGATTCTCCTCTACCGCCATTTTTAACTGCATTTCGACAGCGGGAGTCGGCTCGAAAACAGAAAACCAGCCGCATAGTTCGTACATAGCCAGTACGAGATTTATTTGGGATATAAAGCGTGTCATAGTAAATAACGTGTTAAGCGGATTGGTGACACTAAAGCCTAAATGAGTGTCGATTGTTCTGCCGGCATCAGATGCCCCTTCCCAGCGAATAGTGGAGCGCAATCCCGAGTGGTGATTACAACAACCTGGCGATGCAACAGTGATAATCGGGGTCTTGAGTACCTCGGTTACGAAAGGGGCTTGGGATAGGGCACGCCAGCCGTCATCGGAGTTGGGCAAGCGCGGGTAGAGGTCGCGCACCTGAGGCGGGCAGCGCCAGTATCGGAACGCGGTGTTTGCGCAGACGATTTCGTCCATGTGGGCCTCCCCTGGTTTCGGCCGCGGGCCGTGCGGATTGCGGGTAAGGTCGATTATCTACTGGCGCATCATGCGGGTAAGTACAGGAAACTGACCAAACACTGACCAAAAGCTTGACGCAATCTGTTGAAAAGCCGCCATAGGCGTGAACGTGCTGGTACGAGCTGTGAGCCAGTGGTCTCTGTCTCCACAATTGCGCGTAGATTGCGCGGAGAATTCAATGAATGAACGCAGATGCACTTTTCAAAACGCGCAATGACGACACCTAATGTGAACTGCGTAACATATAACGCCTTAGGTAACTTCGCTTCGATCATGGTGTCAAAAAGAAAAAGGCCAGAGGCTTAACACCTCTGACCAGCGCTTTAGATGGTGGGCGATACAAGATTCGAACTTGTGACCCCATCCGTGTGAAGGATATGCTCTACCCCTGAGCCAATCGCCCGTCGCCTTTCGGCAAAAGAGATACTAACATAGCCGCGCGTGGTTTACCAAGAACTTTTTGCCCCCGATTTTAAATTCGTGGGAGCAAGTCGCACCGTTTCAACCCGGTCAGCAAACGAAAGCGCAGCTTAACCACCTTTCATCGTTTAATCCACGATGTCTCGGTGACGGTAGATATGTCGTGCATTGTTGTCCGTACGCTGTGCAACAATTTGAAGCGTAATTTAATTCGTTGACCACATGTCTCACCCTGTTATTTCCGCAGGGCCTCTTCGAGAAAGGACGTAACTATGGGTTCTGATCAGAAAACGGTTAGCAAGAATGGCCGTAAACACTTTTTCGATAACCACTTAGAGGACATGGAGAGGGTCAAACCCCTTCTCGACCTTGACCTTTGGGCACACGAATTTGGAGCAGAGGAACTAGATGATCTGGTAAAAAAGCTGGCTGCTGAGAATAGGTATGGCAATGATACCTACAAGCTCGCAGATTGCTTTATTGAATGCATCGAAAATAATGGCATTCCCAAAGACGAATCCGTAGCCAAATCCGATAACTACGCCTTTTTCAAGGCTCTCATCGAAGAGCTGGGCATTGAGCCACAATCTCTCAAAGCCGTAAAAGATAACTTCTTTGACATTACGCTACCCATGAGCAACGGTCCGTTTACCGTGAGCGTCAAACCATTTCAGCCTTATGTGCCTGAACGATTGTGGGGCAAAGTCGGTAAGAAGGTCGACCCTCGCTGGCACTACTTTGTGTCCTGGGCGAAATACTGGGACGTCATTCTTAATTCCAGCAGTGAATACGCAGCGTTGTTAAGGGAGCGCGATACTAAACACAGCAATCGCGATAATCCCACCGGCATTCGTAATTCTGTCCTGAAAAAATGGCTCAGGAGATCTTAGCTATACGGGGCTGGCGAGGTTCGTGCCTCGCCAGCCCTATTCTTCCAGAACGATCGGTTGCCAAATGAGGTCCTCGAGGGCGCGGCCCAGGGTATTTGCAAGCGCCAATGCCGAGGAGACCGAAGCACGGCGTAGATCGAGTTGATTTTGCTCGTAGAGTTGTATGGCGCGGAGTTTAACTCCCGATTGGGCGGCGAGCTGTTTTTGCGTTAGACCGGCCGCCTTGCGTGCTGCCTTGAGGCCCTTTTTGCCTGCTTCAGCTTGTTCCATTTGTCGATGACAATCCCGGCGAACTTCTCTTCGGAGGCTTCGTGGAGCGGATGGTACGAGCCGATTATCCAATCGAGCGGTGCGACTTCGAATAGGTCGCTAAAGCCCATGCAGCCCGCCCATTGCGTATAGGCCAAAACCCAGCCCGCCCAGTATTGCGGGGAACGGTCGAATGGGTAGATCTCCCTGCATTCGACGGGTTTTAGCCCTGCACGGGCGATAATTTCACGCGCGAACTCGTCGCCCGACATGCCGCAGATGACGCGTGGCATACCGCGCTCAAATTGCCTCATCTCTAGAGAGTTCGAAAGAATTGCCGCCAGTTCTGCCGGATTCAACCCCTGGTCACAGAGGTCGAAATCGACTGCCTCGCCCAGCGTTCTCATAGCGTCCTCGAGATACATCTCACTGTATGCGCGGGCCGGTTGCCTCATTTTGTGAGACATTAGGAGTTCTTCAAAAGCCTCGATGCATTAGGCATGGCTGCAATTGTCGATTGAGCGGTCAGGTCAATCGTTGCGATTTCATCGTTGCCACCCAGCAAAACTCATAGGCAGGCAGTTTAGCAATAGAACGTCAGGGAGTCGTTGCCAAAGGTTTCGCGCCACTTGTCGCAAATGTATCGATGGTTCATGGTAATTAGTTTCGAAAGGTCTCTGAGGTCCTTAGCTGGAATCTTGCTTTCATTGTTGGCAAGTCTGCAGCCACCGTCTTTGGTTAGCCAGAACTTAGTCGAATTGGCAGCGGCTCTTTTTACTCCTACGTGGATGTGAACTGGTTCTCCGTTTTCGGCAATCCAAAAGAAAAGAACATACTGTCCAAATATAAGAATCCGAGGCATTATGCCACCGCCGGTCCGGCTTTTTGGCGTTCTGCGAGCTCGAAGATAAACGGGGCGTTTGTTCTAACGAACTCAGTCAAGAAATTCAGATCGTCAGCAGAAAACCCTTCGACGTTGAACCATTCAACCGCGGGTAAGAAACATTCTGCGTGGTCAAAGCCAAAGTCGACCGGACGCTCAACAGCTACGCGGACAGTTCCGTCTTCTCTTGTTTCTGAATAGGCAAATTGAGTACCGTCGTCAAGCTGAACATAGCTCCAAAGCATAGCCGCCTCCTTAATGATTGAATTTGAGTATAGATAACTGCTCAAGCGCAATGTGATGTGAATTGAATTATTCCAATAAGACCTGAACTTCTGGAATGGTTGTTTCATTAGGGATTGAACTATCTCACACTTCAGGAGCTTTTAGAGCCGCAATAATAAGATCAGCGCCGTTGTCGAAGCGACCGGACTTCCCCGTCGCAAGAAACGCATCGCCTTCGCGGATTGCCTCGAGGATCTCCGGGTTGGGAGCTTTGGTAGGAAACGGCCGCGGGCCGGTGTTCGCAAGCTCCTCGTCCTGCTTACAATGCTTCATGGATACGCACCTCATCTTGCTCGATGCTTTTGCGGAAGGGCGGGTGCATGTGCTCCGGCGGGTTGGTGACGATATCGCTTTCTGATTTTTGCTCGCTACGTGCGAACGATAGTTAATTCAGCCGGTAGCGATGTATCGTGCATCGAAGCGATTTGCGGTACCCAGAATCAAGCCTAAAGAAGACTCTAACTCCCTATCGGTTTACTATTCCTTCGCAGCTCGCCTGCGAGCTCTTCGCGCGTGCGTTTTCCGGAGACAAGGTCCTGAATCCATTCATAGTAGGGGTTATCTTCAGGATTTGGGTTATCGGAAAAGTCCACCGATACGTTTCTCACTCTAATTATGGCAAAGGCAATAACTAGGCTAGTCCTCTTGTTTCCATCCTCAAAGATGTGGTCCTTTGCCATGTGTTCCGCAATATAGCTTGCCTGGTCGAAGATGTCCGAAAACCTATCAATCGGGGATTGCCCAAAGATGGTGCAAAATGCGTTTGATAGAACAGATTCAATTCGACCATGTATAAGGGTGGCCCCGTCGCCCGTCATACAGGTTGTGTAGCATTTTCCAAACGCAAGCAAGCCTTCATGCAGCTGCATGACAGAAGAGACAAGCGCCTCTATCGCTTCCTCGTCATCGAATACAAGGGGATCGAAAGAAGGCGCTTGCCCCATCGTGGTGGACATTAGGAGTTCTCCAAAAGCCTCAGCGCATTGGGCATGGCTGCAATTGTCGATTGCACGGCCTGATCGATTGTTACGACGTCGTTATTGTCTAAGCCATCATTAGACGCAAGAATTGCCTCCGGAGTGATGGGGTTATCCATGTTCGGCGAATATACACTCGCCCATGCCCCCTCTGGCTTGTGTGACAAGGTGACCAAATCAAATGCAGAGAGCATGCCAAGTCTATTCATCACAGAATCGATGAGGTTTTTAGACGTCTCGTCAAGTATCGCTGAGCCAGTCGATTTGTGAATGCAGTTTCGGCCATACGAGGAGAACGTATGATAGACTCCAGGCTCAACCGGACCATACTGCCAAGCCTCAATAATGTCATCGAAAAGCGGATGATTGTATTTGCGCAACGATTCGACTTGCGAATAATAGACGAGCTTATTCAACTTAAGATTTGTGATCTCGAACTTGTCGCTCCAATTATCAATGATGTAGTTTGCAACGTTCAGCGCTTCCATTTTCGCTCTCCTCTCAGTCGGCAAATCTAATCCAATAGCCTTTAAATGGGCTGATTATGTACCCAATTTATAGATATGTCGAGTTAGCCCAAGATGAATTCTCTTCTATCTTCTAATTACACGACAAATTGTTTCATGGCGCGCGGACATGAATTCGTCATGCGTGCTTTCGCAAAAGACTGAGTGCAAAAATGGTTATGACAGATGCTAAGCCGTTTGCATTGTATTTTATGAGTTAGCCAAAGCTTAGATTTTAATCGTTGCTAGCAAAAAGCTTATTAGACGTTATAGCAGCGATGTGCGACGCCTAGGAGCGTTATGCCGAGCAGAAGAAGCGTTATTGACACGGCGATCCAGTAGTTATCGCCGGTCTTGGGGAGCGAGGCGGTTGTCGCGGAGGCCTTCTTGGGCTTGGACGGCGTGGAGACCGTGGTCTTTGTCACCGTCGTTTTGATCGTCGTGGTTGTCTTGGGCGTCGCGGTCGCGGGCTTCAGGACAGGGTCCGTCGACGAACCGGCACCGGGCTGTCCCGCAGCAGGACCGCCAGTGGCAGGCTTGCCAGCATCGCCAGGCACATCGCGCACATCGGTCTCCCCTGCCGGCGGCGTGGCGCCATCGGGCTCGATCACCACATGCGAGGCCACGCCGGCATCCAGCACGCCTCTAGCACCAAAGGCCCCGCCGGCGGGCGCCACAAAGCGCGCGGACGTTAGCGATCCGGCCAGGCAGCCAACGCCGCCGTCGGCGCCGGTCGCATCAAGCCACGAGGCATCGACGGCAAGCGTCCCGAAGGGCACGCCATCGCCGGGGTCCTCGTCTAGCAGGTATGCGCCGTAGGCATGCACGCCCGCTCCGGAGCCCGCGCCAGCGGCAACAAGGCGCCCGCCACTGCGAACGACAAGACGACCCGCGACCAGGCCGGCCACGACATCGTCCTCAATGCCGGCCCCGTCGGCCTGGGCATTGACGGTGCAGCCGTCTACCACCAATGCCTGAAACGCATGAATCCCGCACTGCGATCCCGTGGCCGTTAGCGACCCGGTGCCGCGGAGGGTCAGGTTGCCCCACACCTCTAGACCGCACTGCGAAATGTCCACGATGGACGATTGCATCTCCTTTACGGAGTTTTGCCCGGTCAGGGTCACCACCAGGTCGCCATCGGCGCCGATGGCCTCGCCAGAAAAGCCGCTGAGCTCCAGGTGGTCGGCACCGGTCCAAGCCCAACCGGGACCCGAGACGCCCGGCTCGTAATACGTCGCGCCCGCAATGATGAGGCTCTCCGCACCCGCGGCATAAGAAGGCCCGCCCAGCAAAACGCATAGGCAGGCCATGGCGGTAAACAGGATGTAGTGACGGCTAGTGTGGAACGCGGCAGTAAACATAACCGCTCCGATCTTCGCAAGAGCCAATAGAATCTGTGCCAGTAAACTACCTGGTAGCAGCAGTTATTAGTGTAGCGAGATCGATTAGCGGGCGAAGAGGAAACCTGTGGTCGACTCCCATAATTAGGTGTAAATCGTTTTGCCAGTCGGTGAAAGGAAGAATCGCCTCGAGTCAATTGGCGTTCATAAATTCCTAAGTCTGCAACAAAGGATCCTTACAGGTTGAAATCGTAAGAATAGCCTACTTTGACAATTGCTTTAAATCCTGAGCTGATGATTCCGCAGCCTCAACCATTGTTAACCAATCGTCTACTTTTGGAGGACGAACGGTCCATAAAGTATCTCGGCCATTCAGCACATCTTCATTTGGTGGAACCATTACACATATAGCTTTGTTTCCGTACTGATCATCTGGGCTTAAGACTAGCTTACGTTCAGAATCGTTTATTTGGTCTATTGAGCATTCTGAAGAACCAATTACTAGAGTGGTCTGCGCAAAACCGCAGAATGCCTCTTTGCTTCCAAGCTTAACAGCTAAAGGCTTAATCCAGCGCGCTAAAGAGGGGTATTCAAAGTTTTGGACTTCATCCCCTTCTAGATTAAACCCATGTGATTCCCAGCTATATACAACTGCTTCGCCATCGAGCAGCCTTGCTGCAACTCTTAGATTTGCAATTTCTCCTCTAGTAGCTTCACAAAGGTCTGGAAATGGCAATTCGCTGTCCGCAGCCCCGTTAACGGTTTCTAACGCAACCGCCAGACTGTATATATCATTAATTGTAACAACCAGGTCATCCCTAATGCCGAGATCAAAATGGAGAGCGCTCATGCCATTGATTCGGAGTTCAACTTTATTATCAGCGGCTTCGCTTAAGAATCGATAGGTTCTTGCAACATCTCGAGAACGCTTATTGGCTAAATTGCTAAATGAAAACTCGTAGTTAATGGTGCCGTCGGGCTGACTTGCATTCCATTTAAAGTTCAATCTGAAGGTTTGCGTCGCATCATGGACAGAAAAGAATCCGCCTTTAGTTCCATGGGTGGCTTTGTCAACTATTAACCCTAGCTCACCACATCCCTCCCAGAACAACGATGCCGACTTTATACAATTTGATGTGTTCAGGTCAAAGCTCTTAATGATTCCCCTTCGAAATCCATCACAGGAACGTCCAACGGGCAATTGGCAATTTTGATCAATTACTTCCGTCGGCAACGAAGAGAAGGGCATGCCATATTCGATAAAATTCTGGGCTTGCTCTTTTTCATCGTCGGTCCCTGCAATGATTTTCACTGAAAAGGTTAAGGGATGCAGCATTGAAGCAATTGGCGTTTTTTCAATTACGTCGATTGCGATTCGGCCCGCTCCTGGGGTTACTAGAATTTGGGACATAACAACACCTGGGACACGTGGGCAAAAATCATCGCGTTTGTCGTATTCTGAGAGCACGTGAACTGAATATGCATAGTATGGATCCAGTTTATCTAGATTGGAACAAAGATCGCGCAGCCTATTCTCGAGAATGGCTGGATCGCTGCAGTCTGGAAGATTGGCCATGGAGAGCAGTTTCGCAGCATACTCAGAGACCTCTTCTTTTCCATTTGAAAAGTAATAATCAATTACTTCTGGGTGTTTGGACGCCCAGCCATCAACTCTTGAAAGGCCATCCCAGATGAATTTTGCACCAGAAGGTTCAACCAGTTCCTTAGCCCATCTTAGATTCTCATTTGTGGGATCTAATGGCATCACAAGATGCCAGCTATTAATTTTTACATGCAAATCGGCTGTAGTTGCCGATAATTCCTGCCACGAATTCTCAATCTGAGCTTTCTGGCTGTTTTTTAGGTTTTCAGCAAATTTCTTAATTTGATATATGTCGACCGTTTCAGCATCAAGGTAAACGATAAGGTCAATTCCTCCATCGCCCCTAGAAGGTCGAATTTTAATGGCGTCACGCTCTTCAAGAGAAATAAACGTCGCAAGAACCGACTCGACATCCTCACCTGAATATCGAGTCCAAGGAATACGTCCAGTCATAGTTGCACCTCAGCAGACGGAAATAATTACCTCCAGTCATTATTTTAAATATTCGGGTTTAATGAACTTGATTCCCCTTTTTTTAATGGCCCTCCACTCATCGGACGGCAACCACTCTTTTGATCGAATATGGTAGAGAAAAAGCCACATCTCTTCAAATTCACGCCCTTCTATTGGGAATTCCTTAGCATGCTTTGTAAGACGATCAAGCAAATTTCCATCGCCAAAATGCTTGGCGTAAAGATAGACGAATAAGTATAAAAGACAGTCATTAGCCCTTTTGATATCTTCGAAATCGGGCATATCAACCTTAAAATCGAACTTAATTGCGTAGTAAAGGCCGTAGCAAACCGAAAGGTGATCACCGTGATTAAGACAATCAGAGATAATAACCTTTGAGAGACACTCAATATAATCTTTGTCCATACTCAAAGGCTCAATTATTGCTTTCTCGAATGACGGCAGCAAATAAGGAAATACGATTACAAGGTGCATAGCATAGTCCCGAAAATAGGCTTTTGCCGAAGGCTTTAGTGAGCGCGATGCGAGCATTTTGAGCGCGTATAGCAATATTGAGGCATTATTCTGGTAAGAAGGAAGAAGACTGGTCGCGTATTCCAAAAAAGATGACACATCTTTGTAATCAAGCGGGTCCGATTTATTAGGTTCATTACGCCTTAATGAATTTCCCCAGCCATTAGAAAGCGCTATGGGTAATTCTAGTATTTCAGTTTTCTTCTGATTCAGTGTTAGACGAAACTTGGACAGCTCTTCCTGCAACGAGATGATGAACTGCTCGGCCTCATATCGCGATGCGACATAACAATTGTAGTCATCGATATTTCGAATGAATCTATAACCTTTGTTAAATAAACTAGCATCGATAACTGTGAGAATTAATTCTGAGACAACATTGGAAGCGTGTGGACCGATAAGTAATCCGTGGGTTTCGCCGTCGCACGCCTTTTGAAGTAGTCTGTCGATTTCGTTCGCCCAACCGCCCCGACGGGAACTTCTATTTTGCTTTGCGTATTCCCTTCCCATAATCGCCCAAGGCAAAGAATGCGTGTATATACTCGGAAAACAAGTGGAGATGTCGCATTTCACGAGATATTTTTTACCAATAAGAATAGTTGGTTCAGGGTTAGGATCAGTCATCCAGTTTGAATAGTTCATTTGGAATATTGCTTGCGAATCGGGAATCACACGAGGATGAATCCTGCTAACTGCATAAGGCTGCGGTAATGTGTATTTTTGAACGTGACGGACTATATCGCCCCAATTGTCGGCTAAACCGCGGACGAGTCGCTCGTAGGTGAAGGGGGTTGGTATGCCGAATTCTCGATATTGTCCATTGCACCGAATGTAATTAAATCTAATCCACTCTGAGCGTGAATCGTTGCTTGCCATTTTGCGATTATTGCAATACGTAACAAATTGTTCTGCCGAAAAAATCGGCGGTAGTTTGTCGGCAAACCATCCGCCAAGCATTAGTCCGTTATAAACAGCATCTTCGGATAACTCTTGCCAATATGCCCAGTAAGGCTTGGAAGGAGCAAAGAGCTTGTCACATAATTGAGATTCCATTGCCGACCTTAAGATAGGCTACTTAATGAACAATAGTTTAATCAAATAGCTGCATAGATATTTATGAAATACTTCAATTTAGTAGTGTGAATCACATTGAAATTGCTGTAATTAAAAGGATTTCTATGTGTCTGCAGTCAACCTATTAATACCGATCCGATTGCTTATACCTAAATGCTGGCTCGGGTCTACGTAACTAATACGAGCCAGTTAAATTGCTCCCATTATATTGAGGTCCGAGAGAAGCGGGGCCATCGCACTCCCCAGATGTCGCCAAACAAGTCCTTCGCGTACGCCCCGTCTCTGCTACGAGCTTGTCCGTTTAAGTAGGCTTTATCGTGCCCCCGTGAGGCATATCCTTAATGTAATTACTTCTATCCTAAAAGTCCTTCAACGGCAGGCGAAGGCCATCATATGAGCCACTAGAAACGGTCAAACTGCGTCACGAGATAGCTTTCTTGGACAATCGGTAGATACGGAGTGCTGCCAATAATTGACATGTAATCTATCCATTCTCTCAGCGCCATATAGAGCCTGCTAGTTGTATTTGGCGCTGAATTGCACCCCGCTTGTTTTGCTGGCATAGGGTCTTGTATGAAGCGGTAAGAGCATTTTCTTTCTCAAAGAGTTCTTGCCGTTGTTCGGGCTCGCGTAGCTTTTCAGAAGCCTGTTCAAGCGTCCATTGAAATTCCTTTGATTTCTCAAGCATCATTTTAGAGAGTATCTGATACTGATACATTGAAAACAAAAGGGATTGATAAGCTTCTATAAATTCGGCGATTGCGTCTCCACTCTTTCCTTTGAAGCAAAATCTTGCCTCCATGGCGAGTGATCTCATTTCATCAAGCTTTAAATGCAATTCAAGTTGATGGTCGGCATCTAACACATGATTTATTGAGGCTGAAATTGATTGCAGGTACGCGGTGTTAGTTAGCCAAACAAATAGCAGGTCGATAGCCATTTGCGGTTCGTCGTCATGTTCCAAGTTCTTCGCGTTTTTTACGTAAACACTCATGAGTTTATCGACGGTTATCCATATATTTAAACGTCGATTGAATAGAGACTGTTTATTGCTGAGACGAGCTTGGTAACAAGAAATGAGCAACGCGATGATTGCAACAATCGCTGAGATGCACTCAGGTAGATTTATTAGACCCATTGTCTCCTCCGCCATCAAAAATCAATTGGCAATACTACATTTATCGCTCTGCTTTCAAGATTCTCTGATTCAGTATCCATATAGTGGGACCATGCGAAAGTTTCTCCAACAAGGAGCAATAAACGGGTGAATAGATTGCTTGCTTCAAAAGCAGCAAAGGACTCTTGGATTAGAAGCCTGTAAAAATAAGGCCGGACTGCTTTGCTACTAGTAAACAAAGCAGTCCGGCCTTAAAAAAGTCAGCATATAGAGCTAGCGAATAGTTCTTATCCCATCTGAACTTCAATTAACCTAAGAGCGCGGTCGCAGTTGGTTAACGCTTCTTCTTTCGTGTTGCCACTGGCAACAACGGAAGCAAAGCGTGCAGAATCATCCACGGCTTTTCCGTACCGTTTTCCAACGATACCGTGAACTTCAACATGAATAACGCCTTCTGAATCTCTTGCAGTTTCAATGCCGTTTAATTCCTGAAGCACGCCCTCGAGAGCAGGAAGGAATTTTGTTGCTACGAATTTACCGCTATCACTGTAGCTGAGCTCACTGAACTCTTCTCCCAATGCCAGCTTAATCATGGTCTCAACCATGTCGATGCCCGACACAGAGTTCCAGATAAGATGCGAGGTGATCCAGTCGCCACCAAGTCGAGCTCCAAGCTCAACCATCTTAGGACCTTCGGAAGTTAGCATCACTTCTACATGCGCGGCGCTATTTTTGAGACCAACGGCTAATACGGCTGATGAAGCAACATCCGAAATTGCCTGACGCTGTTCGCAACATAAACTTGTGGGTTGAATATGACCAATTTCAAAGAAATTCGGAGCGCCGGAAGTTAACTTATCGGTAACCTGCAGAACATGAGGTATACCGCCAGAAACAATAATTTCCACACTGACTTCAGGGCCGGTCATGCATTCTTCTACAAGCACATCGCCCGAGATGCCCGCTTTGGATGCAGTCTGAAGTGCTGCGGGGAGTTCCTCCGGTGATGAAACCAGATTCACTCCCCTGCCTCCAGCGCTGTCAGTAGGTTTTGTTATGACAGGATAGGAGAAAGGGGAAACAAAAGTATCAAGCTCACTCACCTTGGCTACGGCGAAGGCAGGATGAGGAACCCCCTCTTGAGCAAAGCAATTTATCATCCTAAACTTGTCGGTTGAATTAAGAGCGGCATCTACTGAATTGCCTGGCAGCCCTAGCTCCTCACAAAGACGAGCAACAGTGACAACCGAGGTATCGCATGCTCCGCTGGCAATGGCATCCGGTTTAAACTCACGAGCAATCGCGAGCATGGCATCATAATCTCTAATGGAACCCTGAAAAAACTCATCAGCAAGTGATGCTGCGGGAGCATCCTGACTGATGTCAGCCACGCCAACGTAAAGTCCCATAGACTTGGCGCGCTGAATTACAGGTTTTTGGAAAACGGGACCGCCTAATAGAAGAATCTTCTTCATTTATGAACCTCCATATATCTAACGTGATCGCCTCGCTCAAAGGAACCGATCACTTCACAGATTGCACGTGTTATATCTCTTTCAATACCACCTTCACGACGAAGCGCCTCTTCACCATCAGTCCCTTCGCTCACCGCCTCAATCATCCTTAGGAAGGAAACCCATTCAAATCGAATTCCCTCTCCATCCAATTGATAGAAATATCGACGGTTGTCAGATGAATTTTCGTAGCGAATTTCAAAGTAGTCCGTTTTCCACCAAGGAGCAGGAACGTATACATAGCCTTTGGTGCCAGAGACTACAAGGCTTCCTTCGGACTTTGCACCTGCACCTACTTTTGCACTACCAACGGCCCCTTGGAACTCAACACTGATTCTGGAGAAATTGTCGAAGGCTTTATCTTTCAGATCACATAAGGAGGAAAACTGCACAGACTCGGGGCTGGAACCCAATATTTGAAATATCGGCAGCAGTGCTGTGGGTCCCCATGCGGCCATGCTGCTCCATGCTGTTTCATGGCTCAATGAATACGGCGGACGGTTCGTATTGAGGTTAGTACAAGTTGCATCAACGGATACGACATCGCCGATACGACCGCCCGCTACAAGCAATAACATTCGTGCGTATGCTGTTGAATACGCGGTTCGGAGGGAGTCCATAAGCACTAAGTCCCGCTCGTCAGCTAAGGAAAATAGCTCATCGCATTCTTCTGCACTTTTGGCGAGCGGAGCTTCACACATAACATGTCTGCCTGCCTCAAGTGCCTTTTTTACTTGTTCATAATGGCAATCTGGATGCGAGTGGATATAGACCAAATCCACGGCGTCTAGCAATTCGTTGAAATTATCTGTAATCAGCGGAGCGCTTAACGAGTTCTTGCTTAGCGAGCTTCTATCTTTCGTGCATATCGCAACGACCTCAAGGCCGTTAACTAAACCGCATTCTGCATACACGCGGTTCATGTAGTCAGTATATCCAACCAAGCCGCAACGCTGTTTTTTAGTGCTGCGAATTTCTGTGGATGATACACCGCGGGTACGTTCAAGGTATTCAACCTTACAGTACTCGTTTAGATAATCGAAATGTCCTACCCAGTCAGAGCCTACAGTGAAAATATCCACGCCATAGTGCTTGATATCATCAATTTTTTGACCCTCATATTCTTCGACAATTATCTTGTCGGCAATACCCGTGGCTCTAACTGCAGCAATTCGCTCCTCGAGAGGCTGCTGTACGTTAATCTTGCCACGCTGCTTGTCGAAATCATCAGAAGTGACACCTACGATCAGGTAGTCGCCCAAGGCCTTTGCGCGCTCCAGAAGACGCACATGTCCACGATGAAGATGGTCGTAGGTACCGTAGGTGATGACCTTCATCATTTATTGGCTTCCTTGTCGTGCTTAGACTCCAAACGTCCGCAAGCATCGACGAGTGCTGCAACTAAAAGCACATTATCAGAGAGCGGATGATTGCCGATATGCCCTACTCTGAACGAGGTGTCAGCCTTTTCTCCGCCGTTGGGACACAGCCAGATGCCGTACTCATCTTTAAGCAAGGCGAACAGCGCCTTGGCACTCACGTAAGGGCTTTCGATATAGGTCACGGCATTTGAGGGAGAAGCTAGTCGCATTTGAAAAGGTAGACGGGACGAGAAGATCCTATTGCGGAAGTCGTTGGCCACGTTGGCACATCGAGCAACTTCAGTTTTTGCGCCACCGGCGGCATCGAGGGCAGTTAGCCTCTCGTGAATTTGCAATAGCGTTGTCACTGCAGGGGTGAACGGAGTCTGCCCACGCTCTTGGTTCTTTAGCATGTCACAAAGATCTAAATACATACAAGGCTGCGTAAGAGAATTCGCTCTTTTAACAGCATCAGGTGAAAGGACCATAGGCGCCACGCCCGGAGGACAGGCTAAGGCTTTCTGAGCGTCGGTGATAAGTACGTCAGCCCCCATGGCCTTCATGTCAAATGGATCCGCTAGGAAAGAACTAATTCCGTCAACGATTAAAAAAAAGACCGTGTTCACGACAAAAACGCCCGATGAGGGAAGCATCATATAGCACTCCCTGTGAGGTCTCGCCAAAGTTCACAAGGAACGCGGTGCAATTATGAGTATCAACGGCTTCGAGATCGGTCTCGGTGAGCGGATTGCCGGGCACGAGCTCAATCGCAACGTTATCAATGTCATGCAGTTCGAGCATAGAACGGAATCTATGACCGAAACTGCCGCCATCAACGACAATTGCTTTGTCATTGATAGGATCAAGAAGCCCCATGATAGCGGCCTCCATCGCGCCTGTGCCCGAGCAAGTAGGGAAAATCGCACGTGATCCCTCGGGCGCGTGAGCCAGATTGCAAAGAAGTTGCTCGTTTTGAAGCATGGTTTGTGAAAATTCCGGTGTACGGAAATATGGGGTGTCTGAGGAGGCAATTGCCCTGACATTTTCAGACGACGGCACGGGTCCCACAGCAAAGTTCAGCATTATTATTTCCTCTCGTTGAATTTCATTTTGGGTAAGTAGCGCCTAAACACGCCATGCTTTTAGACAGTGAGTCCGACGTTGGTTTTCGGGGGGCAACTGCATGTAATCGCCGTACAATTCAGTGAGGAATTCATCCCAGCAACTCATGCAGGGCAGCATATGGCCCTCAAATTCCAAAGAAATTGATTTCTCGTACGCGTCCTTTTGGAGCGTCCAGAGGTTGCCTTCACTTCCCACGTAGCAACCGACCCTTTCGGCATTCTCATAACCGGGGATTAATACAGCTGCGGATATGGCCGAAAGCATGTGCTCCCGAGGCTTACCAAGCCTAAAGCGGGCACCAGCAAAAGTTTTAATGACTTTACGGAAACCATGTTCTGACTGGTGGTTGACTGAGGCCCAAACGTTATGTCTAGTTGCTTTGTGTACCTGCTTCCAGACTTTCGCGGCTTCGCAATCATTTGAAGGCAGTCCGTCAATCGGGAATATATCAATCCATAGCTTTTCATCTAGCGTACCCTGGTAAGAGGGTTCCTGAGCGCGAATCTCATCGGTGCAAAGCTTGGAAAATCCATAAGCGAATTCACTGTTCATTGCGTTTACTAGATGAAAACCTTCGGGTAGTTCTCCCTGAATTGACAGCAGACGCTCGTAGTCCGGTCTCGGCATATTAACGTCCAAATCGTCGTCCCAAGGAATAAAACCTTTGTGGCGAACAGCGCCCAACAGAGTTCCCGAATCAAGGGAGTAACGGAGTTCGTGCTCTTTACAGAAAGCATCGAACTTCAGCAGCATTTCCAACAGCTCGTACTGGAGCTCATCTAGGGTCAGATACTTGAAATCGTTCTCTATCGCATCAGGCATGGCCAGCCTCCTTACCGCGCAGCACGGGCAGCGCGTAATAAAACCTAATTCCGAACAGAAGGGCCTCAGTAAGGCAGCGAATGACACAGATTGCACGGAGATCCGCTATGCCAAGGAACGAGACAAATAGAAGCGCGGCAATACAAAATAGGGCGCTAGCCACGGTAGATTTAGTGACCTCTGCAACTTTGCCGACGGCGCCCAAAACCGGCCAGCCAAATAGCATCCCAAAGAAGCTGAATACCAGAAGCGGACTCACCCATACAAGCACCCATGAGCCGACAAGATACTGTTCTCCGCCCAGCACATGCATGATGAATTTAGAGAGCAGGCAGAAGGCGACCGTGCCGACCAGAACGGCGGGCAATGCAAGAAGACTCAGCTTCCTCGCGAAGCGATAGTCACCGGTATTCACCATATGGGGGTACAGGCTATTTACGATAGGCGTGTAAAGAGACTGGACCGCCGACACGGCCGTCATGGAAAGCGACCAATATGCCACCTGAGCCGCATCGGTCACGACCACACCAATGAGCAGCGTGGTGAATCCAGAGAAAACGCTGGCTGCCATGTTCGAGAAGCAGTACAAGCCGGACGTTTTTAACTCCAACAGCGCTTCGTGCAGCGTAACGCGCTCAATGGTAGTGCCGAAGCTCCGTTTCGCCGCCGCAAACGACCATGCAAGTGCCACGCCATTCGAAATGATGTCGAGCACGGGCACCCACATGATATTGGCCATCGAGTGCACCAGGACAAACGTGAAAATGGTCGATATGCTCTTTGAAACCAGGAAGCGTGTGGTGATAGGCCCCATGTTCTCGTGTCCCTGAAACAAGAAGTCGGGAACGAGCCCTTTTCCGCACACTGCTACGAAGGCCAGGAATACGTAAGGCAGGTTGCCCTGCGTCAGAGGCAGGAAAGAGGCAACGATCATCACCACCACGCCTGCAATAACACATAGAAGTAGTCTCGCCTCAGTCACGGCGCCTATGACACGGTTTTCCTCGTTCACCGAGCATGCTCTCGCAATACGCTTGGTCCCCGAGAGGTTGAAGCCGAAGTCGACAAAAACTTGCGCAAAGGACATGAAAGAAACAACGTAGGCGTAGAACGCGTAGCCCTCTGGTGCAAGAATGCGCGTCAGATAAGGCAGCGTAATTAAGGGGAATAGATATTTAATAATCTGAAGTCCATACTGCCAAGCAGTGTTTTTAAAGAAAGATATATGAGCTCTAGACATTATTTTCCTTAATTAAAAAGCTATATTTATTAAATAAATCAGGCTCTGTTGTGAAGCTGATGAGGACTCCAAACATCAGCATAGACAGCCATGAATTTGCTGAAAAATGGGGAACGTGAACAGAAATCACGGATATAAGAAAGGCGAGGACGACTGACAGAAATAGTTAAGGGGTTTTCTCTATATAGCCATGCCTTTTGAATAAATTCTGCTGATTTAAAGACAAGTAGAGAAATTAATAGAAGTAATATGACACCAATAATTCTGAGTTTGAATAGTGCAACCATATATAGAGTGGGATTCACATTCCGTACCATTAGCTATGATTAAACCGCTGGTCAAATCAATGCCAAATAATTTGTTAGCTAATGCAGCTAACAAATTATTCTAGTTAATCTCGTTCAAATTAGATTTCTTCCCTGTGTGTTGAGCCTGAATACAGATCTGAATGTGAGTTGAATTGAAATCCAATAAAACTGTTTCCAAAACAACCGGTAGTTGTTGCAGCGTTTAACAGTTCTAGAATAAGAACGATTGTTATAGCAACCCCAGCAATCGTCCTAAAACCAATTCTTTTGGAAAAATACAATGCAAAATATAACGCTAGGAAAATTATGAATACAAAATAGTAGGTACGTGCGTTGCTTTCATAATCAAGGAATGCACAAATTGCAAAGACAACGTAACGCCATTAAGGCCCGTTTATCCAATACAAAAGTAGGGTAGCCGTGAAGTTCCTAGTAAAAGCTAGATCTGTTTTAAAAAATTGGGACCGCAAAAAGTTCTTGATGGGCCTTTAAAGCGTTAACCCCCAGGTGTCATTTGGCTGCTGACCAGAGCCAGAGAAAAGCCAAATATAAAGAAATAACTAGGGTTCTCAAACCCAACATTAAAACAAACGATTGCAAGTGAGGAAATCAGTGCGAACGCAGCGGAAGACGCATATCCCCCTCTGATTTCAATAACGTGACAGGCAAGTGATCCTAAATATGCAAATATTGAAAAGATGCCGATTACGCCAAGGCGAAAAAACAATGAGACGAAGGAATTGTGACAGCCGACTACGAATAACTTCTCTGCAACACTATATTCTTCAGTGGCTGCAAAGGGCCCATTTAGGGCCGCCCCGACAAAGTCCAGCGAAGCATAGGACGTACCATATCCGACACCAAGACCATAAGTTTTTCCAAGCTGGACAAGTTCGTTGCCCCAGTATTTCGCTCGCCAAGCAGAATTTGCGTCAAGACCGAATTCTTCTAGCGGCATAAATGGCAGCAAATAGCAGGCAAAGATAATCATAATGATTCCTGCTATGGCGTATTTTAGAATAGTCGAGTTAAATCGAACGATATAAGTACTGAGTGCAACAAGGCGAATAATTGCTTGTGTCATCTCGCCGCCAACTGCAATTGGACTAAATAATATAATTAACAGCATCGGCACATCAATGGCCATGCGTTCACCACTCGTCATTAGCATCAATGTGCTTAATGCGAAAATGCACGGGACATTTAGGGCAATGGTTTGATTTACTATAACGTAAGCTATCCAAATACCGAAAAATATGAAAACTCTATTAGCCGATATAATATTAAGCACTTTCGGCGAACTAGCATTTCTGCCGGCGAGAATAATCATTGGAATAAAGAAGAGGTAATAAGCCTGTCTTGGGACATATGCGGTATCTCGAAGAAGATCTTTGTTTGGAAAAAATGTTGAATAAACACCGATATAAGAAAAAATTACCGCAACAACGCCGACTCCAAAAAACATCCAGAGATACTTATCAGCGGGTCGCGCGACCTGATACTTAACTTTTCCTGATCTCGAATAAAGGAATACCGTTAGATATGTAATGCTCGCAGCCAGAATAAACAAGCTAAATATATTTAATGAGCCAAATCCGAATTTTAAAAAAATGTTTCCAAATACTGCCCCGCACAACATGGCTGCCAAGAGGAACGACATTTAGGCGCCCCTTTCAGCCAAGGTAACTATTGCAACAGAGGCGCCCAAATACGAATCAACGGTTTGGGAGTCAGATCGAACAATAGTTTCCCTGCATCCGCCCGTGTCAAATGTCACTACAGGCGTCCCGCAAGCCTCGGCCTCAAGATTCACTGTTGGGAAATTATCCTCGACCGTCGGGTTAAAGAACACGTCGGCGGTCGAATAGATGCCAGCGAGTTCCTTCGATGAGTTGGTACGAGTGAGGCCTATAATGCCGTTCGGGAGTCGCTTTATCTGTTTCTCGCTCAAGCCCACGAGCACAATCGCGCACTTCTTGCTGTCGAGCTCACCAGCAAGCCGAATGAAGTCATCGAGCCCTTTGCGCTCGGTCCAGGGACTCGCAACGCCGAGAATCATGAACCTGTCGCCAATGCCGTATCGCTCGCGGAAGTCGCTCGGAGTCGGCCTAAACACGGCCCTGTCGATGGTGTTGTGACGCACCTCCACAGGGTAGTCCTTCAAGAAGCTCTCTCCAACAAGATTGCTGAGCCACTGGGAAGGAGTAATGAGTGTCATTCGCGCGGGTGGGACGCTCGTAAAGATACTTTTCTTGTCCTCAAAGTTCCTTGCACAGCTCGCTTTGGAAATCGTCTTGGGATAAGTGTCCGACTGTGGGCATGATTTTGAGCGTGCGCAATGAGTCTTCCATTGAGTGCACTTCGCATTAGAAAAGTATGCGCAATGACCGGTGAATGCCCAACAGTCATGCAGAGTCCATCTGACTTGACAACGGTGCGTCGCAAGCCAACCGAACAGCATTTCAATGTTCACCCAGTAGCCATGGATGTTGTGTAGATGGACGACATCTGGATCAATTTCGTCCAAGAGCTTCAAAAGTTTGGCGGTATCGCGCTTGGAGTAGAAACCCATGCGGTCGCGCAGGCGGGTCATGACACCATGGAAATATACCTCGGGTTTGCTAGCACAGCACCGCATATGTTCGTCAATACTCTTATGTCGTCTGCCCCAGAAACAGTAGGAATCGACCCCATGCGAACAAAGCTGGGAATGCAGACCGCGCATGATGGAGCCGGTCGACCCGTTGTAGAAGCTGTTCAACTGGACATAGCGAAGGGGCCTGTCCATGCCCTCCGCCATGTCCAGCGCCTCGTCGACGAGTGAATCAGTTGTCTTGGTGTCACTCGGGGCCATTAAATGCTCTTCCTCCACACCATCTTGTCCACGACGCCGGTGTAGCTCTGGATGATTTTGACCACCTTGGTGGACACGGTCTCGTCGGCGTAGTCGGGCACGGGGGCCTCGGGAAGCGACCCCTCCGCGTCGAGCTCGACGGCGGTGTGGACCGCCTGCAGCAGGCCGCGCTTGCTGATGCCGGCGAGCGTGAAGCACGCCTTGTCCAGAGCCTCGGGGCGCTCGGTGGAGGTGCGGATGCACACAGCCGGGAACGGGCGGCCGACGCTGGCGAAAAAGCTCGACTCCTCGGGCAGGGTGCCGGAGTCCGACACCACAGCGAAAGCGTTCATCTGCAGGCAGTTGTAGTCGTGGAAGCCCATGGGCTCGTGCATGCGAACCCTCGGGTCCAGCTTGAAGCCCGTTGCCTCTAGGCGCTTGCGGGAGCGCGGGTGGCAGGAGTACAGGATCGGCATGTCGTATTTCTCGGCCAGCGCGTTGATCGCGGTGAACAGGCTCGTGAAGTTCGCCTCGGTGTCGATGTTCTCCTCGCGGTGCGCGGAGAGGAGCATGTAGCGCTTGGGCTCAAGGCCGAGCTCGGAGAGGATATTCGAGGCTTCGATCTTGTCCAGGTTGGCGCGCAGGACCTCGGCCATGGGCGAGCCCGTGACGTAGGTGCGCTCCGGTGCGCAGCCGGTGTCCTTGAGGTAACGGCGGGCGTGCTCGGAGTAGGCCAGGTTGACGTCGGAGATCACGTCAACGATGCGGCGGTTGGTCTCCTCGGGCAGGCACTCGTCCTTGCAGCGGTTACCCGCCTCCATGTGGAAGATGGGAATGTGTAGGCGCTTTGCCGCGATGGCCGACAGGCAGCTGTTGGTATCTCCCAGGATCAGCAGCGCGTCGGGCTGCACCTCGACCATGAGCTTGTAGCTCGCGGAGATGATGTTGCCCACGGTCTCGCCCAGGTCGGCGCCCACGGCGTCCAGATAGACGTCAGGATCGTCCAGCGACAGGTCGCGGAAGAAGATGCCGTTGAGCGTGTAGTCGTAGTTTTGCCCGGTGTGCGCCAGCAGGCAGTCGAAATGACGACGGCACTTCTTGATGACCTCGGACAGGCGGATGACCTCGGGGCGGGTGCCCACGATGATGAGTAGCTTCAGGCGGCCGTCGTCCTTGAATGCGATGTCGGAATAGTCCTTGCCCATGCGGCTAGACCTCCTCGTAGTAGGTGTCGGGGTTCTCTGGGTCGAAGGGCTCGTTGGCCCACATGACCGTAACGAGGTTCTCGGTGTCGGACAGATTGGTGATGGAGTGCGTGTAGCCGGGAATCATCTCCACGGCGCGCATCTCGGAACCCGAGACGGTGTACTCGTCGATGGGGAACGGGTTCCCCTCGGCGTCCTCCCCCACCTTCCTCAGCTTGATGCTCGCGGTGCCGGAGACCACCAAGAACCTCTCCCACTTGCTCATGTGCCAGTGATTGCCCTTGGTGATGCCGGGCCTGCTCACGTTGACCGAGACCTGGCCGCGCTCCGGCGTGCGCAGGAACTCGGTGAACGAGCCGCGTTCGTCGGTGTTGGGCTTGAGGCCGTAGGCGAAGTGCCCCGGCTCGTAGTAGGAAAGGAACGTGCTCCACAGCTTCTTGGAGAAGGAGCCCTCCGCGAGGTCGGGCACCGACAGCGTCTCGCGGCTGTCGCGGAAGCGACCCAGCAGGTATACGATCTCGCCCAGGGTTTTCACGTCGGTGTCGGGGACATAGCAGAACCCGTCACCCTCGACGCGCTCCAGCCCCTCGTAGCCGCAGCGGTGCTCCTCGCCCAACAGGGCGCCCAGCATCTCGTCGACGAGGTCGTCGATGTAGAGAAGCTCGAGCTCCACCGAGGGATCGTTCACGGTGTAGGGGCGGCCGTTGGCAACCGCATCGCAGAAGGTGGCCACGGCTGAGTTGTAGCGCGGGCGGCACCACTTGCCGTAGAGGTTGGGGAAGCGATAGATGAGCACCGGGGCGCCCGTGCGCTCGGAATAATCGCGGAACAGGCCCTCCCCCGCCAGTTTCGACTCGCCGTAGACCGAGCCCTCGAAGCGGCCGGAAAGGCTCGCCTGCGCCGAGCTGGAGAGCATGACGGGGCACGTGTTCCCGTGGCGCTCGAGGGCATCCAGCAGCGTAGAGGCGAACCCGAAGTTGCCCTCCATGAACTCCGCCTGGTCCTTGGGGCGGTTAACGCCGGCCAGGTTGAAGACGAAGTCGGCGCGGGTGCAGTAGCCGTCTAGCTCCTCAGGCGTCGAGTCGACGTCATACTCCATGACCTCGAGCGGGAGCAGCCCCTGATACTTCTCGCGGCGGTCCTTGCCGTCCCTTATGTTCTTGAGGGCGTAGCAGAGGTTTTTCCCTACGAAGCCCCTGGCGCCGGTGACGAGGACGCGCACCCTACTGCACCGCCTCGTGCTCGCGGCCCTCGAGCGCCAGCTGTACGTACTCGGCGGTCTTGATCTTGGCGATGGTGCCCTCCACGTCGAGCCTCTCGGTGTTGTGGGAGGTGTAGGACTCGTCGGCCTGGGTCTCTACCTCGCCGTCCACGACGAACTTGTCGTAGTTCAGGTCGCGCGAGTCGCATGCCACGCGGTAGTAGCCGCCCATGTCCTCGGCGCGCAGGCGCTCCTCGCGGGTCATGAGGGTCTCGAAGAGCTTCTCGCCGTGGCGGGTGCCGATCACCTGGGTGCCCACGCGGCCGAAGACCTCCTGCACGGCCTCGGCGAGGTCGCCGATGGTCGACGCCGGCGCCTTCTGGATGAACAGGTCGCCGGGGTTGGCGTGCTCGAAGGCAAACTGCACCAGGTCGACCGCCTCGTCCAGGTTCATGAGGAAGCGGGTCATGTTGGGGTCGGTGACCGTGAGCGGCTCGCCCTTCCTGATACGGTCAATGAACAACGGGATGACGCTGCCGCGCGAGCACATAACGTTGCCGTAGCGGGTGCAGCAGATGGTGGTGCGGCCGGCGCCGTTGCGGGCGTTAGCGTAGATGATGGACTCCATCATGGCCTTGGACTTGCCCATGGCGTTGATGGGGTACGCGGCCTTGTCGGTGGACAGGCACACGACGCGGTCGACGCCCTCGTCAATCGCGGCGTGCAGGACGTTGTCCGTGCCGATGACGTTGGTGCGCACGGCCTCCATGGGAAAGAACTCGCAGGAGGGAACCTGCTTGAGGGCGGCGGCGTGGAAGATGTAATCCACGCCGTGCATGGCGTCGCGCACGCTCTGGGCGTTGCGGACGTCGCCGATGAAGAAGCGCACCTTGGAGGCGAGCTCGGGCGACTTCTCCTGCAGGCGGTGGCGCATATCGTCCTGCTTCTTCTCGTCGCGCGAGAAGATGCGGATCTCGGCCAGGTCGGTGTTCATAAAGTGCTTGAGCACGGTGTTGCCGAACGAGCCGGTGCCGCCCGTGATCATCAGGGTCTTGTCTTTAAATGCAGTGGTGGGTTTCATCTACTTGCCTTCCTTGCGCTTAGCGCCCGTAAACTGGTAAAAGAGAAATTTGGTATTAGTAACGAGATATCGTTTGAAAAGTCGCTTCGGCTCCTGCATCAGGCGGTATAGCCACTCGAGGCTTAGGTTCTGCATCCATATCGGCGCCTCCGGCACCACGCCGGCGAGGACATTGAAGGCTCCCCCTACGCCAATCATCAGTGGCTGGGGACCGCCTTTAAGCTCATGCATGAGGACTTCCTGACGCGGAGCACCAAGTGCAATCCATGCAAAGTCGGCGCCAGAATCAGCAATGCGTCGTGAAAGGTCTCGTTTCTCACCATCTGAGAGCGGACGAAAGACGGAAGGCTCCATGCCAGCAATTTCCAAGTCCGGATACTCTTCCTGTAGCGATTCCTTGAGCGCCTCAAGGTTTTTCTGTTCGTTGCCGTAGAAGTAATGGCTCCATCCTTGCTGCACGGAAATGTTGAATATCTCTCGCATCAGATCGGGTCCAGTTACACGCCCCATTGACTCAATAGTTTTACGTCCGACAACAGATAAAGGCTTGCCGTCGGGAACGGACATGAGGGAGTCAGCTTGGCAGGCCCAATAGGAGGGGTCGTCATGGGCCATAACCGATGTGTGCGCATTGGAGACGCAAATATACTCACCGTGCAGCTCATCTATATGACGGCTAAGAAACTCGACGCACTCGTACATATTGGTTCCCGTGATCGGAACATCGATTACGGGAACGCGTTTGAGTTCAGTGAATGTTGAATAGTCCTGAATCATTAGCATGCACCCTTGCCTGTGATGACCTCAATCACCGTAAGGACGACGATCTTGAGGTCGGTGATGACGCCGCGCTTAGCGATGTACTCCAGGTCTCGGCGGACCATGCCGTCGAAGTCGGTGCCGTTGCGTTCGGTGACCTGCCACCAGCCCGTAATCCCGGGCTTCACTGCCAGGCGCTGTAGGTCGTACTTGGTGTACTCAGCGACCTCATTCGGCAGCGGCGGACGAGGGCCCACGACGGACATCTGACCCAGGAACACGTTGAGGAACTGCGGGAACTCGTCGATGGAGTGCTTGCGGATGAACTTCCCGATCTTGGTGACGCGAGGGTCCTCCTTCATCTTGAACATGGCGCCGGCGATCTCGTTGTGCTCCTTGAGCTCGGCGAGGCGCTTGTCGGCATCCTTGTACATGGAACGGAACTTCCACATGCGGAAGGTGGTCAGGCTGCCGTCGGGACGGGTCTGGCCAACGCGAATCTGACTGTAGAAGGGACTGCCCTCGCTTTCCAGGCGGATGAGCGCCGCGAGCACCAGGCTGGGGATCGCGATAATGACGAGCGCTGCACCGCTAAACGCGATGTCGAACGCACGCTTTACGGCCCGGTAGGCCAGGCGCGAGCGGTCCCAGTCCATGATGGATTGCATGGCCTTGTAGCGGCCAGCGCCTTCGCGCCGGTCCATGGCCTGAGCAATGAGCGCCGCTCCCGCAGGCGCATCCGTTGCTAATTGAGTTTTATCCGACATGTTCTCTTCCAAAAGTTTGTCCCCAGGTCGGGGATCCTCCCTGTTCTGTGTGGCAATCGCCAGCAGCTAGGCGATCGCCTTTTTAAGGTTTCGCATTGCGCGCTGCTCGGCTGAAAGCACGG
>OGRN01000913.1_pt1 | contig 27222 bp, 33 predicted proteins | sample 1553401 | NCBI WGS metagenome assembly OGRN01 (sample SAMEA2580096, study PRJEB22360) | human gut metagenome | biome: human gut; feature: human-associated habitat; material: faeces | place: Denmark | collected 2008/2010 | reverse complement strand
GGGCAAAAAGATGCTGCCGCATCTATGATTTCCTAATCATTGATGCGACAGCCCCCCTTTTATAATCTAGAGATTGTGATCGAAATACAAATTTCGGGGTAAAACATATTTTGTATTTCGATTACAATATATCACAGGATTTATCCTTTGAAAATATTTTTTTAGTACAGATATTCAGGAAATAATTGTGCTCCAAGCACAAAAATGATATGCTGGACACAAAAGGAGGGCGCGAGATGGCGGTAGAATTACAGTATCTTTATAAGGAAATCCGGCCGGAATATGAGGTGAAGCTGCATACCACTTCCTGTTTCGGAAGAAAAATCAGCTGGATCCACATGGTAGAGGGGAGTGAGCATGCAAAATTTCTCTATGGCGATGAGCTGGTATTTAATTCTGGGTTAAATTTTAAGTCTGAGGAGTGGCTGGAAGAATTTTTAAGTGCGATGGATCAGGCCGGAGCCGGGGGCGTAATTATGGCTCTGGAAGAGGGAAAGATGTTTTCGCCGAAGGTCATCGAGTGGTGCAATGAGAGGAAGCTCCCCCTGTTTTCAGCCTCCGCCAATACTCCCTACATCGATATCATGCGGAAATTTTCAGAGATCCTGCTGAAAAATGAGCAGAGGGAAACAAACCTGATTGCAGCGCTGAAGAATGCAATCTTTTATCCCGAGAATGAAGAACTGTATATGAATCATCTGGAGAGGAACGGATTTCCCCGGGACATTTCCTATACGGTGATCATCTTAAGCTGCCATACTTACGATACCGAAAAAGGGAATGAAATTTTAGACGCGATTCAGAAAACACTCCATTTCCGCCTGAAAAAAACCATTGTATATGAAGAAGAGGGGAAACTGATCATCCTGGCAGCAGGATATCGGGGAGACTGGCTTCAGAAAGAATTCTACGAGCTGTGCCGGGAAGATCCCAATCTCTATATCGGGGCCGGAACGACAGTCAGCCGGATGAAAGATATCCACCGGTCTTATGAGAATGCATATACGGCCTACCAGCTTACCAAGACCACCATCTCAACAAACTTCCTGGTATACGATAAGCTGGGAATCTACAAAATCCTCACCGATATAAAAGATCCCGGGATCTATCCTGATTTTGTCCAGGAGGTCCTTGGCAGACTGATGGAATATGACAAACAACACGGCACCGAATACATCAAAATACTAAAAGCCTATTTCGAAAATGACTGCAGCACCATCTGCACCGCAAAAACGTTGTACTGCCATAAGAATACACTCACATATAAGCTGAATAAAATAAAAGAAGTACTTGGGTATGACATATTAAGCAACGAAAACCGGGTGCGGATCATGGTAGCGTTTTACATCCTCCAATTGGGGACGGGGGATTTCTGAAAATCCCCCGTCCCCAATTGGAGGTTATCCCCGGTTTTTGGAAAATCTGGTGGATAAGTATGGTATAATAATGTGGATAATGTGTAAAAGTTGTAAGGAGGACGGAGATTATGGATGAGAATCGAGTAAGACGGAACCGGTTGGCGGCGGATCGGGTGATTAAGGGTTTGAAGTCGCGTAATATGGATGGATATTATGTGGAAACGAAGGAGGAAGCGCTTAAGAAGGCGCTGGAGTTGATCCCGGAGGGCAGCAGCATATCCTGGGGAGGAACGATGTCGGCAGCGGAGATCGGGCTGAAGGACGCGGTCTGTTCGGGAAATTACAGGGTTTATAACCGTGAGGCGGCCAATAGTCCGGAAGAGAAAAGGGCGGCGGAGCTTGCGGCTTATGACTGCGATTTTTTCCTTGCCAGCGCGAATGCGATCACTGAGGACGGTGTTATGGTAAATATTGACGGATTTGCAAACAGAGTCTCTGCGATTGCGGCAGGCCCCAGAACGGTGCTGATGATCGTAGGTATGAATAAGGTGGTAAAGCGTGTGGAGGACGCGGTTTCAAGAGCGAGAAATGAGGCGGCTCCTATCAATGCCCAGAGGTTTGGCCTGGATACGCCTTGTTCCAAAAACGGCATGTGCTATGACTGTAAATCGCCGGATACCATCTGTTGTCAGGTTCTGATCACGCGTTTTTCTAAGATTCCAGGCAGGATCAAAGTCATCCTGGTAGACGATGTGCTGGGGTTCTAGCCGGCAGATTTTTTACGATATGAAAATGCAGATATGGTGAATCGCTGGAATAAAATCGGGCGTCCCGGCATATATTTAGAGAGAGGGACCTGCAAGAGAAACGTGGTCCCCTTTGACGGAGACGCACGGAAGCGATTCGCCAAAGAGCAGTATTATGGAAGATGAAATCTTTCCATTGACGTAAAAGAGCAAGTTTGTTATAATATGAGTGTTCCGCAAAAGTGGAACCTCATATTGTGGCGCCATAGCCAAGTGGTAAGGCAGAGGTCTGCAACACCTTCATCACCAGTTCAAATCTGGTTGGCGCCTCTTGAAAAGAGTTCGGAAAACTAAGGTTTTCCGGGCTTTTTTTGCGTTCAGGAATTAATCATCGTTACGGATCTTATTCTGGATCCCCTTTGCTAACTATAGCAATTTTCTATGGAAGTTCATTCGATATAAGTATTTGGAATACAGTAATATCGATTATATAATAGTATTCGGAAAAAGTTGGTAAAGGAAGTGATTCAAGAGATGATAAGTGAAAGACTGCTGGAAATTATTACAAATTCTTTTTGGGATATCCTGCTCCCGGGATTGACTGTGACAATCCCGCTGACAGTCATTTCTTTTGCTCTTGCAATGGTGATTGCGGTGATTGCGGCGCTCATCCAGTTTGCGCAGATCAGGGTGCTGCGGAAGATCATTCGGTTTTATATCTGGGTGATCCGGGGAACACCGCTCTTAGTCCAGTTGTTTGTTGTGTTTTATGGCCTTCCCAATATAGGCGTGCTGATCGAGCCCTTTCCGGCGGCGGTTCTGGTTTTTTCTATCAATGAAGGAGCCTATGGAGCCGAGACGATCAGAGCGGCCCTGGAAGCAGTGCCTGAAGGCCAGATGGAGGCCGGCCAGTGCGTGGGAATGAGCTATCTCAGGATCATGAGAAGGATCGTTCTGCCGCAGGCGCTTAAAATCGCCTTTCCGACACTGTCCAATTCCCTGATCGCCATGATCAAGGACACATCTCTGGCTGCCAATATTACCGTGACAGAAATGTTCATGGCAACGCAGCGTATTGTAGCACGGACTTATGAACCGCTTGTTTTGTATATTGAAGTGGGTCTGGTCTATCTTTTGTTCTGTACAGTCCTGACATGGCTGCAGCATATGGGAGAGATACGGCTGAATGTATATGATGGAGGACGGAGGCGAAGAAATGCTTGAGATAAAGGGATTATGTAAATCTTTTGACGGCGAAGAAGTTTTAAAGGACATCAGCCTTCAAGTGGAGAAAGGTGATGTGATGACGATCATCGGACCCAGCGGAACAGGAAAGACAACACTTCTCAGGTGTATGAATTTCCTGGAAAAGGCAGATACAGGGACTATGAGGTTTCTGGAAGAAGAATTCCGGCTGGGCCATGTGACAAAAAAGGAGATAGCCGGATTCCGAAAGCATACAGGATTTGTTTTCCAGAATTACAATCTTTTTCTGAATAAAACAGCTCTTCAGAATGTCACAGAAGGACTGCTGGCCCGAAAGATGCCAAAAGAACAGGCAGAAAAAGCGGGAAGGGACGCGCTGGATAAGGTCGGTTTGTCTGATAAATACGACAGTTATCCCTCCCAGCTGTCAGGAGGACAGCAGCAGAGAGTAGCGATCGCCCGGTCAATGGCAACTGATCCGGATATTATCTTTTTTGATGAACCTACATCGGCGCTGGATCCGGAGCTGACAGACGAGGTGCTTGCAGTCATGCGCAAAATGGCAGAAGATGGAATGACGATGGTTGTGGTAACGCATGAGATGGGATTTGCAAGGAATGTGGCAAATAAAGTGGTATTTATGGAAAATGGACAGATCATAGAGAAGGCTTCTGCGGAGAAGTTTTTCTCGGATCCTAAGGAAGAAAGATCAAAAGAGTTTATTAGAAAAGAGAGGAATAAAATATGATGAAAAAACGTTTATTATGGGCAGTTCTGACTGTATTTTCATTATCGATACTCGGAGGATGTGCACAGAGCGGTACAGATGCCGGGAGTGAGAGTGCAAAGGAGGAGACGCAGACAGGAGATCTGCTGGAAGACATTCAGGACCGGGGAACGATTACTATTGCCATGGAAGGCACCTGGGCCCCATGGACTTATCATGACGAAAATGGAAACCTGGTTGGATATGATGTGGAGGTAGGCCAGCTGATTGCCGAGAAGCTGGGAGTTGAACCGGAATTTATCGAGGGAGAATGGGACGGTCTGTTGGCAGGAATAGATGCCGGAAGGTATGATATCATGATCAACGGAGTAGACGTTACAGAAGAAAGGCAGGAGGCCTACGACTTTTCGGAGCCTTATGCCTATAACAGAACGGCGGTGATCGTAAGAGGCGATGACGACCGGATCCAGTCGATGGAAGATCTGGAAGGGAAAAGCACGGCAAATACCATTTCCAGCACGTATGCGGAACTGGCAGAAAGCTATGGAGCAGATGTGACGGGTGTGGATGACCTGAACCAGACCTTTGAGCTGCTTTTAAGTGGGCGGATCGATGCAACTCTGAACGCTGAGGTGACATTCTATGACTATGTCAAGGAGCATCCGGATGCAGATGTAAAGATTGCCGTGCTGACCGATGAGGCGTCTGAAGTGGCAATCCCGATGCGAAAAGGCGATGAAACGGCAAATCTCAGGGAAGCAATCAATAAGGCGATCACGGAACTGAGAGAGTCCGGACAACTGACACAGCTTTCCGAAAAGTATTTCGGAACAGATATTTCGCAGATGTAAAGGGAAAAAATAGATGAGATCAAGGTGGGAGGACAGCACTGCCCGACTGACCCGGATACTTTTTACCCTGGCGCTCCCCACAATTGTGGAAGAGATATTGGCGACGCTTCTACAGTATGTGGATACTGCCATGGTGGGACAGCTGGGGGAGCGGGCTACGGCTGCTGTCAGCCTTACGACGAATATTACCTGGCTGGTCAACAGCGTACCCGGAGCCATAGGGACGGCCATTTTAATACTGATTGCAAAGGCGGAAGGAGAAGGAGATCGGATCCAGATCCGCAGACTTTCCCAGCAGGCTTTCTTTCTGGCGGTTCTTTCCGGACTGGTGCTGGGAATCATATCTGTCATGGCAAGTCCATTTATCCCGGGATGGATGGGGGCGGAGAAAGCGGTACGAAGAGAAGCCTCCGGCTATTTTACGATTATCAGCATCCCGATGGTGTTCAGAAGCGTCAGTACGGTTCTGGCGGCAGCTTTAAGAGCGGTCCGGAATACAAGGATCCCTATGCTGATCAGCCTGATCAGCAATGGAATGAATATCCTGTTAAATTATATTCTGATCTATCGGGCAGGTCTGGGCGTGGCAGGTGCTTGCGGCCCATTCGCTTGCAGTAACGGCAGAAACCATTTTTTATGTCCCAGGTTACGGGCTGAGATCCGCCGTCTCTACGTTGATCAGCTCCGCCAGGGGAGAGAATGATGAGAAGAAGATGAAGCAGACTGGCTGGATCAGCGTGTGGCTGACGGTCGGGATGATGTGCCTTAGTGGGGTGATCCTGTATATCGGGGCCGTACCACTTATGAGCATTTTTACGCCCAGCGCACGGGTGGTGAGCTTGGGTGCGCAAATGCTCCGTCTTGTAGCATTGTCAGAACCTTTTTTTGGCCTGATGGTCATTTTGGAAGGGATTTTTTACGGTATGGACAGGACCAGGTACCCTCTTCTGATAGAGACGATCGGAATGTGGGGAGTCAGGATCTGCCTGACCTATATGTGCGTACAGGTATGGGGGCTCGGCCTGCGTGCGGTCTGGTATTGCATGATCGCGGATAATATATGCAAAGCAACTCTTTTTACAGTTCCGTTTATAAAAAAGACGGTGTGGAAATTTTAGATCAGAGCGGAGCGATATAACCCATCTGCAGTGCCTTAGTGACGGCCTCGATCGAAGAGGAGACACCCAGCTTTTCATAGATATGCTGTAAATGGTTCGAGAGCGTCCGTTCGCTGATGTACAGTTCCCCCGCGATTTCTTTTCTCTTCTTTCCGGCAGCGGTCTTTTCTAGAATCAGCTTTTCTGTGGGGGTCAGTTCTTCGACGATCAGCTCCGGCTGATTGCAGGGAAAGCAGGGGATCCCCTGGTTCACATGGAGCAGAGAAGCAAGGAGTTCATCCGGGCTGATACTTTTGTTTAGAAAACCAGAGATTCCAAGTTTCTTTGCTTCGTATTTGAAAACTGGCAGGTCATAGCCGGTCAGCATCACGATTTTTAAGGAGGGAATTTCCCTATGCAGGCTGGAGGCTATGGCTAAACCATCCTGGACGCCCAGGTTCCCGAGATTGATATCCATCAAAACGATATCAATCTTTTTTTCATGTACCTGCCTGGCTAATGAAGCAAGATCCCGGGTGGTGTAAAAGTTCTGGATTTCGTCATATTCTTCCAGGGCGATTGCCAGGCTTTTTGCAAAAAGTTCATGATCATCAACTAACAAAATGTTTATAAGAAACATCTCCTTTCATAGAAAACTGTATGTTTGTACGAACGCCTTCAGGCGTCTGCCTGGAGATAGATATGGAGCCGCCCAGATGGTCGATCTGCTCTTCCAGAGAGGAAAGGCCTTTGTGCCAGATGGGAGATTCCTTTCGACCGATATCTTCTGGAACATATGATTTCCCGTTGTCCCATATACAGAGTGTTACCTGATCCTTTTCCATATACAGAGTGATCTGGGCCTGATTTCCGTCAGAATGTTTATAGATATTCGTCACAAGTTCACGGATCAGACGGTAAATCAGCATGTCGTAGGGTTCCGGGATAAAAAGTGTATCGGCGCAGATAAAGGATATCTGGAGATTTTTCTGCGGAAATAAGGTCTGGATACTTCGAATCAGTTCTGTCAGATTTTCTTTCAGCGTCAGGCTTTTCAGAAGAATCGGATGGTAGTCCTGCATCTGGCTTCGGATCCGGATATTCAGCTGATCCAGTGTGTCGCACATCAGAGTCCGGATCTCGGGACGGGCACTTTTCCCTGCCATGTTTTTCACGGACAACAGATCCTGCAGTACCTCATCATGCAGAAAGTCAGCGAAGGTTTCTTTGAGCTTTTCTTCCTGCTTCAGCTGGTTCAGTGCATCGGTATATCTGCTGGTTTTCAGAAGAGGAGATGCATTGCGTTTTAGCGTTTCACCAAGGAGGATATTGCAGAGAAAAATCATTGCCAGGGCAAGATTTATCAGCAGGAAAAATTCGGCAGGGGTATCGTTTAATATCAGGCATAGGGAAGCCAGAAGCCCGGTCAGAAGGACTCCCAGGAGGACACGCTGACCGGGGCCGAATACGGCCGAAAGAGGGGTGCCGTCTGTTTCTTTCAGAACGATTCCGTGAATGCTGATGAAAAAAAGGAGGACTGAAAGATAAGTTCCGAAGTTTCCCAGATGATTCCTGATATCTATCGTCAGCATGTAATAAAGAAAGAAGACGGTTAAAGTTACGGCAAAAGAAAGGAGAAACGCTTTCTTTTCAGTCTTAAGAACATAGGCTGCCCGTTTCCTGTGATAAAAAATGATGAAAATGAAACAGAGGATGCTGCCTGCGAACTGGATCCCATAAGCACAGGCATAGACCCTGTCAGAGAAAAATGCACAGCCTGCGGCAAAGAGAAAGAATATGGACAGGAGAATATCAGCAGCCTTTTTCCATCGGTAATAATAGCTCTGAAACAAGAAAAGAAGGCAGAACCGGATGGACAGATAAAGAAGAACGCAGCCGGCCAGCCGGAACCATATTCTGGCTTCATCTCCTGGAATCATGGCTAAGACCAGATACCAGCTGTCGGCCGCCAGAAGGCCGCAGAACAGAAACAGGATCCGGTTTCCCGTCAGATTACAGGAGGCGATATATGTGATATCTCCCAGGAAAAGTGTGGACAGCACGAGTGGCACAAGCTGAGGCGCCGAAAGCGGAGGCTGGGTATGGATAAAGATTCCCATTGCCAGGATGAGAATCATATAGTTGATGAAAAGTAGTTGTTTTATTATCAGGCTTTTCAAGATGAAGTACTCCCTTACAGTTATATTTCCCACAGTTATTATACCAAATGCCAGAGTATGAGGAAAGCCGGGGAATGCTTTCCTCATTTAAGCGCAGCCCTCCAGCAGGAGTGTACGGTCAGGATATAGTAAATGCCATAGATCAATGCACTTAACAGTACAGCCGCCAGAACTGGAAGGTACTGGGACGGCGCATTGCCCAGAAGATTCTGCATCAGTCCGGCCTTGTATACCATTGATGCGAACAGGCAGTCCAGAAGTCCCAGCAGAAAGGGGATGATAAAAAAGGAGAGGACCTGCCTGCGGATAATCTGCCGGATCAGACGTTCCGGATATCCGATCTTGGCGAGGATCTCATAATCTGCCCTGGAATCGGCTGCCATGGATAGATTGTTAAAATACAGGATACTGCCCGCCGCGATAAAGAACAGAACGACCAGAAAGCCGATCAGCAGAAAGGTGGAGCTGTTGAGGTATAAAAGCTCATGAATCCTGTGAGAGTTCCCTTGCAGATACGGACTGCCACCCAGATAATCTGACAATGCCTGATAGAGGGCTTCGTTATTTTTTAGAGAGGGACCGTTCAGGCTGATGATGCTTGCATAAGGAGGCTGTCCTGTGCTGATTTTCTGATAAAGGAGATCATTCACCACCAGAGTGGAGGGGCTGTTTGCAAAGGAAATGGTATTATCCAGGGAGACCTGTTTCACCGTAACGGATTGTTCGGAACCTGGATACCGAAGCACATATTTCTGGTCTGTTTTTTCATCCGGCATATATTTCAGAAGGATGCACTCATTCTCCGAAAGACAGGGAAGATTTTCTGACACATCCGTGCGGTTCTGGGCTTCCAGTAATGCCCGGTACTGGGAAAGAGAAATGCATTCAAAGCCGGAGACCGCTTGATAAAGATCTGTGCGCAGAATCTTTACATCTGTGCTGCCGGAGGTATATTGTGCTGTTAGTTTGGCTACATCTTCCAGCTGTGTTTCATCTTCCAGCCGGAATTCTATTTCCGACGGGGCGATGCGGGACATGGCAGCGATCGGATAATACAGTGTCAGGGACATGACGCCTGAGACAGTCAGGGCTGCGGCAGACAACAGGGTCAGGATGATCAACGTTCTTGCGTTTGAGCGGATACGGTAGATAAAATTTGGGGCGGCGATAATATTTAAAGCCGTATAAAACCGGGATTTGCACTGCTTGCTCTTCTCTATGATATAAGGAAGAAAAGCAGCAATAAAAAGGACAGTACCGCTGACCACCAGAAACAAAGTAAGAAGCCCAGTCTGGTAAAACCCTGCCGTGATCCAGAAGGATTTTTTCCCGCGAAGGATATCGAGCGCCAGAAGGTAGCCGCCCAGGATCAGCAGAAATCCCAGGAGAGCCGGGAGCCTATGGGTATTTAATTTTTTTTCTGCATTTTTTTCGAAACGGATCAGATCCATCAGGGAAGTCTGGTACAGAAAAAAGCCGTTTGAGGCAGCCAGGACCAGAATAACGACAGATACAAATACGGCCGTTTTTACAATGGCGGAGCCGTCAAACAGAGGAATCTTTGAGTTATCTATGCCAAGGCGGAGAAGTTTCCCGATGGTAAAGACAATTCCTTTATGAGCCAGGGCGCCGGCCAGGATTCCGCAGACAAACGCGCTACAGCAGATCAGGATATTTTCCCGGGTCAAAAGAAACAAAACCCGGGATCTGCGGTATCCCAGCAGCGCGTAGATTCCCAGCTCTTTTGTCCTGCGGCGCAGAAAGAACCGGTTGGAATAGGTCATGTAGAAGATGACAAATACCATCAGAAAGACAGAGATGGTGCTGCACATGGTTTCGACTCTGCCGTCTGTGGACAGTTTTTCCAGCATGATCTGGTTGCCTGAAAAAGCTGTAAATGCAAAGAAAACAGTAATCACAAAGGCGACAGAAATAAAATAAAAACGTTTCATTTTGCTCCCTCCCATCTGGCGGTATCTGATCTGGCGATCTCTTTTACGATCAGTTCATAAAATGTCCGCCGGTCATGGCGGCCTTTCTTTAACTGCCAGGTGATGCGCCCGTCTTTAAAAATGAAGATGCGGTCGGCAAAGCTGGCCGCATACGGATCGTGGGTCACCATCAGGATCGTGGTACTTAGTGTACGGTTTGCTTCCTGCATAGTATGCAGAAGCTCCGTGGCCGAAGCAGAGTCCAGCGCGCCGGTAGGCTCATCAGCAAAAAGAACACTGGGATGCTTGATCACAGCCCTGGCGGCAGAAGCCCGCTGTTTCTGTCCGCCGGACAGCTCGCCAGGATATTTATCGAGCTGTGAGGCGATTCCAAAGCTTTCCGCCAGGCTTTGCACCTGTTTTTCTATTTTAGAGGGAGAAATTTTCAAAAGAGTAAGAGGGACAGAGATATTTTCCCGGATCGTCAGGCTGTCCAGTAGAAAATATTCCTGGAAAATAAAGCCCAGATGATCTCTGCGGAAATCAGCGGTCTGAGAGTCGCTTAATTGTTTCAGATTTACAGTTCCGATCCATACGTCTCCGCCGGTAGGCTTATCGATGGTGGACAGCACGTTCAAAAGCGTAGTCTTCCCAGAACCGGATGCCCCCATAATAGCGACAAATTCACCTTCTGCGATGTCGAAAGAGACCCGGTGGAGACTGGGAGTCGGATTTTTTGGGTATAATTTGGTTAGTTCTCTTGCGCGTAGTATGGTACTCATTGATGTGGCTCCTTTCTTTCATGTATAGGTACATGATAAGACGCATCAGGGAAAGCCGCATGAGTAATTCGCGCATAATTTTAACTTTTCTTCTCGGAAAGGAACAGCCCTGCCAGGGTAAGTGCAGTTCCGGCGCCGGTCATCCAGGTGAAGGGCTCGTGCAGGATCAGAACAGAAGCCGCCACGGTGATGACCGGGATCAGATAGATATAGACGCTGGTTTTCAGGACGCCAAGAACTTTTACGGCAAAATTCCATGTGGCAAAACATAAGGCAGATGCTCCAAGCCCCAGGAAAAGAATATTCAGAGAAGAAACCGGATCTGTAAATCTGGAAAGATCCAGCCGGAAATCAAACAGGAAGAGAGCAGGGATCATAAAGAGAATGCCGTAAAAGAATACTCTTCTGGTGGTCTGGATGGTGTGATAGCCATAGCTGGCAATCTTTCTGGTAAAAATAGAGTAGCAGGCCCAGCACAATGCGGCCAGAAGTGCCAGCAGGTCTCCCAGAGGATTGAGCTTCAGGGAAGTGCCGTTGAAGCTGATCAGAGCTATCCCGGCCATGGCGATGAGAAAGCCGATGAAGAAATTCTTCTGAAGCTTTTCTTCCTGTTTTAAAAATAAGTGCGATAAAATAGCGGTGAAGAATGGAGAAACGGATACCATTACTCCGACGTTGGAAGCCATGGTATAGGTAAGAGCGATATTTTCCATGAGATAATAAAGACATATGCCGAACAGCCCGGCTGCGGCAAATGTCAGCTCCTGATGGAGCGTGGTATGCCTCATCCTGTGCGGATAAACGATCAGAAGAGCGGCAAGCCCCAGGATAAAGCGGAAAAGTAAGATTTCTACCGGTTGAAAATCTTCCAGGAGCACCTTGGTAGAAATAAAGGTAGTGCCCCAGAACAGAATGGTGATAAATGCCGATAAATGCCCGGCTGCTTTTGCGTGTTCCATTGATATGTACCTCCGTCCCTCATTGTAACACCAACTATGGGGACGCGTAAACAGGGAAGGCAGAAGCGGGATTTAAGCTTCTGCCTTTTCCAGCATTTTGTCGGTAAATACCCTGGCGTGTTCTTCATCCAGGCTGTCAGGATGAGTCAGAGCTTCGTCAAAGTTCTGGATCATGTGATCCACCTGAGCAGTATTTTCGGCTGTCCGCATGGCTTCATATTTCTGCCGCACTTTCTGAGGCATCTTTCCCTGGCAGACGAAGGCTCCCAGATACTGGTTGTCGCTTTCGATCCAGGCACTCACATTTTTTTCAATGGTCTTATAGTATTCGGGAGAATTTCCCATGCCGCAGGTGGCAAATAAAGCAATCTGTTTTCCGCCAAGGGAGCTTAGTAAATCACTGACGGCCATGCTGCAGGTTCCGCGGTGTACGCAGAAACCGACAAAATAAATATTTGCTTCGGGAATGGTCTTGTCAGTGTTGATATCGATCAGATCCTTTGAAGTTCCAGGAAGACGTGCAAAGATTGCGGCAGCGATCTTTTTCGTGTTCCCGGAGTCGCTCTGATACAGAACCAGATAGTCTAACATAATGGCGCTTCCTTTCTATACATTAACTTTTTTTGATAAATGTGGCATTGCATTTCGGACACCGGATCTCGATGCGTCCCTTGCCTCTTGGAACCCGGATTTTCTGCCTGCAGACCGGGCATTTATAGATGTGGTGGGTTTTTCTCTGCTGCATCAGATTCTTCTGCCGCAGGAAAAAGGTCCGCAGACGGTAGGTTTTGTTCAGGTACCACTGGTTTTCAGAGGACCGCCTGTAAATATTCCGGGAGAACATCCGGAAATACGCATAAATGAGGCAGGCCCAGGACAGGGCGACCAGAACGAGGCTGTCAGTCCATCCGGCGATCAGCATGGCCGCCAGACCAACGATGACCAGGCATTTCCCAAGAGAGTCTATGCCATACCTTCCATACATGAACTGCATTAGTTTTTCTCTCAAAGTTTTCACACTCCTAAAATTAAATCTCATGATTTTAATCATAGAACATGTCTGGCGAAAGTCAATAAACTGCCGATAAAAAATATATAAAGTTTTCCGGTGATGTGATATAATTGCGGTAAATGAGGTCTGAAGTGATGGGAAGGAAGGAAAACGGATGGAAGAACTGACCAGATTGATCCGGGAAGACATGAAGCCGGCGCTTGGAGTGACAGAGCCGGGGGCCATTGCATTTGCGGTGGCCAGCGCGAAAAAATATACATCCGGTGAGGTGAAGCATATACGTGTGGCGTTAAATTCAGGTATGTATAAGAATGCGTTTACCTGTGGAATTCCGGGATCGTCTCGTTTTGGGAATCTGTATGCGGCAGCGCTCGGGGCTGTGGCCGCAGATCCACAGAAGGGGCTGGAGTCGCTGGACGGCATCAGCAGGGCGGATGATGAAAAGGCGGCTCAGATGGTGGAACAGGGAATGGTCGAGGCGGTACTGGATCATATCGGGTCTGAGATCACCATTGATGCTGTGGTCGAGACGGAGACGGATACCTGTGCGGTACACATCCGGGGAAGCCATACTAATATTGTGGAAATTGAAAAAAACGGGACGTGTATCTGGAGCGCCGGGCAGGAGCAAAAGAGCCTTCCGGAGGACCAGAAGACAGAAGAAGAGCCGTTAATCCACCGGTATTCCGTGCATGAGATCCTGGATTATGTCCGGCGCGTGCCGATCGGGGAAATTGACTTTATCCGGGAAGCGTTCTCTATGAATCTGGAGCTTTTAGAGGAAGGGCTGGAGTCCGGGAGAGCCGTGATCGCTGCGCAGCTTTTAAAGGAAAACGGCGGAGAGAAGATTTCCAATGACACTCTGAAAACGGCACAGCTCCTCTGTAATGGTGCGATAGAGGCACGGGTGCTGGGACTTAGCCGTCCGGCCATGAGTATTACAGGCAGCGGAGCCCATGGGATTATCGCTACGATGCCTCTCTATGCCTGCTGGCAGGTAGAGGGGGCTGGAGAAGAGACGCTTCTTCGGGCTGCGGCACTTAGTTATCTGATCACCATGTATATCAAGGAATATTCCGGCAGGCTGTCTGCATTCTGCGGATGTGGGATTGCGGCAGGCACAGGGATGGCCTGTGGCCTGGCTTTTATGAGAGGGGCAGATGAGGAAGCGATTGAAAGGGTGATCCGAAATATGGCGAGCGGGCTGACCGGCATGATCTGTGACGGTGGGAATCACGGATGCGCGATGAAGGGGATCGTTGCCGTGGATGCGGCGTTCCGGTCGGTAGATCTGGCACTTCAAAAGATCAGCATCGAGGCGATCCACGGAATCAATGGAAAGACTCCGGAGGACACCATGCGCTATATGGGACTGATCGCTTCGCCTGGTATGACCGGTACAGAAAAAACGATTGTAGACATCATGGAGCAGAAGAACTAGAAAGGACAATATGGCGGAAAAGAAATATCACAGAGGAAGAAAGAAAGCAAAGAAAAAGAGCAGTCTGATTCTGAATCTGATACTGGTGCTGGCCCTGATTGTGTTTGCAGTGTCAGCATTTCAGCTGTTCCAGATTATAAAAGGATATCTGGATGGAAGAAGTGAATATGAACAGGTCAGAGAGCTGGCAATCGAGAACGCTGGCGGAGACGGAGAGGATGAGGGGCAGTTCCGGGTGAATTTTGATGAGCTTCTCGCTGTCAATCCGGATACCATCGGCTGGATCCGGTTTTCGCCGGAGCCGTCGGAGATTAATTATCCTGTTGTTCAGGGAAAGGATAATGAGGAATATCTGCACAGGACATTTTCGGCAAATGAAAATACACTTGGAGCTATTTTCCTGAATGTTGGGAATAGCCCGGATTTTTCGGACAGAAATTCTATCATTTATGGACACCGGATGAGGGACGGCTCGATGTTCCGGCATCTGCAGGACTATGAGGAACAGTCTTTCTATGAGAGCAATCCGTACTTTTATATCTATACGCCGGATGGAAGAGAGATTACCTATCATATCTATTCGGCAGGTCAGGTGGAAGATACATCGGATACGTATCTGACCTCCTTTGCATCAGATGAAGACTATCAGGCATTTCTGGATATGACAAAAGAGACGGCCCTGTATGATACGGGCGTGGAAGTGACGACTGACGATACGATCGTCACGTTATCCACCTGCACCAGCGCCAGTGATGAACACCGGTTTGTTGTGCGCGGGGTGAAGGAGAGTGAGGTGAATCAAAGCGAGTGATGAAAAAGGAATATATATATGAAGTGGGCGATATCGTAACACTGAAAAAGCCCCATCCCTGCGGAAGCAGAGAATGGGAGATTCTAAGAGTCGGGGCGGATTTCCGGCTGAAGTGTCAGGGCTGCGGTCATCAGATTATGATCGCGCGCCGTATCGTGGAGAAAAATACGAAAGATTTGAAGAAAAAGGCTTGAAACGGGCACCAGAATATGTTATCATAGTAAACCGTGATACATGAATTCTGTCGGGAAATATCCGGCAGAAATCCTTGCTCCCACTAAGATATACGGGGGCCAAAAGACCAGAAGGAGGTGCAGATGACGATGAACAAATATGAATTAGCGGTTGTTGTCAGTGCAAAAATCGAAGATGACGAAAGAGCACAGGTAATCGAAAGAGTAAAAGCTTTAGTAGAGCGTTTCGGCGGCCAGATCTCTGACGTTGATGAATGGGGTAAGAAGAAATTAGCTTACGAGATTCAGAAGATGAAAGAAGCATACTACTATTTCATCCACTTCGAGGCTGATGCTACAGTTCCAGGCGAGATCGAACAGAGAATCCGCATCATGGACAACGTAATCAGATATTTATGCGTTAGACAGGAAGCATAAGCAGGAAGTAGAGGTAAGATATGAATAAAGTAATTTTGATGGGACGCTTAACAAGAGACCCGGAAATCCGGTATTCACAGGGAGATAATCCGACAGCGGTTGCAAGATATACGCTTGCAGTGGACAGACGGTTCCGCCGCGGAGGAGACGGTGACCAGACGGCAGACTTTATCGGATGCGTTGCATTTGGAAGAAGCGCTGAGTTTGCGGAGAAGTATTTCCGCCAGGGCCTGAAGATCATTGTGACCGGACGGATTCAGACAGGAAGCTATACCAACAGAGATGGTCAGAAAGTCTACACCACAGATGTGGTAGTGGAGGATCAGGAGTTCGCAGAGAGCAAGTCTGTCAGCGATGCCAACATGGGAAGTTTCCATTCGGCGGCCCCTTCACCGGCTCCGGCGCCGGCAGCTGATGCTGGAGACGGCTTCATGAATATTCCGGATGGAATTGATGAAGAATTACCATTTAACTAGAGCACTTGGCGAATGCGAGTGTAAACGAAGCATGAGCTTAGTGCGAAGTTAGTTCTTTTTCTTTAGCGAGGTAATTTCGAGCGTTAGGAAAAAGAACTTCATTGTATGAAAAGAAAGGAGAGTCAAATCATGGCTTACGATAAAGCAGCTCGTCCGGAAGGCGGCTTCAAGAGAAGACCAGGCGGACGCAGAAGAAAAAAAGTTTGTGTATTCTGTGGCAAGGAAAACAACGAGATCGATTACAAGGATGTAGCTAAGTTAAGAAAATACATCTCTGAAAGAGGAAAGATCCTTCCGAGAAGAATCACAGGAAACTGTGCAAAACATCAGAGAGCGCTGACTGTTGCAATCAAGAGAGCACGTCACATCGCACTGATGCCATACGTACAGGAGTAATTTAATTAGTCGCGTATGAATGAAAAGCCTTTAAGTACTGAAAAAGCAGTACTTGAAGGCTTTTTGATTGGGGACGTACACCAACGCAAAAGGTGTACGTCCCCAATCGCGTTCCGGGGTGTCCCTTTTGTGTTTTGCCCTGTCCCTAAGTGGACGATTAGTCAATTTTTTTGCACATTCGTGGGAATAGATTTGCACAATCTTGTTTTTGAAAATCCTTTTTGATACTATGGGTTCAAGATTGCAATAGAAATGAAAGAGAGGGAAAGCCTGTGGATGTGGAAATCCTTGGGAACAGCCAGGAGCTGGAGCATGTAGAGCCGTTTCGGGTGGAGACGCTTCTGTGGGGGACAAAAAAGATTCCGGAGACTTACGGGTATCTGGGATATGTGCCGGAGGACGGATTCTATCTGAAGATGGTATGCCGGGAAAAAGATCCGTTGAGGACATATATTGCCGATCAGGATCCGGTGTATCAGGACAGTGCGATGGAAGCGTTCTTCTTGTTTGATTCGGTAAAAGAGAGGGAAGGACTGCCGCTTTACGTGAATTTTGAAGTCAATGCCAATGGAGCGCTGCTTGCAGCTTATGGAAAGGAACGTGTCTACCGCTCTTATTTTTCAAAGGAAGAAATGAAAGAATTTGAATGCAGAGCGCAGATTGATCCGGACAGCTGGAATATAACACTCAGAATTCCTCTGAAGATCCTGGAGAAGATCTATGGACCACTGGAGCTGGGGGAGGGAAGCGTGTTCCACTGTAATTTTTACAAGATTTCCGAGACGGCATCCTGCGAGCACTATGCGTCCTATTCGCCGGTGCTGACAGAGACGCCAAGCTTTCATCTCCCGGAATTTTTTGCATCGGCAAAACTTGTCAGAAGAGAGGTATAAGGAGGTAATCAGATGAGAATCTATGAGGTAAAAGATTATGACGCCATGAGCAGAAAAGCGGCCAATATTATTTCGGCGCAGGTGATCCTGAAGCCGGACTGTGTCCTGGGGCTGGCCACTGGATCTACACCTGTGGGGACCTACCGCCAGCTGGTAGAATGGTATAAAAAAGGGGACCTGGATTTTTCAGAGGTCCACACGGTAAATCTGGATGAGTATAAAGGCCTGCCGGCAGATAACGACCAGAGCTATTATTATTTTATGCACGAGAATCTCTTTGATAAGGTCAACATCAAAGCAGAAAACACAAACCTTCCAAACGGCATGGAAGCTGATGCCGAGAAGGAATGCAGAAGATATGAGGAGCTGATCCGTTCTCTCGGCGGAGTGGATCTGCAGCTCCTGGGACTGGGACACAACGGACACATCGGATTTAATGAGCCGTCCCAGGCCTTTGACAAAGAGACACACTGCGTAGACCTGCAGGAGCGCACCATTGAGGCCAATAAGAGATTCTTTGCATCTGCGGCGGATGTTCCGCGTCAGGCATATACCATGGGAATCGGGACCATCATGAGAGCAAAGAAGATCCTGGTGGTAGTCAGCGGTGAAGATAAGGCAGAAACGGTGGCAAAGGCCTTCTTCGGGCCAGTAACTCCTGAAGTCCCGGCATCCATCCTTCAGCTGCATCCGGATGTGACGGTGGTGGCAGATCAGGCGGCGCTTTCTAAGGCTCCCCGTTAAAACGGCCTTCTGCCATGGCTTTGATGGAGGAAGCATACTCCGTAGGAGTCATGCCGGTGGTCTTTTTAAACTGACGTGAAAAATAGTGGATCGACGTGTAGCCAAGGTGTTCGGAAATCTGGGTAAAATTCATCCGGTTTGTCCGAATCATTTCCTTGGCTGCATTGATTTTCATGTGTGAAAAATACTCGATGATCCCCAGGCCGCATCGTTCTTTAAATAGCTTCTGGAGCTGGGAGCGGCCGATGATATTGTCTTTGCAGATCTGTTCGATCGTCACATGACTGTTCAGGTGCTGTTCCAGATATTCGATGATCTGCCGCAATGTCTCCATATCATTTCTTTCTTTTGTGCTCTTTGGCGATTCCGGCGATAATTCCTTCGGCGACATGGAAGGCTGGCTGTACCTGCGGATCAGGTGGATCAGAAAATGCTCCAGATACAGGCGGATCATCTGCTGTGCGCCGAACATATCCGTTTTTTTCAGGGGCATATTCTGAAGATAAGGGTCATCCAGCCGACAGTCAAAGCACCATCTTGCCTCGGCGATGATACCGGCAAGAAGGCTGTGCTCTGTCTTATCGATCTTGAAATATTTTTTTCGGAAAAACTGCATGGCTTCGCCCTGGCAGTCAAAAGAAGCTACCATCAGGTTCGGGGCGATCTGGCCGGTGGCCCTGACAGCATGAAATTCGTTGGGCGGATGGAACAACAGATCTCCCTTCTTTAGAATCAGGTGCTCGTCGCCGGCCGTAACCTCCACTTCTCCCTTGTCTACGCAGATAAACTCCCAGAAATCATGAGATTCCCCGTCAAAAGAAAAGTTGTTCATGTATTCAAAATAATGGATACTGAAAATTTTATCGATGGAGATGGAACTCTCCAGATGGATTCCGTTGTAGCTCACTGTGTTCTCCTTTTTTTAACTTATCGTGTCTTTGAGACTATCATACTCTATTCTTTGCAGGAAATCAAAGAAAAAGATGGAAAATAGTGCAAATCAAAGATAAAATAGTATAAAGAATATTTAAGCAATGTCAACTACAATAAAAACAGACGGTAAATTGTTAAAGGAGGATGCGCAAAATGAACAAACCAGTATTAGTGATCATGGCAGCAGGTATGGGAAGCCGTTACGGCGGTCTCAAGCAGATCGATCCGGTGGACAACGAAGGGCATATCATTATGGATTTTTCCATGTTTGATGCAAAGCGCGCGGGATTTGAAAAGGTAATCTTCATCATCAAAAAAGAAAACGAGGCAGATTTCAAAGAAGCGGTAGGCGACCGGATGGCAAAATACATGGAAGTGTCCTATGCATATCAGGAACTTTCTAATATCCCGGAAGGTTTTGAGGTACCGGAAGGCCGTGTGAAGCCATGGGGAACGGCTCACGCAGTCTTAAGCTGTATCGACCAGATCGATGGGCCTTTTGCAGTCATCAATGCCGATGACTACTATGGTCAGGAAGCTTTCCGGCTGATCTATGATTATCTGTCCGCCCACCAGGACGATGACAAGTACCGTTACACAATGGTGGGGTATCACTTGGGGAATACAGTGACAGACAATGGACATGTGGCCCGTGGGATCTGTGATATGAATGCAGACGGAGAACTGGTGTCTATCCACGAAAGAACCAGAATCGAAAAACGCGACGGGGGAATCGCGTTTACCGAGGACGACGGAGAGACCTGGATCTTTGTGCCGGCAGACACCACAGTTTCCATGAATATGTGGGGATTTACCAGAAGCATCTTAAAGGAGATCAAAGAAGGGTTCCCGGCATTCCTTGAAAAGGGATTAAAAGAAAATCCGATGAAATGTGAATATTTCCTGCCGGCAGTTGTCAGCAGCCTGGTGGAGAAGGATCAGGCATCGGTCGCAGTACTGAAGTCTGCGGATAAATGGTATGGTGTGACATATAAAGAGGATAAACCCGTTGTAGTTGCAGCACTGCAGAAGATGAAGGATGACGGTCTGTATCCGGCGCATTTGTGGGAGGGGAAATAAGAATGAAGCCTGTAACACATGAACAGAAAAATGAAGCAATCGCAAACTTTCGGTTTGAGGGGATCCTGATCAGTGAAGATCCTTATGGAAGCGGACATATCAATGATACCTTCCTGCTGGTGTTTGATATTGCTGAGATGGGACAGATCAAAGTCATCCTGCAGAGAATGAATAAGGATGTCTTCTCCAATCCGGTGGAACTGATGGAAAATATCACCGGAGTAACCTCTTATCTGCGCGAAAGAATCATCGAAAACGGCGGAGACCCGGAGAGAGAAACGCTGAATGTGATCCCGGCGGTAGATGGGAAATCATATTATAAAGATTCCGAAGGAGACTACTGGCGTGCCTATAAGTTTATCACAGATGCCACCAGCTATGACCAGGTGGAAAAGCCGGAGGATTTTTATCAGAGCGCCGTGGCTTTTGGAAACTTCCAGCGCCTTCTGGCAGATTATCCGGCCAGAACATTGCATGAGACGATCAAGGGCTTTCATGATACCAAGGCAAGATTTGAGGTGTTCAAAAAAGCTGTAGAAGAAGACGTGATGGGAAGAGCTGCATCTGTTAAGAAGGAGATTCAGTTTGTACTGGATCGGGAAGACGTGGCAGACTATCTGTGTGACCTTCTGGCAAATGGAGAAATTCCGCTGCGTGTTACGCATAATGATACGAAGCTGAACAATATCATGATCGACAACAAGACGGGCAAAGGAATCTGTGTCATTGACCTGGACACTGTCATGCCTGGACTGGCTGTGCATGATTTTGGAGATTCTATCCGGTTCGGAGCCAGCACGGCGGCAGAAGATGAACAGGATCTTTCCAAGGTGTCCTGCAGCATGGAGCTGTTTGAGCTGTATGCCAAAGGATATATTGAAGGATGCGGCGGCAGACTGACAGATAAAGAGATCGACCTGCTTCCAATGGGAGCCAAGACCATGACCTATGAGTGTGGGATGAGGTTCCTGACAGACTACCTTCAGGGAGATACATATTTCAAGATCCACAGAGAAGGCCATAATCTGGACCGTTGCAGAACACAGTTCAAGCTGGTTGAAGATATGGAACAGAAGTGGTATACTATGAACGAAATCGTAAAAAAACTGAAGGAAAGCTAGGAGGTATCCAAAATGGCAAAAATACTGATCACAGGCGGCGCCGGGTATATAGGAAGCCACACTGCACTGGAGCTTTTAAATGAAGGATATGAAGTCGTAGTCTACGACAATCTCTGTAATTCTTCCGAAGAGTCCTTAAGAAGAGTTCAGGAACTGACCGGAAAGACGATCAAGTTTTATGAAGGCGATGTCCTGGATGCAGATTCCCTGGAAGCAATGTTCCGGGCGGAGAACGTGGATGCAGTCATTCACTGTGCGGCTTTGAAGGCAGTAGGAGAGTCTGTACAGAAGCCTCTTGAGTATTATAAGAATAACATTACAGGGACACTGACTTTGATGGATGTGATGAACCGTGTGGGCGTAAAGAACATTGTGTTCAGTTCTTCTGCCACTGTTTATGGAAGTCCGGAAGAGATGCCGATCACAGAGTCCTGCCCGAAGGGACAGTGTACCAATCCTTACGGATGGACCAAATCCATGATGGAGCAGATCATGACAGATGTCCAGAAGGCAAATCCGGACTGGAATGTGATACTTCTTCGTTACTTCAATCCGGTAGGAGCTCACAAGAGCGGACGGATCGGCGAGGACCCGAAGGGAATCCCGAACAATCTGATGCCTTATATCTCTCAGGTAGCGGTAGGAAAACTGGAAAAGCTGGGAGTATTCGGCGATGACTATAATACCCCGGACGGAACGGGCGTAAGAGATTATATCCATGTGGTAGATCTGGCGATCGGACATGTGAAGGCAATCAATTACATATTTACCAATCCGGGCCTGGACGTGATCAATCTGGGAACTGGTACCGGATACTCTGTACTGGATATGGTGAAAGCATTCTCCAAGGCCTGTGGAAAAGAGATCCCGTACGAGATCAAGCCAAGACGTGCCGGCGATATTGACATGTGCTATGCAGATCCGTCCAAGGCACTGAAGGTGCTTGGCTGGAAGGCAGAGCGTGGACTGGACGAGATGTGTGAGGATACCTGGAGATGGCAGTCACAGAATCCGAACGGCTATAACGAGGCATAAAAAGAGAGATAGAATCGTGAAAAGACGGCATTTTTCAGCAAAAAATGCCGTCTTTTCTTTTATACGGAAAAGTGGTATAATCATGCATAGGTATGAGCCGGAGGATGAAACTATGTCAGAAAAGCAAAAACAAAAGGTTCGTTTAAAAGGACAGCTGAGGCTGTATATGCAGCTTCCGGCTGTGATGACGGTTCTGCTTGCGGTGCTGAATGTCTGGATTTACCGGATGGACCGGCGTGCAGGGCTTCTGATGCTGATGTTTATCGTCATCTATATCTTTATGGTAGGCTATCTGTACATCTACAGCAAGTCCATTATCATGAAGGATCTGGTAGAATTTGCCGCACAGTATGGCATTGTACAGAATGTCCTGTTAAAGGAGCTGGCGATTCCCTATGCGATCCTGCTGGATGATGGAAAAGCTGTGTGGATGAATGCTCAGTTTGAGCGTGTACTGGGCGGAAAACCAAAAGGGGACGCCTATATCAGCAAGTACATCCCAGAGCTGAATGTCAGTATTTTCCCGAAGCAGGAAGGCGATATCGTTGAGATGGACGTCTACTGTGATGATAAGGAGTACCGGGCAGAACTGCGAAGAGTGTCGGTAGAGGGATTCAGTGAGACAGAGCGGCTTCTGCAGATGCCCGAAGAAAGGGAGTATTTTATCGCGGTCTATCTGCAGGATGTGACAGAGCTGAACCGGTATATCAGGGAGAATGAAGAGCAGCGTCTGGTGGCAGGGCTTATCTATATTGATAATTATGATGAAGTGGTGGACAGTGTAGAGGAAGTGCGCCAGTCGCTTCTGATGGCCCTGGTAGACAGGAAGATCAACCAGTATATCGCAAAGGTAGACGGAATCGTAAAAAAGATGGAGAACGACAAGTACTTCATCGTAATCAAGAAGCAGTATTTCAAGGAGCTGGAAGAAGATAAGTTTTCATTGCTGGAAGATGTTAAGTCCGTCAATATCGGAAACGGGATTCCGGCCACCTTGAGTATCGGACTGGGCTTAAGTACCGTATCCTATGCCCAGAGTTATAACTATGCCAGAGTAGCCATTGACCTTGCACTGGCCCGCGGAGGCGATCAGGCGGTCATCAAGGACTGTAACGGCATTACCTATTTTGGCGGAAAGCGTGAACAGACATCCAAGAATACCCGTGTGAAGGCAAGGGTGAAAGCGGAGGCGCTCCGTGAGTTTATCACTGTCAAGGACAAGATCTTTGTCATGGGGCATAAGCTGACGGATGTGGATGCATTCGGCGCAGCGATCGGAATCTACCGCGCGGCTGCGGCTCTGGAAAAGAATGCACATATCGTGATCAATGAGATATCAGCGTCTCTTCGTCCGCTTTATGAATGCTATGAAAAGGATCCGTCCTATCCGGATGATCTGTTTTTGACATCGGCTGAAGCCATTCCTATGGTAGATGAAGAATCCATGGTCATCGTGGTGGATACCAACCGTCCGCAGATGACTGAGTGCGAGGAACTTCTGAAAAAGACGAAGACGATCGTGGTGCTGGATCATCACAGGCAGAGCAGTGACAACATCGACAACGCTCTGCTGTCCTATATTGAGCCCTATGCTTCTTCGTCCTGTGAGATGGTATCAGAGGTCCTGCAGTATATTGTGGATGATATTAAGATCCCGAAGCTGGAGGCAAGCAGCCTGTATGCAGGAATCATGATCGATACCAACAACTTTGTAAACCGGACAGGAGTGCGTACTTTTGAGGCGGCGGCATTTTTAAGAAGATGTGGAGCCGACATTACGCTGGTGCGCAAGATGCTCCGCGACGATATGGATGCCTACCGGGCAAAAGCGGAGATCATCAGCAATGCAGAAGTGTTCCATGAAAAATTTGCAATCGCCACAGGACAGAATCTGACGATCGAAAGTCCTACCATCATCGGCGCTCAGGCGGCGGATGAACTGCTGGATATCAACGGGATCAAGGCGTCCTTTGTCCTGACGGAGTATAATGGAAGGATTTATGTCAGCGCCAGGTCTATTGATGAGGTCAACGTACAGATTATCATGGAACGTTTCGGCGGCGGCGGTCATATGAACGCGTCCGGCGCCCAGTTTGACCACACAGACATGGAAAAGGCTGTGGAGGACTTAAAGCGTGTGCTGGATGAAATGATAGAAGGAGGAGATATTTAATCATGAAGGTTATTTTGACGGAAGATATAAAATCACTTGGGAAAAAGGGAGACATCGTAGAAGTCAGCGATGGATATGCAAGAAACTTTATTCTCAAGAAAAAGAAAGGCCTGGAGGCCAATAATAAAAATCTGAATGATCTGAAGCTGAAAAAGGCAAATGACGATAAAGTGGCGCAGGAGCACTATGAGGCGGCACAGGAGCTTGGAAAACAGATCGAAGCCGGACAGATCAAGGTGTCTATCAAGATGGGAGAAGGCGGAAAGGCATTCGGTTCTGTTTCTTCCAAGGAAATCGCGGAAGAGACGAAAAAGCAGATGGGGCTGGAAATCGACAAGAAGAAGGTTCAGCTGAAGGAGGCCATTAAGGTTCCGGGAACTCATATCGTGCCGATCAAGCTTCATCCGAAGGTAACAGCCAAGCTGAAGGTTCTGGTAGCCGAAGAAGCATAGGGAGGAAGAATATATGGAAGAAGCACTCATCAAAAGAGTGATGCCCCATAGTATAGAAGCAGAACAGTCCGTCGTCGGCGCAATGCTGATGGATAAGGATGCGATCACTGCCGCGTCAGAAATGATCAGTGGCAGTGATTTTTATCAGAGCGCCTATGGAATCATCTTTGACTCCATGGTGGAGCTGTTTAATGAGGGAAAACCGGTGGATCTGATCACGCTGCAGGAGCGGCTCAGAGAGAAGGATGTGCCGGCGGAGATCGCAAGCCTGGAATTTGTCCGGGATCTGGTCGCAGCGGTGCCTACGTCGGCCAATGTGAAGTACTACGCCCAGATTGTGGCAGATAAGGCGATGATGCGCCGCCTGATCAAGTTAAATGAAGAGATCGAGAACGTCTGCTATGCAGGGAAGGAGCCGCTGGAGGCGGTGCTTGAGAAGACGGAAAAGTCGGTGTTTGAGCTGCTGCAGCGGAGAAATACCGGGGAATACGTGCCTATCAGAGAAGTGGTGTTAAACGCACTGGACCGGATCGAAAAGGCCTCCAAGAGCAAGGGGACCGTAACCGGGATCCCTACAGGCTTTATTGATCTGGATTATAAGTTATCCGGGCTTCAGCCGTCGGACCTGATCCTGGTGGCAGCCAGGCCTTCTATGGGGAAAACGGCATTTGTGCTGAATATTGCCCAGTATGTAGCGTTTAAAAAGGATAAAAGCGTTGCTATCTTCAGTCTGGAGATGTCAAAAGAACAGCTGGTAAACCGACTGTTCTCCCTGGAGTCACAGGTGGACGCCCAGGCACTCCGTACAGGTAACATGAAGGATTCCGACTGGGAGAAGCTGATCGAAGGAGCGGGGATCATCGGACAGTCAAAGCTGATCATCGATGATACGCCCGGAATCTCGGTGTCGGAGCTTCGTTCCAAGTGCCGGAAATATAAGCTGGAAAATGATCTGGATCTGATCATCATCGACTACCTGCAGCTGATGACAGGAAGTGTGGGCAGAAGTTCAGAGTCCAGACAGCAGGAGATTTCCGAAATATCCAGATCCTTAAAAGGGCTGGCAAGAGAGCTGAATGTGCCGGTGATCGCCCTGTCACAGCTCTCCCGTGCGGTGGAGAGCCGTCCGGATAAGCGCCCGATGCTGTCGGACCTACGAGAGTCCGGTGCCATCGAGCAGGATGCGGACGTGGTAATGTTCATTTACAGGGATGAATATTATAACAAGGATTCTGAATATAAAAAGCAGGCCGAGATCATTATTGCCAAACAAAGAAACGGTCCTGTGGGGACCGTTCATCTGGCCTGGCTGGGTGAGTATACAAAGTTTGCAAATCTAAGCAGGCAGGATTAATTTTTTCAGCCTGGAAATGGGACCAGACTCCGCGGCAGACTTCCGGTAGGATTGCTGCTGGCGGATGAGCTGGTCCAGTTTTTTAAATTCCTCTTCCTGCTGCCGTTCTTTGGCGTCCAGGAGGAAGGACATTTCTTTGCTGAACATGGATAGGAGTACCTCGTTGTTATTTTCCAGCATCCGCTTGATGTAGAGCTGCTCTCTGGTCCGGCGGATATCGGGGATCAGGGCCTTCAGCTCGGCAAAAGGGACTCCCTGCTCGTACAATTCTTTGATACAGCCGTAGAGGCGTTCATCGTCTTTTGTCTCTCGTTTTAACTGATCTAACGCATGATTACTCATCTGTCAATACCCCCTTATTAATAGATCTGTTTCTTCAGGCGCCTTCATCATAGCATACTTTTTCTGCAGAAAAAGGGGAAACCGGTCGGACAGATAAAAAAGAGACTGCTGCACAATGCGTAGCTGCATTTGTGTAACAGTCTCTTTTTTGAATCATATCTGATATGGATTAGCCCTCGGAGATAGCTCCTGTTGGACACTGAGCAGCACAAGCGCCACAGTCAACACAGGCATCCGCATCGATTTCATAATGTTCTGCGCCCTGGGAGATTGCTCCAACTGGACATTCAGCTTCGCAAGCGCCGCAGCTTACGCATTCATCACTAATTACATGTGCCATGATATGTACCCTCCTTTTATGATGTTGACAGGCATAGAGCCTGTCTTTTTTTGTTTATCCCTATCATAATACAAACGGAAAAAATATACAAGAGCGGAGCAAAAAATAACTGATATGTACGAAATTAAATCCAAGAACAAAAAATTATTATAAATTATATATGTCTTTTTG
>OGRN01000912.1_pt1 | contig 27284 bp, 30 predicted proteins | sample 1553401 | NCBI WGS metagenome assembly OGRN01 (sample SAMEA2580096, study PRJEB22360) | human gut metagenome | biome: human gut; feature: human-associated habitat; material: faeces | place: Denmark | collected 2008/2010 | reverse complement strand
TGTCTGAACTTCCGTTCATGGCAACAGAGAATATTATGATGGATGCAGTAAAAGCTGGTGGAGACCGTCAGGAACTGCATGAAAGAATCCGTGAACTTTCGATGGAAGCAGGAAAGAATGTTAAAGAAAAAGGTCTGGACAACAACCTTCTTGAACTGATCGCGTCAGATGATGCATTTAATCTGAGTCTGGAAGATCTTCAGAAAACAATGGATCCAGCCAAATATGTAGGACGTTCCAAAGAACAGGTCGAAGCATTCCTTAAGAATGTGATCCGGCCGATCCTGGATGAAAATAAAGAGCTGCTTGGTGTAAAAGCAGAGATCAATGTATAGAATAACTGAATAAACAGAATGGAAGAGCAGGAAGCAGATTTCCGGGTAAGACGGAAGATTGTTTCCTGCTTTTTATTTATGTTTCATGGTCTGAAAATAACTTCTTTGAAATATCAATATAGTAAAGAATTAATGCGTTCATCTGAAAGAATCTATAAATCCCAAGGAAATGCATAGATATTAAATCGTCATTAATTAGACAATTTGACGAAAAATATGAAAACTGAGTTTTTGACAAACACAGAAAAGCGCGAAAAAACGCACTTATTTAGAGCAAATTTATTATGTTATCGCAATAACATGGTGATAATACACAAAAAATAAAAAAGTTAACTGAAAATATTGCATAAAAACTATAAATAGGTTATTATAGATTCAACAGATAAAAACTATAAGGGATGTCTATTAAAAAGGAGGGTTACCGTATGAGTATGAACGATTTAGTATTAAAGGTAAATGATGTCCTAACAGGATCGGTGCTGATCATAGCACTTGTAGGTATTGGCTTGCTGTTCACATTTAAGCTTGGATTTATCCAGATCCGTGGTTTTAAAGATGGATGGAACAGAACTTTTGGCGGACTTTTTAGTAAGAAAGGGGATGCCGGAAAAGACGGAATGTCTTCTTTCCAGGCACTTGCAACAGCGATCGCCGCTCAGGTTGGTACCGGTAATATCGCCGGAGCTGCAACTGCAATTGCAGTCGGTGGTCCGGGAGCAATCTTCTGGATGTGGATCAGCGCATTCCTCGGAATGTCAACGATCTTCGCAGAAGCGGTTATGGCTCAGAAGTTCAAGCAGGTCAGTGATGACGGAACCGTAACAGGTGGTCCGGTATATTACATACGAGCGGCATTTAAAGGAACGTTCGGAAAAGTTCTGGCAGCTATCTTTGCAGTGCTGATCATCTTTGCACTTGGATTCATGGGCAATGCAGTTCAGTCTAACTCAATCGCAGCATCATGGAACACTGCATTCGGAATTCCGAAGATTGCAATGGGTATTTTTATAGCAGTTGTTTCTTTGTTTGTATTCACAGGTGGTATGAAGCGAATCGCAAAAGTTACTGAACTGATCGTGCCGATCATGGCAGCATTTTATATAGTAGGTTCTTTGATCGTAATTTTTGCAAACGTTACAGCAATCCCGGCAGCATTCCATGACATTATTGTTGGTGCGTTTAAACCGGCAGCAGTAGCAGGTGGTGCAATGGGCGCAACCTTGAAGCTTGCAGTACAGAAAGGTGTGGCAAGAGGTCTCTTCTCCAATGAAGCTGGTATGGGTTCTACACCACACGCACATGCAGTAGCAAAGGTAAACCATCCGGTTGAACAGGGTTTTGTAGCTATGATCGGTGTGTTCATTGATACATTCGTAATTCTTAACCTGACAGCACTTGTTATTATCACAACAGGATCAAGAACAAGTGGTTTTACAGGTGCACAGCTGAGCCAGTATGCTTTCTCTACTTTATATGGTAAGTTCGGTGAGATCTTTATCGCGATCTGTATGTTATTCTTTGCATTCTCAACGATCATCGGATGGTATTTCTTCGGTGAAGCAAACATCCGTTACCTGTTTGGGGCAAAAGCTGTTAAAATTTACTCAATCATTGTGTGTATCTGCGTAGCACTCGGATCACTTCAGGAAGTAGACCTTGTATGGAATATGGCAGACTGCTTTAACAGTATGATGGTTATCCCGAATGCGATTGCACTGGTAGCACTCAGTGGTCTTGTTAAGAAGACGCATGACGATTACTATAATAATTTCCTGCCAAATCAGAAAAAAGGAAAATAGATAATTTGTATAATAGCCGAAAAACAGTTATAGAAAAAAACAATAAGAAATATACAAAAAAATCTATAAAAAGACTAGCATTTTGTATAAATGTGTGTTATAGTAATCATGTCAGCAAGAAAGATGCTGCAAAATGTATAAAAAATGCAGTCAATTAGATAGTAGGTTGATATTTCCCGCGAGAGAATCATTTATAAAGATATTTGATAAATGGTCGCCGAAGATGCAAACCGTAGAGCAGTAAAGCTCGTTGAATGGTGAAACTTTCAGGCAAAAGGATCGGGAAAGGTACTACACTCTGAATCCGGAATTACCGAATTTACAAGGAGACAGAAAGGACGTTTAAAACAGAGAAGTTGTTTTGGCGTCCTTTTTTGATACCAGATATATGTTAAAAAATATCTGGAGTATTTCAGACACAGGGAGTCAAAAAAGACCGCATAAACGGACAGGGGACGAAAGGAAGAAGCGGCTATGAATACTGGATTTATGATTATCACAAATAATCCACTGGTAAAAGAAAAACTGGGGGAAGATTATCATGTGGAATACGAAGAACTTTCTTATGAGGACACACTTAAAAAAGTTCAGAAGATGATCTTTCAGGGATACCGCCTTTTGACACATCCGCTGTCCGGAAGCGTAAAACCGAATGAGACTCCATATAAGTCGGTTATGCTCTCAGAAACGCCGGAAGGTCTGGATGCACAGGCGATGCAGATCATTGCAAGCGCCATTCAGGCATGCGGTAAATTTCAGTTTAAGTCTGATCTTTATAAACCTCAGGTTTATGCAGACTTTCAGCTTGTAGATTACACATTGATCTCAAGCGCTTTGTCGTCAGCGGAAAGCTGGCGCTAAAAAAGGCTGTAGAAGTACATGCGGTTTGGTGTACTTTTGAGCATACAACAAACACATTCAAAAAAGGAGGGAATTTACAGTGAAATTAGAAGTAGGTCACATTTTTATTAACGACATTCAGTTCGCATCTGAATCAAAGATCGAAAATGGTGTTCTTTATGTTGACGAAGAAGCTGTAAAGGCAATCGTTCTCGAGGACGAAAAAATCAAAGGTGTTAAATTTGATATCGCAAAACCAGGTGAAAGCGTTCGTATCACTCCGGTTAAAGATGTTATTGAACCACGTGTTAAAGTTGAAGGAAGAGGGGGAGTCTTCCCAGGCGTTATCGCAAAAGTTGACACTGTAGGTAGTGGTAAGACATATGCATTAAAAGGAATGGCTGTTGTAACAGCTGGTAAGATCGTGGGATTCCAGGAAGGTATCATCGATATGTCTGGCCCGGGTGCAGAATATACACCATTCTCTAAACTTAACAACTTAGTAGTTGTTTGCGAACCAGTTGAAGGAATCAAACAGCATGAATATGAAAAAGCTGTTCGTCTTGCTGGATTCAGAGTAGCAGTTTACCTTGGAGAACTTGCTCGTGAACTTACACCTGATGAAACAAAAGTTTATGAAACATACGGAATCATGGAAGGAAAAGAAAAATTCCCGAACCTTCCGAGAGTTGCTTATGTACAGATGCTTCAGAGCCAGGGACTTCTCCATGACACATATGTATACGGTGTTGATGCTAAGAGAACACTCTCTACAATCATGAACCCGACAGAAGTTATGGACGGAGCTATCGTATCTGGTAACTGTGTATCCGCTTGCGATAAGAACCCAACATATGTTCATGAAAACAACCCGGTTGTACATGACCTGTTCGAAGAACACGGAAAAACAATCAACTTCGTTTGCCAGATTCTTACAAACGAAAACGTATACCTTGCTGATAAGATGCGTTCATCTGACTGGACAGCTAAGATGTGCCGTCTGTTAGACCTTGATGCAGTTATCGTATCTCAGGAAGGATTCGGTAACCCGGATACTGACCTTATCATGAACTGCAAGAAGATCGAAGCTGAAGGCGTTAAGACTGTAATCATTACAGACGAATATGCCGGACGTGACGGAAAATCTCAGTCATTGGCAGATGCTGATCCGGCTGCAGACGCAGTTGTAACCGGTGGAAATGCTAACCAGGTAATCGTACTTCCTAAGATGGATAAAGTAATCGGAACAGAAGATTTCGTTACAATCATTGCTGGTGGTAATGAACATTCTCATCGTGAAGATGGAACAATCGAAGTTGAAATTCAGGCCATTACCGGTGCTACAAATGAAACCGGATTTGGATATCTGAGTGCACGCTAGGAATGGAGGACGTAAAGATAATGAGTAAAATTAAAGTTGTACATTATATCAATCAGTTCTTCGCTCAGATTGGTGGAGAAGAAAAAGCTGATTATCCTGCTGAACTTCGCGTAGGCGAAATCGTTGGACCTGGACAGGCTCTGACACAGCAGTTTGGAGAAGAAGCAGAGATCGTAGCTACAATCGTTTGCGGTGACTCTTACTTCAATGAAAACCTTGACAAAGCAAAAGCTGATATTCTTGAAATGGTTAAGAGCCAGAATCCTGATATCTTCATCGCTGGACCTGCTTTCAACGCTGGACGTTACGGTGTTGCTTGCGGAACTATCTGTGATGCAGTACAGGAAGAACTTGGAATCCCGGCAGTAACTGGTATGTATGTAGAAAACCCAGGTGCTGATATGTTCAAGAACAAAGTTTATACAGTATCTACAAAGAACAGCGCAGCTGGTATGAGAGATGCAGTTAAGAAACTTGCTCCTCTTGCTCTTAAGATCGCTAAAGGCGAAAAAATCGGTGCTTCTTGCCAGGAAGGTTACATGCCGAACGGAGTTCGTGTAAACTTCTTCGAAAAAGAACGTGGATCTAAGAGAGCTGTTAAGATGCTCCTTAAGAAACTGGCAGACAAGCCGTTTGAGACAGAGTATCCAATGCCAACATTCGACCGTGTTGATCCACAGCCAGCTATCAAAGATCTTAGCAAGGCTACAATCGCACTTTGTACTTCAGGTGGAATCGTTCCGAAAGGAAATCCGGACCACATCGAAAGTTCAAATGCCTCACATTACGGAGAATATGACATCACAGGCGTTATGGATCTTACAGAAGAGACATACGAAACAGCTCATGGTGGATATGACCCGGTATATGCAAACGAAGATGCAGACCGTGTACTTCCTGTAGACGTTATGCGTGAATTCGAAAAAGAAGGCGTTATCGGAAAACTTCACAACAAATTCTATACAACAGTTGGTAACGGTACAGCCGTAGCTTCTGCAAAAGCTTTCGCTGAGGAATATGCTCAGAAACTTATAGCAGACGGTGTTGACGCAGTTATCATGACCTCTACTTGAGGTACCTGTACACGTTGCGGTGCAACAATGGTAAAAGCAATTGAAGCAGCTGGACTCCCGGTAGTTCATATGTGTACAGTAACTCCGATTTCCATGACAGTTGGTGCGAACAGAATCGTTCCTACGATTGCTATTCCTCATCCACTTGGAAATCCGGCTCTTGAAAAAGATGAAGAGTATGCTCTTCGTAAGGGTCTTGTTGAAAAAGCTCTGAAAGCTCTTACAACAGAAGTAGACGGACAGACAATCTTTGACAACTAAATTTTAGTTAGAAGGTCATGTAATTTTATTAAAAAAGGAGAGAACGTTATGAGCAAAGTTTATGACGTGATCGTCCTGGGTGCGGGACCTGCAGGCTTAGCTGCAGGTCTGTACGCAGGAAGAAGCCGTCTTTCAACACTGGTTATTGAGAAAGGTAAAGATGGCGGACAGATCGCAATCACAGATGACATCGAAAATTATCCTGGACAGATCGTAGAAGGGGAAAGCGGTCCTTCACTTATCGCAAGAATGACACAGCAGTGTGAAAAATTCGGCGTTGAGAGAGCATCAGATGTAATTAACGAAGTACACCTGGACGGCGATATCAAAGTACTGAAGAGTGCGAAGGCTGAATATCAGTCAAAGACGGTTATCATCGCAACCGGAGCTTTTGCAAGACCGATCGGATGCAAAGGCGAAAAAGAGTTCATGGGTAAGGGCGTTTCTTACTGCGCTACCTGTGATGCAAACTTCTTTGAAGATTTTGAAGTATACGTAGTAGGTGGAGGAGACTCTGCTGTAGAAGAAGCTATGTACCTTACAAAATTTGCAAGAAAAGTTACCATTATTCACAGACGTGATGAGCTTCGTGCAGCAAAATCCATCCAGGAAAAAGCTTTCAAGAACGAAAAACTTCACTTTATGTGGGATACGGTTGTAGAAGAAGTTGGCGGTGACGGAATCCTTTCTGAGATGACTGTTAAAAATGTGAAAACAGGTGAACTCACTAAGATCGTAGCTGATGAAGATGACGGAATGTTTGGTGTATTCGGATTTATCGGAACACTTCCAAACTCAAAGATCTATGAAGGAACAGGTCTTGAGATGGATGAAAGAGGATATATTCCGACAGATGCAGATATGCACACTAATATCCCAGGCGTATTCGCAGCAGGCGATATTCGCGTTAAGAGCTTAAGACAGGTTGTTACAGCCGCTGCAGATGGAGCTATTGCAGCTACACAGGCAGAAAAGTATATTAACGAATTAAAATAATAAACACTTTTTAATAGAGTGAGGAGGACATTTGACATGTTAGAAGTAGATAAGAAAACATTCGAAGACGAAGTCTTAAAAGCAGAAGGTTATGTATTCGTAGATTTCTTTGGTGATGGATGTGTTCCGTGCCAGGCTCTGATGCCGTTCGTACACGAAATGGCAGATAAATACGGAGATAAGATCAAATTCACATCTCTGAATACAACAAAAGCTCGTCGTCTTGCTATCGGACAGAAGATCCTTGGACTTCCGGTTATGGCTATTTACAAAGATGGCGAAAAAGTAGAAGAAGTAGTAAAAGATGATGCTACACAGGAAAGCATCGAAGCAATGATTAAGAAATATATCTAATCATTATTTAATTAGGTGAGCCGCGCACAGCCGGCAGAGATCCGGCTGTGTGCTCACAATATATAATCGCGTAAAGCGTGTAAAACTATTATCAAAACAAAATTTTAAAAGAAAGGAAGGAGGAAAAGACATCATGGCAATTTTAAAAGATAAAAAAGTTGTTATTATCGGTGACCGTGACGGTGTACCGGGACCAGCAATCGCAGAATGCGTTAAGACAGCTGGCGGAGATGTAGTTTTTTCTTCAACAGAATGTTTCGTCTGAACTAGCGCAGGCGCAATGGATCTGGAGAATCAGAAAAGGGTAAAAGAATTTGCTGAGGAGTACGGCCCGGAAAACGTAGTCGTAATCGTAGGCGCAGCTGAAGGAGAAGCAGCAGGACTTGCTGCAGAAACCGTTACAGCAGGAGACCCGACATTCGCAGGTCCGTTGACAGGGGTCCAGCTTGGACTCACAACTTATCACGTATGTGAACCAGAGTTAAAAGAAGAATTTGACCCGGCTGTTTACGATGAACAGGTAGGCATGATGGAAATGGTCCTTGATGTTGATGATATCGTAGACGAAATGTCAGCAATCCGCGACGAATATTGCAAATACCTCTAAGATAAAGAGGGATTTATCCTTCGAAGCGGAATATCTGAGATAGAGGTACAGGCGGCAGGATTCTTCCTGTCGCCTGTTTTATTGCCAGGCATATCGGGAACATGCTGGTATTGCATTAGTGAATTGCCTAGCATCTCGGAAGCGTGCCAGTGATGCGCTTCTGATAAAAGCTTGTTTAGCGCATTCTGCCCAAAATCTTTTAAATCAGGACAGGTAGATTATACGCGCATATCACGGAGAAATGAATGATGGTGACATTCGTAAAAGAGAATGTCAGGAAAGGTGGAAACCAGCGATGAACAGTGTAATTAAAGGAGCAGGATATGTACTCGTACATACCCCGGAAATGGTAGTTTACAACGGAACAACACAGACAACAGAAAGAGTTGTCAATCCGGAATCAGAATATTTAAAAGAACTTAGAGATCATCTTCGGTCATATGAAACATGTGTAAATTATTGGCCGAATCAGGTATATATCGGAAATGCAACACCGGACGATCTTGCCCAGGTTGAATTTCCTTACTACGATAAAGTAAAAGAAGGTGCAGAGCGTTACGGAAAATACGGTGAGATCATGCCGGAAGACGAATTCCTTCTTTTAGCTCAGGCTTGCGACATGTTCGAAGTTGTTATGCTTGAAAAAGGATTTGTAGCTGCTACAAAAGAAAAATTTGCAGCAGATCCGATCATCACAGATGATATCGTAGAAAAAGTAATCGAGGGATTTGAAATCTCAGAAATCGAACACTTTGTAAATGAAGAGCATGCTGAAGGTCTGTATCATGAAAACAAACTGGTAGGCTGTGTAAAGAGAGCGCATGACATTGATGCAAACCTTTCAGCACATGTTATGCATGAAAACATTATGAGTAAGGCATCCAGCGTGCTCGCCCTCCTCTATGGTGTAAGAAACGCAGGAATCGAAAAGACAGACGTTGAGTATGTCATCGACTGTGCAGAAGAAGCTTGTGGTGATATGAACCAGCGTGGCGGTGGTAACTTCGCAAAAGCAGCAGCTGAAGTTGCAGGACTTATGAACGCAACAGGTTCTGACTCCCGTGGATTCTGTGCCGGACCATCTCACGCACTGATCGAAGCAGCAGCTCTCGTAAAATCAGGCGCATACAAATGTGTAGCTGTAACAGCTGGTGGTTGTACAGCAAAACTTGGTATGAACGGTAAAGACCATGTAAAGAAAGGTCTTCCGATCCTGGAAGACTGCCTTGGCGGATTCTGTGTAATCATCGCAGAAAACGATGGTGTAAACCCGGAAATCAACCTGGATATCCTTGGACGCCATACAGTAGGAACAGGAAGTGCTCCGCAGAACGTAATCGGAAGCCTTGTAGCTGATCCACTGGAAAGAGCAGGACTTAAGATCACAGATATCGATAAATTCTCTCCGGAAATGCAGAACCCGGATATCACAAAACCTGCAGGAGCCGGAGATGTACCGCTTGCTAACTACAAGATGATCGCAGCTCTTGCAGTTAAGAGAGGCGAACTTGACAGAAAAGAACTTGCAAGCTTCGCAGGAGAACACGGACTGACAGGATGGGCTCCGACTCAGGGACATATTCCTTCAGGTGTACCGTACATCGGATTTGCAAGAGAAGATATCCTTGCTGGAAAGATCAATAAAGTCATGATCATCGGAAAAGGAAGTCTGTTCCTTGGACGTATGACCAACCTCTTCGACGGTGTATCTTTCGTAATCCAGGCAAATACTGGTGCAGAAGATAACAGTGGTGTATCAGAAGAAGAAGTAAAAGGACTGATCGCAAAAGCAATGAAAGATTTTGCAGCATCATTAATGGCAACAGAAGAATAAGAAAGGTGGACAAACAAAATGGCAAATGGAATTGAAAAAATGATTGCCGACACCTTTATGGAGATGGCGCAGGGACTGGAGACAGGAAGCTTCGGAAAGCGCCCGAAAGTTGCACTGACCGGAATGGGAAGCGAACATGGAGAAGAAAACTCTATGGCAGCGGCAATTGAAGCGGCAAAAGACGGAATTGATGTATATTATATCGGAACATTAGAAGCAGAAGGCGTTACAACTGTTAAAGTGGCTAACGATGAAGAAGGTCATGATAAGATGGAAGAAATGCTGAAGAATGGAGAAGTAGATGCAGCAGTAACCATGCACTTCCCATTCCCGATCGGTGTATCTACAGTAGGACGCTGCGTTACACCGGCAACTGCAAAAGAAATGTTTATCGCCAATACAACAGGAACATCCAGCACAGACCGTATTGAAGGAATGATCAAAAATGCGATCTACGGAATTATTGCAGCAAAAGCTTGCGGCAAGAAGAATCCGACCGTTGGTATCCTGAACGTAGACGGTGCACGTCAGACAGAGAAAGCTCTGAAGAAACTGCAGGAGAACGGATATCCGATCGAATTTGCAGAATCAGGAAGAGCAGATGGCGGATGCGTTATGAGAGGAAATGACGTCCTTCAAGCATCCCCGGACATCATGGTAACAGATTCCCTTACCGGAAATATCATGGTGAAGATGCTTTCTTCTTTCACAACAGGTGGAAGCTTTGAAGCAACAGGATTCGGATACGGACCTGGAATCGGAGAAGGATATGAACAGCTTGTTATGATCGTATCCAGAGCATCCGGAGCACCGGTTATCGCAAATGCGATCCGTTACGCAGCACAGCTGGTAAGAGGAAAAGTATTTGAGGTAGCAAAAGAAGAATTTGCAGCTGTTAAGAAAGCTGGATTAAAAGAAATCCTTGATGAGCACAAAGCTTCTCAGAAACCGGCAGCGGCTGAAGAAGAAGTAAAAGAGCCACCGAAGGAAATCGTTACAGCACAGATTCCAGGTATTGAAGTAATGGATCTGGAAGACGCAGTTAAAGTACTGTGGAAACTCGGCATTTACGCAGAAAGCGGAATGGGATGCACAGGACCAATCATCCGTGTATCAGACGCAAATCTCGCAAAAGCTGAGGAAGAACTGAAAAAGAGCGGATATATTAACTAATAAAATCTGCCTTTTTATAAACACTCTCACTCTAATTCAGGAAGATAGGCTTTCCGGTCATAAGACCGGGAAGCCTTTTTCCTTGCGAAAAACTGTTTTTGCAGAAAGATTGTACGTTGTTTGTCACAGATACTGTGAACAGTAATGATTGTACTGCTTTGTGTACGAAAAAATTTTTGGTTGATTTTTAGAATAGGAAATAGTATCATGACAGTTATAAATCCGAGAAAGTGAGAGGGAGCAAGTCATGGATACGCAATTATTACTGAAAACGGCGATGCTTGCCGGTGAAATAATGCTGCGAAGCGGAGCGGAAACGTATCGTGTGGAAGATACCATGCATCATATACTGAAGACGGCGGATCACATCGAGATGGCAGAAGTTCTGGTGATCATGACCGGAATTTCCGCGACGATCAAACTGGAGAACGAAAAGGCAGTTACTGTTACAAAGAGAGTAGAAGAACGGGATACCAATCTAAAGCTCGTCGTAAATGTTAATGAGATTTCCAGGCAGTATTGTGGAGATGATCTGACACTAGAGCAGGCATATGAGAAGCTTTCGACGTTAAAACAGTTCGAGTTCAGCCGCAAGACAACTAACCTGGCAATGATGGGGGTTGGTGTGGGATTTACAATTTTTTTTGGTGGATCCATTGCAGATACCGGGGCAGCCATCGTTGTAGGACTTTTTCTTGTTGCCTTTGTATCAGCGGGACAGGATCTGAAATTTCACCCATTTATTCAGGATATTTTCGCAGGATTTGGTGTTGCGTTTGCCTGCTGCCTTCTAAAAGAAGGTCTGGGTGATCAGATGAATATGGATACTGTTATGATAGGAAGTTTCATGCCTCTTGTACCGGGAATGGCAATCACCAATGCTGTCAGGGATACCTTGCGGGGGGATTATCTTTCCGGTGGTGCAAGAGTGATGGAAGCTTTCTTAAAAGCACTTGGGATTGCAATTGGAATTGGTATTGGGCTGGCGCTTTGCGCAAAGATTTTTTAGCAGGAAGGAGAGCAAAAAATGAACAGTACTGTTTTTGAAATGATCATCCGGGTATTTGGAGCGTTTTTATCTATTTACAGTTTTGCGGTTCTCCTTCAGGTTCCGCGCCGCTTTGTTCTTCAGGCTGGTATTGTAGGAGCAATTGGTGGATTTGTTTATCTGCTTGCAATACATTTTGGCAGGGGAGATGTGATGGCATCTTTATATTCAGCAGTTGCAGCTGCGGTTGTTTCGCATATTTTTGCGAGAGTTTATAAGACACCGGTTACGTTGTTTCTGATTGCCGGGGTTCTTCCGACTGTTCCCGGAAACGGGATGTACCAGACGGTTCATTATCTGATCGACGGGAACGAGGCGATGTCCGAATTTTATCTGATCCAGACATTGGAGATCGCAGGCGTGATCTCTCTTGCAATTTTTGTCGTGGATACCTTTTTCCAGGCTTTTCAGAAGAGTGAGTGGAAGCAGAATTCCATGAAGTATGTCCGAAAGATCGTTCCTGGAGCTGAGGAACCGCAAAATACAGAAAAACGGGAAAAATAGTGGCTTCGGAATGCTTGAAGTAAAAAAGGGAATGTGTTAGTATTATAAAGATGAACATACATTTGAATGTCATAGAGAACTGTGAAGAGTTTACTTTTACAGTGAAAATAAAACAGAAGTTAAAGAGAGGAACACTAAAATGAAAAAAGTCAGAACAAGATTTGCACCGAGTCCGACAGGTAGAATGCATGTCGGTAATTTGCGTACTGCATTATATGCATACCTGATCGCAAAACATGAAGGCGGAGATTTTATGCTCCGTATTGAAGACACAGATCAGGAAAGATATGTAGAAGGTGCATTGGATATTATTTACAGAACACTGGAGAAGACAGGCCTTGTTCATGATGAAGGCCCAGATAAAGATGGCGGTGTCGGACCATACGTTCAGAGTGAAAGACAGGCTTCAGGAATTTACATGAAGTATGCTAAGCAGTTAATTGAACAGGGAGATGCATACTACTGTTTCTGTGATAAAGAACGTCTGGAATCTTTGAAGACTTCTGTATCAGAGGATGGAACACAGATTGTGAATTATGACAAGCATTGTCTGCATCTGAGTAAAGAAGAGATAGAAGCAAACCTTGCAGCCGGAAAGCCATATGTTGTCCGCATCAATATGCCGACAGAGGGAACCACAACTTTCCATGATGAAATTTATGGAGATATTACCGTTCCGAATGCGGAACTGGATGATATGATCCTGATCAAATCAGACGGATATCCGACCTATAATTTTGCGAACGTTATTGATGATCATTTGATGAATATTACACACGTTGTCCGAGGGAATGAATATCTTTCTTCAGCACCGAAGTACAACCGTCTTTACGAAGCATTTGGATGGGAAGTACCGGTCTATGTACATTGCCCGCTGATTACAGATGAGAACCACAAAAAGCTCAGCAAGAGATGTGGACATTCTTCTTACGAAGATCTTCTGGATCAGGGATTTGTAAGTGAAGCAATTGTAAATTATGTGGCACTTCTTGGATGGTGTCCGCAGGATAACAGAGAGATCTTCTCACTGCCGGAACTTGTTGAAGCATTTGACTATCATCATATGAGCAAATCACCGGCTGTATTTGATATCAATAAGCTGAAGTGGATGAACGGGGAATATCTGAAGGCTATGGATTTTGATAAATTCTATGAACTTGCAGAGCCGTATATCAAGAAAGTGATCACAAAGGATTATGATCTGAAAAAGATTGCGTCTCTGATCAAGAGCCGTATCGAAATCCTTCCTGATATCAAAGACCAGATTGATTTCTTTGAAGCTGTTCCGGAATATGATACTGCAATGTATTGCCATAAGAAGATGAAGACTAACGAAGAGACTTCTCTGGAAGTATTAAAAGAAATTCTTCCAAGACTGGAAGCATGGGATGATTACAGTAATGACGCATTATTCGGGCTGCTGAAGGGATTTGCAGAAGAAAAAGGTTATAAGAACGGATATGTGATGTGGCCGGTAAGAACTGCAGTTTCAGGAAAGCAGAATACTCCGGGTGGAGCGACTGAGATCATGGAAGTTCTTGGTAAGGCAGAATCTGTAGAAAGAATCAAGAATGCAATAGAATTATTAAGCAGATAATATACAGATATAAAAGTATGCATGGGGGACGGATTTCTTTTTTCGCGTAATGCGGAAGAGGAATCCGTTCTGTTGTATTACATATGAGAAGGGGAGTTCATGAAACTAAACAGAGGACAGGATGAAGCGATAAAGCACGGGAATGGACCGTGTATGGTGCTGGCACCTCCGGGTTCGGGAAAGACGCTTATTGTCACAGAACGTACCCGTTATCTGATCGAGGAGAGCGGAGTACGCCCGGATCAGATTCTTGTAATTACTTTTACAAGATATGCAGCACGTGAAATGAAAGAACGTTTTGAAAGGCTGACTGCCGGAAAAAATTATCCGGTAACGTTTGGGACCTTTCACAGTATTTTTTATGGGATTCTAAAATGTGCCTATGGGATTGGTGCGAATAATCTGATGTCTGAAAAAGAGTCCTCTGTACTTTTACAGGAGGTATTAGACCGGACCGATATCGAATCAACACCTGAGGTAGAAGATGAAGAGGAACTGGTGAGAGAACTTCTGCGGGAAGTCGGCATGGTAAAGAACGGACTTTGTCATCTGAAAGATTTTCACAGTAAGTATCTTACACAAGATGAGTTTGCAGAAGTGTTCCGCAGCTATGAGCATCAGAAAAAAGAACTGAAAAAATTTGATTTTGATGATATGTTGGTACAGTGTTATGCACTTTTCCGGAAAAAGCCGGAGATTCTGCAAGGATGGCAGAAGCGTTTCCAGTATATCCTGATCGATGAATTCCAGGATATCAACCGTGTGCAGTATGAAGTGATCCGGATGCTTGCAGCACCGAGGTACAATTTGTTTGTAGTCGGGGATGATGATCAGTCCATTTATGGATTTCGTGGAGCAAAGCCGGAGCTGATGCTTTATATGAAGCAGGAATTCCCGTCACTTCGGACCATTTCGCTGACGGTGAATTATCGTTCTACCGAATTTATTACCGGAGCAGCGGCAAGAGTGATTTTGCATAATGATACCCGTTTTTATAAGCGTGTACAGTCATTTCGGGGAAGAGGACAGAATGTTCATGTGCAGGAAGTCCTGGATGAGCAGGAAGAGGCGCAGTATGTAACGGAAGAGATCCAGAAAAAACTGGACCAGGGAATAAAGCCGGGAGAAATTGCTGTACTTTTCCGGGCAGCAGTCCAGGCGCGAATGATTTCGGAAATATTAAGCGAACACCGTATCCCGTTTGAAATGCGAGATTATGTGACAAATTTTTACAGGCATTTTATTGTAAAAGATATGATGGCATATCTGCAGTTGGCAGCAGGAAAGCGGGACAGGTCGCTTTTCCTGACAATCTGTAACCGACCACTCAGGTATCTGGCACGGAACAGTATGGAGAACCGGCAGGTAAATTTTGAGGATCTGCGTAAATTTTATTGCGATAAGGACTGGATGCTGGATATTATTGACCAGTTTGATGTGGATGTCCGTATGATGAAGAATATGGCACCTTATGCGGCAATCCAGTATATCCGGAAAAAGATCGGATATGATGATTTTCTGAAGGAATATGCCGAAAAACATCAGATTTCGTGGAAGCAGCTGATGGATGTGATGGCAGAGCTTGAGGAGAGGAGTAAAAACTTCAAATCCTATGATGAATGGGAAATCCATATTGCAAAATATACGCAGGAGCTGGAAGAACAGCAGGCAAAGGCAAGGAAGATCAAAGGAGAGCGGGAGAATAAGGTACAGCTGATGACGATCCATTCAGCGAAAGGACTGGAATTTGAGGATGTATTTGTGATCCATGCCAATGAGGGTGAGATTCCGCATCAGAAGGCAGAAAAGAAAGACGAGATTGAAGAAGAGAGAAGACTTTTTTATGTAGCATTAACCCGTGCGAAGAATAATCTCTGTATTTCCTATATTACACAAAAAAACGGGAACAGTATCAAACCGTCCCGTTTTGTGGAAGAGCTTTTAGGTCAGAGAATAAAATAATTATTCTTCAATATCAAAGCCTTCAAATTCCTGTGTATCAAGCCATTCATCAAACTTATCCGCAGCGCGGTCATACTCATCATCATCTTCGATATTCTGAAGATCATGATCGGAGCCGCCTGTGGTATCACGGATAAAGCGATAGATCCATACGTCTCCGTCCTCATTTCCACCGTCTTCATCAAGCGGAAGAAGTGCAATGTATTCGGTAGAATCCATATTAAAAGTTGTGATAATGGCGCATTCGATTTCCACATCGTCATCAAGTGTCAGTGTGACAACATCGGATTCAAGCAGATTATGTTCCTTTTCCATTGTTCAGTTCTCCTTTCAATCTGATACTATCACTCTAACAGAGTATGGGGATATTTGCAAGGGGAAAAGTATTGACATTAGCGGTAAAAAAGATACAATAAAAGAAAGGTTTCAGGGAGGTTTATCTATATGAAGAAAAAGATTTTTTCTATCTTTCTTGTGATGGTTCTCTGTATTGGCATGACTGCAGGCTGTAAGAAGAATGTTGGGACAAGCCAGGACAATGCAATAGCAGAAGAGGACGATGACAGCAAGGAAGAGGCAAAAAGCTATCGTTTTGGATTTAGTTGTATTACCATGGAAAATCCATACTATATTACACTTGAGCAGGCACTGAGAGAAGCAGTCGAAGCACAGGGAAGTACGCTGGTGACAAAAGATCCGGCACTGAATGTAGACACCCAGATCGAGCAGATCCATCAGATGATCAAAGACGGACTTGATGCCATTTTTCTGTGTCCGGTATCAAGAGATGCGATCACACCTGCTCTGGAAGAGCTTAAGGAAGCCGATGTTAAGATCATCAATATTGATACGGAAGTTAAGGATACGGATTATATTGAAGCTTTTATTGGTTCGGATAATAAAGCTGCCGGACAGCTTTGTGGAGAAGATCTGATACAGCAGAGTCCGGATGGTGGAAAGATTGTAATTCTTGAAGGTCTTACACAGAATTCTATTGTAGAGAGAATTACAGGCTTTGAGGAAGCAATTGCCGGAAAGGGATTTGAGATTGTAGGAAGATCAGATGTCAGTGGAGATTTGAACGAGGCAAGAGAAGCAGCTAACAAGATTTTTGCAGAGAATAAGGATGTTACGGCAGTAATGTGCGGGAACGACCAGATTGCGCTTGGGGCACTGGTTGCAGCAAGAACAGCCGGTCTTACTGATGTAAAGATTTACGGGGTAGATGGTTCTCCAGATCTGAAAAAAGAACTTCAGAAGACGGATTCCCTGATTCGCGGAACAAGTGCGCAATCACCGATCAAACTCGGAAAAGAATCGGCCAAAATCGGTTTTGCTATTTTAAACGGGGATGATTATGAAAAGACAACGTATCTGGATGTATTTTTTATTGATGCCTCGAATGTAGATATGTATGGAGTTGACGGATGGCAGTAACAGGGGGAACAGTGGATATGAAGACAGCAGTGGGATTTCCGTTTCCACAGGGATGTACTGTGGAAGGACAGACAGCGAATTTTTCGGTAGCAGTTCCGGAAGGACAGACATGTGAACTGATCATTTATAAAAAAGGTGCCAGGGCTTCAGCATTTTCACAGGAGATGCCATACTCTGATGTGGCAGGAAATCTGCACTTCCTCTCCGTGGTGCTGGAACAACCGGAAGATTATGAATATTGTTATAAAATCGGTGGAAAGATAGTTCCGGATCCATATGGAAAAGCATTTTCAGGCAGAGAACACTGGTCTGTGTCAAAGGGAAAGGAAAAGAGAAAACTGCGTACCCGGATCGTAACAGATACATTTGACTGGGGAAAGTCGCAATTTCCACATCTGAAAAAGGAAGATGTGATCGCCTACAGTCTTCATGTCCGTGGATTTACAAAACACAGTTCGTCCGGAGTCGCACACAAAGGAACGTTTGACGGAGTTACGGAGAAACTGCCCTATCTTCAAAAATTGGGGATTAACCAGATCCATCTGATGCCGGTTTATGAATTTGATGAGAATCAGAGGCATGTGAATTACTGGGGATATGGAAAAGCATATTTCTTTGCACCAAAAGCATCATATGCAGCAGGAGATCCGGTGAATGAGATGAAGTCACTTGTTCGTCAGATGCATCTTGCAGGGATTGAAGTTATTCTTGAGATGCCTTTCACAGAGGGAACTACGTTTTCTCTGATTTTAGATTGCCTGCGTTACTGGGTGATGCAGTATCATGTGGATGGATTTATTGTGAATCCATATATCTGCAATCCGGATGAACTTGCAAAGGATCCTGTGCTTGCGAAAAGTAAGATCCTCAAAAAAGAAGACGGATTCCAGAATGTGATGCGCCGTTTCTTAAAGGGAGATGAGGGCATGATCCGGGATGTGATCTGCCAGCTGAAGAATCAGGATACACAGCTGTATAATTATATTGCAAGCCACAACGGATTTACGCTCTGTGATGTAGTTTCCTATGATGGAAAGCACAACGAAGCAAATGGTGAGAATAATCTGGATGGTCCGGATTACAATTACAGCTGGAACTGTGGGGCAGAAGGGAACAGCCGGAAAAAGGCGGTTAACGAGTTGCGGAAGAATCAGATATTTAATGCGTTCTTTTTACTTTTATTTGCACAGGGAATGCCGTGTATCCTTTCCGGGGATGAATTTATGAATACCCAGAAAGGGAATAATAATGCATACTGTCAGGATAATCTGATATCATGGCTTGACTGGAACCAGCTTTCCAGACAGGAAGAATTATATATATTTGTATGTCGACTGATTGCACTTCGCAAAGCCTGTATGAAGCAGATAGCGAAAAAATCAGAAGACACGATGGGCAGAAGCGGAATCCCTCAGATTTCCTATCATGGGGAGGATGCGTGGCAGATGCCGGCAGGGCGTGCAAGCAGACAGCTTGGTGTATTCTATCATGAAGAAAGTACAGAGAAGGACTTTTATATTGCATATAATATGCACTGGCTTTCTCATTCATTTGCACTTCCTTCCCTTCCAAAAGGAATGGAATGGGTGTGCATGGCAGGGACAAAAGAAGGAGTCCTGGATGAAAAAGAAGCAGTTCCGGTAAAAGATAAGAAGGTTCAGCTGGAGGAGCGAACGATCAAAGTTTTTGTTGGAAGGCGGGCTAAAGAATGAAAATCTGGAAACATTTTTGCACCATAACACATCACAAATATCTGGTTATGAAGAACTGCTTTAAGGTAGGACTTTACAGACAGGGACTTTTGCATGATATGTCGAAGTACTCTCCGGCGGAGTTCTGGGTTGGGTGCAGGTATTTCCAGGGAAACCGGAGTCCGAATAACGCAGAAAGAGAAGAAAAGGGCTATTCTTCGGCATGGCTGCACCATAAAGGGCGCAATAAACATCATTATGAATACTGGATTGACTACGGACTGGAAGGGGAACCAATGCTTACCGGGATGAAGATGCCGAAAAAGTATGTGGTCGAGATGTTAATGGACCGGATCGCAGCATCCAAGATTTATATGAAAGATAAATATACGGATACGTCACCGCTTGAATATTATCTTCACGGTATTGCAGGGGACTGGATGCATAAGGATACCAGGGCACTTCTGGAAGAACTTCTCTATATGCTCGCGGCAGACGGGGAAGAGAAAACTTTTGATTATATCCGAAATACCGTGTTGAAAACGAGAGATTATTAGAAAAAGAGGATAAAAACATGGCAGATTTACCAAAGGATCCAATGATCCTTCTGAGTGTGGTCAATACAAAATTACGGGATTTTTATGCAGATCTGGATACTCTTTGCCAGGAGATGCAGATTGAGAAAAAAGAACTGACAGAGAAACTGGCATCCATTGATTATGAATATGATGCAGGGCTGAACCAGTTTGTATAGAGAGGTTAATAACATATGAATAATATTGATTTTGATGCAATAGATCTTACCAAAGAAGCTCCGGTCACTGAGCCGGAGAGACAGTACTATTACATTGCCAAAGCGCGGAAGTATGTAAGCGAAAAAGCACAGGAGATCGGAAGATATCTGACTTTTTGCGTGACGACTTTCGGTTGTCAGATGAACGCTCGTGACTCCGAAAAGCTGGTCGGTGTTCTGGAACTGATCGGATACAAGGAAGAGCCGGATGAAGAGAAAGCAGACTTCGTTATCTACAACACCTGTACTGTCCGTGAAAATGCGAATCTGCGTGTTTACGGACGTCTGGGACAGCTTGGTGCAAAGAAGAAAAAGAATCCGCATATGTTCATCGGACTCTGCGGATGTATGATGCAGGAACCGACTGTTGTAGAGAAGATCAAGAAGAGCTATCGGTTTGTTGACCTGATCTTTGGAACTCACAATATTTATAAATTTGCAGAACTGATCGTGACAAGATTTGAATCTGAGAGAATGGTGATCGATATCTGGAAGGATACCGATAAGATTGTGGAGGATCTTCCGAGCGAACGTAAATTTTCCTTCAAATCCGGTGTTAACATCATGTTCGGATGTAACAATTTCTGCAGCTACTGTATCGTGCCATATGTAAGAGGACGTGAGAGAAGCACTTGTGGCAGATGGTGTGGTAGAAGTTATGCTCCTTGGTCAGAATGTAAACTCTTATGGAAAGAATCTGGAAGAGCCGATGACATTTGCACAGCTTCTTCAGGAGATTGAGAAGATTGAAGGACTGGAGAGAATCCGCTTTATGACTTCCCATCCAAAGGATTTATCAGATGAACTGATTGATGTAATGGCACATTCCAAGAAAATCTGCAAGCATCTGCATCTTCCGGTTCAGTCAGGAAGCAGCAGGATCCTGCAGAAGATGAACCGCCATTACACCAAGGAGCATTATCTTGAGGTGGTAAGAAAGATCCGCGAAGCAGTGCCGGATATTTCCCTTACAACGGATATTATCGTCGGATTCCCTGGGGAGACAGAGGAAGATTTCCAGGATACTCTGGATATTGTAAGACAGGTGCGTTATGACAGTGCCTTTACTTTTATCTATTCCAAGAGAACAGGAACCCCTGCGGCAGCAATGGAAGATCAAGTTCCTGACGACGTGGTAAAAGACCGTTTTGATCGCCTTTTAAAAGAGGTGCAGCAGATTTCAGCGGAAGTATGCTCTGTACATCAGGGAACCACACAGGATGTGCTGGTAGAAAGTGTCAACGATCATGATCCGTCATTGGTGACAGGACGAATGAGCAACAACCTCCTGGTACATTTCCCGGGAGATGAAAGCATGATCGGTAAGATCGTGACAGTTTACTTAAAAGAGGCAAAAGGCTTCTATTATATGGGAGAACTCTGTAAATAAATCCAATGATTTGTGATAAAATCCAAAAAAACGCTCATGCTATGTAAGAGATTTGCATAGTGAGGGCGTTTTTTATGGTGAAAAGAGTGAGTAAAAGGGTAAGTGAGATAGTCTTTCTGATAGCAGCAGGGGGAAGCATCTATTATCTGATCGAGATCTGGTTTCGTGGATTTTCTCATTGGACCATGTTTGTGCTTGGGGGAGTTACATTGACATTTTGTAGTTTTCAGGGCGAGGTAATGCACTGGTCTGAGCCGATGTGGATTCAGATTATCCGGGCAGTGCTTTTCCTGACATCCCTGGAATTTGTGACGGGGATTATCTGTAATAAATGGCTGAAGATCGGGATCTGGGATTACCGGGATCAGCCGTTCCAACTGTGTGGTCAGATCTGTCTGCCATTTGTGGTGATGTTTTCAGGACTTTTGTGCCTGGCGATCGTGCTTGGAGGAGTGGTGCTCTGGGGTGTATATGGGGAGGAAAAGCCGGAGTTTCATGTATTGTAAAAGATGATTTTCGAGGTGTTATTATGTCTTTTGTATTATATGGTTATCAGTAGATCTTACTTTTCGGGTTGTTTATCATAATTTTGGAACACCTCAAGATATAAAAATCCAAAAGATCATAGAAGTGTTTAATTGTTAATAAAATTCCGAAAATGGAATTTTCTATATGTGAAAAATGACGAAAAAAAGATGAAAAGAGTCATGGGAAACCAAACTCTTTTCATCTTTTTTGTGTATGGTTACAAAAATGAGTATAAATGCATTTTGTTAAATGTAAAATGTTGACAATTTTGGGAAAATTCAGTAAGATACAAGAAAGGTTCAAGATAAAAACAAGTGAATATAATCATGGAAAAAGGAGGGCAGCAGGAAAAATCGGGGAAAATATAAACTGTTTTTTATTGAATGAGAAGTATATGTTATTTGGAGGAAAAATAAAAATGAATCAATATGATGAAGCCTTAAAAAAGGAGACCGCGTTTTTAGGTCAGCCTAGGGGGGTGGGGACTCTCAGTTTTGTACAGCTTTGTTCATCTTTTTCAAGCTACGCAATGAATGCCGTAATGATCTATTACCTGTATGCAAATGCACCTGCAGGTCTCGGATTCGATAAAGCGGATGCAGCACAGTTGATTTCTTTATACGCAACTGTAGTCGGGATGACAACCATCATCGGAAGCTATGTCTGCGATCGTATCCTTGGATGTCGTAGGTCACTGCTTGTAGCCAGAGTTACCGGATTTATCGGTTATACTTTACTTGCATTTCCACTTGGGGTAGTAGGATATGCAGCAGCTATGGGATGTATGGTATTCAGTTCACTCTTCGCAGGAAGATGTATCGAAACTCTGATCGGTAAATTCTACGATGAGAACGACGGAAGACGTGATAGTGCCTTCACAATTTCTTACGTTATTTCCAACATCGGTGCAGCAGCACCGGCCCTTGCAGGTGTGATCGCAGCGAAAAGCGGATACCACGCAGCATTTGCATTATCAGCAGTTCTCTCATTCTTAGGTACTGTTGCTTATATTGCTACCTATAAGAAATTCTTCGGAAATATCGGTCTGAAACCGGATGATCCGCTTCCGGCAGATAAGAAACGTTCTTTCGTTGTAAAAATGCTTATTGTTGTTGCTATTGTAGGAACAGCTTTAGCAGTTTCATTTGCAACAGGAAAGCTGAAAATATCTTCCTTTGCAAACGTAGTAAGTACTATTTCTATCTTTATCCCGCTTGCTTATCTTGTCTTCATCTACTCAAGCAAGAAGACAGAAAAGCATGAGAAAAAGAAAGTACTTTGCCTGCTTCCGCCATTTATTTGTAACGCCGTTACACTTTTGATCTGGACACAGACAATTTCAATCCTTGCTATCTTCTATGAAGAAAAAGTAAACCGTGTGATCTTCGGAGTAGAAATTCCGGCAGCTTCCTTCCAGACAATCCCGGCAATTTTTGCCGTTTGCTTCGGTAGTATTCTTACTATGCTTTGGACAAAACTTGGCAAGAAACAGCCGTTCGGAACAACAAAGATGGGATTCGGAACGATTTTATGGGGACTTGGCGCAATGATCATTGCACTCCTTTATGTCATCTACCCAGGCGATGCAAAAGTAAATGCATGGTGGATCGTGTTGTTCTATGCAGTACTGATGGTTGCTGAAGGATTTACATGCCCGATCGGTTACTCCATTACAGCAGTAGCAGCACCAAAAGCCTTTGTAACACAGATGATGACAGTATGGTCAATGTCTCAGTCAGTAGGAGCTGCTCTTAACATGATCCTCGTTAACTTCTATAAAGAAGGAAGCGAAGTACCGTTCTTCATCGGAATCGGTGCGGTTGTAGCTATCCTTGGTGCAGTCGTACTCGCTTTCAGCAAGAAGCTTGCAGAAGGAATGGGAATGGAAAGAGAAGCGTAAGAAGTTTCTCGAAAATAAATCAAATAAATGTCCTCTTAAAGAAGAAGTAATAAAAAGTATCAAAAAAAGATCCTTGTCAGGCAGAGATGTCAGGCAAGGACTTTTTAATTCTATAACATTTTGCAATATTTTGTAATAAAGGAGGAAAGTGAGGTGGACAGATTTAAAAGAATGCTGCGATTATTACAATATAAACTATAAATCCCTATGTACTTATATGCAGAAAAATAAAATATCAAAAGAGGAGGCGCTCAGCCATTATTATCAGTATTATAAATATAATCGTTTTACATATAACCATGTGACTTATGACAGTTTCGCCGCATGCTGCATGGCATATGAGATTAAACCGATCTGCGTCCGGCGATATGCAAAAAGAAAGCATTTTCTGCTGCGGCATGCGCTTTCCAGCTATTTGAATTATCATAATAAAAGAAAAATATATTTCTGCGGACAGGAATATATTACATTTACATCATGTTGCAGAGCATTTGGATGCAATGCATCTTATGTGTCGGCATACGCAAAACGGCACGGAATATCCAGAGAAGAAGCTTTGAAATTTTATATCAATCGTATTGAAAAGCAGGAAGGACAAAAAATAGATTCCAGAACATTTGTATTCCGGGATAGTATTTATCATGATTTGAGTGACTGCTGCCGCAATCTTGGTATAAATGTCAGCAGCGTTTATGGTTACATGTGGAGAACAAAAAAGAGTAGGGTAGAGGCGGTTGAATATTATTATACAAAAAATGCAGAGGAAAGTATCTCGGTAAGCAGTGTGAGAGATAAAGCGAGAAAGAAGGGGATATCTTTGCAGGAAGCGGCAAAATATTATATTGAGAGAAATAGTTATGACTGATGAGTATGAAGTATAAGCGGATGGTAGAATTTGTGAGAAATGTGTTGCTGTTTATTGCAATTGTGATAAAAGTAGGATAAAATAAAGATAGCAAAAAGTGAAAGGAGAGGTGGAAATGATACAAATTCGCCCAGTTTCTGATCTCAGAAATAAATTTCCTGAAATTGAGACTCTTGTTAATAGTGGAAATCCTGTGTATTTAACTAAAAATGGATATGGAGCTATGGTTGTTTTAAGTTTAGAAGAGTATGCAAGCCTCACTGATAATATCGAAATGAAGCTTGATGAAGCTGACAGGCAGGCTGCGAGAACCGATGAAAGACTTTCTCACGAAAGCGTGTTCAAAAATGCAAGGAGTGCAATACATGGAAAATAAATCTTATCAGCTTCGCTACTTGCCAATATTTGAAACTGATTTGCTAAGTACGGTAAATTACATTACAAATGTCTTGAAAAATGAAGATGCGGCACATCGGTTGGTTGATGATATTGAAAGTGCCATATTGAAAAGGCTGGAAAATCCTCTTGCGTTTGAACCTTATCGTTCTGCAAAAAGGAGAGAGTATCCATATTATCGGATTTATGTGAGGAATTATGTGGTATATTATGTGGTTATCGGGAATGTTATGGAAGTAAGGCGACTGATATATAGTGCGAGAAATACAGATCGTCATTTATAGCAGAATGATAAAAATGTAATTGCAAAATAGTGATAATTTATTTTAGAAAAATAGTAGTAGGAAACAATAAAGAACTCCTCTATATGAGAATAAAGTTGTTCTCATATAGAGGAGTTCTGTATTCTCAATTAAATATTTGAAAGTAAGTATGTGAAAAAAATAAAAACTTGCTGAATAAGCAAAAAGTTGCGGGTACAGAACTGTATAATCGAAAACAAAGGAAATGATTTTAACTTTAGTAAAAATGAGAATCATTTGAGGAATGAGAAGATGGAAAGAATTATCAATATTGAAGATTCGGTAATCAAACATTCCCATCAAGATACAGTCTCGCATATTCTAGTGGTTCATCAATGGCAAGTGTGTTTAATGCACAATCTGATCCGGGTGTGGTTCTCAAATTCTTTTCTGCTTTCCAGCAGTCAATGCGAAGCATATAGCCTGCACTGATATAAACATCAATGCTGTTTCGTCCGGGATTATATTCTGCAAATATTGTTCTCATCGTATTTTATCTCCTTATCGTTCAATCAATTATTTGCTACAAAAATCAGAAGCATTTCAATCAGTTCACCATGTCACTTTTATTTTGTGTTATACTGTTTTATATAATTTTCTTGCCCTTGTTTTTGCCCTTATCAGAGTTCGTAAACACTGGTGGGACGATATAACGCAAGGGAAACAATAAGGGAAAGCTCACCTGCGATAAACTTTGTGTTTTCAAGGGATTGAGAGATATTTGATAATAAAATATAACAGTTATTAAATCCCTTGGAATATATGAAATCTCAATTCAAGTTTATAGATTACATCTTACAGAATATCCGTAAACAACCCACATACAACCATATATAATAACTTTGATACAAAGAAACAGAGCAAGTACTTGAGTAACAAAACTTAAGTGCTTGCTCTTATTTTATTTAATAGAAGCGAAACACCCCGCATCCTCCTTCGTATAAAGAAGTAAGAACAAAAATACTTCTTAAGAAATCTAAAGATTTATACTGAATAAATTTTTATATTTGGCTGTTAAGATAAAGCCACCAAAACGGAGGAGGGATGCGTCATGAAAAGGAATATAAAATTAATCGTCAGCTGCATTGCGTTTATTGGATTGGGAATCGGTATCATCGGTGCCGGTGTTAATTATTTTTTTAATCATTCTGTTTTAGGAATGGAACAGGGACTTGCAGGCAGCACTCAGAACAGTAATGAAGCAAATCAAGTCTAAAGGGGCGACTATCCTTGTCTATGAGCCTTCTTTGCCAGACAGCAGTACTTTCTTTGGCAGTCAGGTCGTCAACGATCTGCTGCTGTTTAAGAAAAAGTGTGCAGTTATTATTGCCAACCGATTTGATTCATCTCTCGAAGATGTGAAAGAGAAAGTATACACACGCGACATTTACAAACGGGATTAAACATCAAAACATCCGTTGCCTGTCCCCGGCTCAACTTATCAAGAGAATGAAAAATATGATGACAATAGTTGTATTTAGTGATATACTTAACCCAGTGTCAAGGGTAAGTATACCTTATTAAATAAACAAATCGAAAGTTGTTTCAAGAGGAATTTTTGATGGATGTTCAAATAATCGCACTGGATATTGACGGGACGTTGACAGATGACCAGAAAAATATATCCAACCTAACTTTGGAAGCATTGATTGAAGCGGAGAAAAAAGGAATACGTCTTGTCCTTGCATCTGCTCGTCCAGCTTCTGGGCTTTTCAGCATTAGAGATCAGTTAAAAATGGAACAGTTCGGAGGAATCCTGATGTCTTATAATGGAGGAAGAATAACGGACTGCGCAGGAAATACGTTCTATGAAATCAGTATGGATCTTACTATGACTAGAAGAATTCTCCGGTTTCTGGAAGAACTTCCAGTAACTGTTATCGTTGACGACGGCAAGATGTTTTATGTTACAGATAAAAACGGGTATAAGGTTGAATATGAATGTAGGAATAATCAGATGCAATGTACAGAGGTCGGTAACCTGGCGGATTGGCTTACATTTTCCCCTATAAAGATTCTTTTGGCGGTTGATCCTATGAAAATATACGAGGTACAGGAGCAAATCAGAAACTTTCTGCCGGAGGATTTAACTGTTGTCAGAACTGCCGCCTTTTATCTGGAGATATTTCCCCGCAGAATCAACAAAGGACAGGGCCTTTGTGATATATGCAGAATTTTGAAAATAGATGTAAGGAACAGCATTGCTTTCGGAGATTCC
>OGRN01000906.1_pt1 | contig 27327 bp, 31 predicted proteins | sample 1553401 | NCBI WGS metagenome assembly OGRN01 (sample SAMEA2580096, study PRJEB22360) | human gut metagenome | biome: human gut; feature: human-associated habitat; material: faeces | place: Denmark | collected 2008/2010 | reverse complement strand
TGTGGAAAATACGGTGGATCGCTGTATATCTGCAGATCAGGATTCTGAGGAATGGGATCTGACCGAACTGGAAGTCAGCCTGAAAAATACCATTCCGTCTCTGGCGCTGCCGACCAAAGAGGATATAAGCGGAATGCAGCAGAAAGAGTTGAAGCATCTGCGGGACGAGACATACACGGAGTATTCCACGCACTGGACGAGCTGGGGCCCGCTGGTGAAGCACTTTGAAGCCAACAACAAGGACATTCGGCTGAAGGAGGTGGAGAAGGATGCGGAAATTCATCCGTGAAAACTGGCTAACCATCGTATTATCAGCGGCCACAACTATTGTAGTACGCTTACTGTTAGGTTTGTGACAATAGACACCAGAAAACGTGGGCGCTTTGGTACGGCGGCGGTCGTGCGGCGAAAAGTACGCACCAGTGGAAGAGGCCAAAGTAAAACAGAAAATGCCGCATCCGGGGCTGTGCCCCGGCCGTAATGCAGCCCCCTGCCTGATTGGGCCGGGGCCGGTCCCAAGCCCGGAAAATGCAGAGGGCGGATTTTTTGAGAAAGGATGTGGATACATATGGCAAGAACGAAAGTTGAAAAAATCCCTGTGCTTCGGGATTGGTCGGCCGTGGACGCTGCGCTGCAGGAGATGCGGGAATGCAGGTTCTCGCTGACAGAGTTGGATGTGGAGCAAAAACGGCGGATTGACGACCTGAAGGGACAGTACAAAGAGCGGGAGACGGCTCTGCAGAACCGGTACAAACGGCTGGCCGCTGAAGTAGAGGAATATGTGAGCGCACACCGGGCCGAGCTCACAGGTAAAAGCCGCCGCCTGAAATTCGGCGTAGTGGGCTACAGGCTTTCCAGCTCCCTGGTGACAAATCTCGGCGAGGCGGACACCATCGCACTTCTGGAGGGCATGGGACACACGGAGCTCATCAAGGTGACGAAAAAGCTGGACCGTGCGGCGCTGATGCGTCAGCCTGCTGAGCTGCTGGACCGGGTAGATGCATGGATTAAAACACGGGATACGTTCGGGATCGACATCGACGACCCTGAGCCGGAAGCGTAACGCAAGAAAGGGGGAGCAGCCATGGGCGCTCAAAGACAGGAAAAAGACGGGATAAAATACATCTATGCGCTGGGCCGTGAGCTTGGCTTGTCTGATCCGGCGCTCGGGCATGACGACGACCTGCATGTCCTCGTGGAAGGCGTCACAGGCTGTTCCTCCATCAAAGAGCTGTCGGCGGCGGAGCTGGACGCCGTTATCCATGAGCTGCTCCGCCGCAAGGCTGCGGCCGCACCGGAGACGCTGCACAAGAGCAAAAAACCGCGTCATTACGATGAGGTGCCGGGCCGCATGACTGTAAAGCAGCAAAAATACGCCTGGTTCCTCATGAGCGAGATCGACAAATACGACCCGCCGCTGAACGATGCCGCGCTGCGCTACCGCCTGAGCGGCCTCATCACTAAACAGTTCCGCATGACCAGCTTTCCGGAAGCCCCCTTCCGCTTCCTGACGCGTGCCCAAGGCGCAGCGCTGATCAACGGGCTCAAACGAATGGCTGAGGAGGCGGAACTGGAATACCTGCGCAGTGAAAAAGGCCGGAAGGCCGCGGGGGCGTCCGAAAAATGAGGAATGAACTGCTGAAGGAGCTGCGGCTGGAGGACCTGAGCGGCAGCTCACTGGAACTGGCGGAGGCGATCGGCATGGAAGGCTTCATCCGGCTCGTCGACAACTATGAAGGGACCAGTAACCTGTACGTCCCCAAAGCCTCGGAACTGATCCGCCCTGTCCGCGACGAACTGATCCGGCGGGAGTATAACGGAAAAAACGTCATCGCACTGGCCCGCAAGTACAGTCTCACGGACCGCTCCATCCGTGAGATCGTCAAGGATAAGGCTGCCCAGCTCCGGGAGAACGAAAAGAGCGCCTGGCCCCGCCGACCGGCCAAATCTCATTTTGGGGATAAGGCGGAAATATTTTCGAGGAAGCACTTCATATAGAATGCTTCCTAAAAGATAAGGTATGATACCCTCAGACCCGAGGGGATCATGCCTTTTTCTTTTCCCCTCAAAAGATTGGAGGAAAAGGGCGATGACATTCGATCCGGGTACATGGTGGCTGGTGGTGGGCCTGCTGGGCCTTGGCGGCACGGCGCTGGCGTTCCTGCTCAAGCGCAACATGACGGAAAGCGACCGGACAAAGGACCGCGTCACGGAACTGGAGGCGCGCAGCGCCCAAAAGTCCGATGTGGACAAAGCGCTTGAAAAGGTGAACAAGACTGTGGCCGAACAGGGCAAAGCCATTTCCCACATCGAAAAAACATATGTGGAAAAGGATGAGCTGCAGGCAGTGCGCAAGGAGCTGCGGGAAGAGACCCGCAAGCTTCAGGCGGATATCGAGGATATTAAAGAGAACTGCCTGCGCAAGGATGACTTCCTGCGCCAGATGATGCGTCTGGAGACGATGGTGACAGATATCAATAAGTATTTACGGGAGGGACGGTAAAATGAGCGACAACAACCAGAGAATACAGGCCAATCAGCTGGCGGCGGATACGGGAGCAATCGTGCGCACCATGATGCTCGCCAGCGCGGAATATGAGTTCCTGCGGCTGACGGCCATCCGGTCGGTCATGGCCGGCGGCATGAGCAATGGCGCGATTTGCAGCGCAGTGGACTACCTGGCAGACGGCGGATACATCGAGGTGCGCACGGCAGCGGAGCGGCGCCCCGCGCGTGTGGCGGACGTCCCGATGGAAAGCCTGGAGATTAAACTGACGCACAAGGGCAAACAGCTGGCCTACGGCAAGCTGGATGACCCTCTGGTGGATATGTAGGAGGGCTTGCGGATGGGACGGCGGAAAAACAGGAGCCGCAGCAAGATCAGCCGGCTGCCGCCGGAGGTCCGCAGCACAGTGGACGCAATGGTACAGTCCCCGGCGGAATTCACGTATAACGATATACGGGACTACCTCGCCAGTCTTGATGTGCAGATCAGCAAGTCGGCCATCGGGAACTATGCACGCGACCTCATGGCCAGCCTGGAGGCGCTGGCAGTGTCCCAGGAAAGCATAAAGGCCATGATGGAGACGGCGGCGAAAGTGCCTGAGGTGGACGCCGTGGAGATCATCAACCGCATCGCCGGCCAGAAGATCGTGCAGGCGATCATCAATAAACCGGACGAAGAGTGGACGGACGTTGCGCTGGACAAGCTGCTGAGAGAAGCCAACGCCATGACGAAAGCCGTGGCGTATAAGCAGCGGATCGATGTACAGAACAAGGAGGACGTGGCGGCTGCCGCCGATGAGTTGAAGGCAGAGTTCTTCAACGCCCTGGGCGCAGAGCATCCGGACCTTTACCGTCAGCTAGTCCAGATCCTGGACCGGCGGACAAAGGAGGTGCGGCGCTGATGGGCTGGTATGTGCTGCAGGTCCTGACCGGGACGGAGCGGGACGTATGCACGGCGCTGCGGCGCAAGGGTGTGTGTGCCCGCGCCCCGGCCCAGCGGATGGAGATCCGGCGGCGGGGCCAGTGGCAGACCGAGGAGCGGCTGCTGCTGCCGGGATATGTGTTCGTAGGCGCGGACTACAGCGCGGCGTTGTTCCATGTCGTTTCCCCGGTGTACGGCGTTATCCGCTGGCTTGGGCTTCACTGTGGAGAGCCGCAGGCGCTGGACACGCAGGAGGCGCTGCGGTGGCGGCTGGACAGCGAGGAAACGCTGGAACCCAGCCGGGTGCTGTTTCGTGCGGACGGCACATGGCATGTGCTGGACGGGCCGCTGGCAGAGTTTGCGGGCGATGTGGTCCGTATGGACCGCAGGCAGCGGCGCGCATACGTTGTCACGAGTTTGGGCGGCACGCCGCAGCGCATCCGCTTCGGCGTCGTCCCGGTGGACGGTGATGCACGGTGAAGCGGAAGAATCCGCGGAGAGAACTTGCACGGAAGATCTCCGGCGCAAAGCTGAAGGAGCCACCGGAGCTGTGCAAGCGATGCGTATGGGCCATGCATGAGAGCGGCTGCCCGGTTTGCCCCTTCCCCCGCTGCGTGCGGCGCAGCACACCGGGAAATGTGGAAAAGTTGAAACCGGTGTGAAAACTCGTTGAAAACACATTTCTAAACACCTGTTAAACGGATGTTTAGACCAAACAGGAAAACCATGAAAGCGGCGGGGTTGATTCGTCCCCCGCCCGTGGCCATGGCGGGCATAGAGGGGGTGAAAACCGGGCGGAAACGGTCGGATGGCGAAGCATGCCCGATGAAAATCCGTCCCTCTTGCCCGCCATGCTGCGGAATACCGTTTAATTTCCCCTGTATGCCGTTAAAAACCGTTTAGGTGCCTCGGGCCGTCCACGCGGACGCCTGAGGACCTTTTTTCGTTACAGGCGAAATTTAGGGCCGTTCGTGCGGTCCGGAAAGGAGCAGCGCATGAAACGGACCCCTCAAAGCAGCATAACCGCCCTTTTAGAGGGTGTTGAGCAGGCAAAACAGAGAAAAGAATTTAACATTTTAAAAGATTTAAAAGAGTTGCGCGGGAATTTTGGAAAGATACAGAAACGCGACTACCTCGCGCTGATCGACAAGCTGATGGAAAAATACAGCGTGGACGAAGCGGCGGTGATCCACGCGGCGCTGCTGAAAAAATGCCAGGCCGGCGATATGGATGCCATCCGGTTGTGGAACGACATGCAGAAGGAATCCGGCAGCGGTGTGGCGGAGGTGCATATCATTGATAACTTCTGAACGCACCGTCCTTGAGGTGGACCTGAACAACGTATTGGGCCAGGCGTTTCAAGAAAGCCACCGAGCGATTAAAAACCGCGCGGTACACACGGTGGTGGAGGAAGGCGGGCGCGGCAGCCTGAAAAGCTCGTTCTGCAGCGTGGAGATCGTGCTGTGGCTTCTGAAGTGGCCGCAAAGCCACGCGCTGGTGATGCGGCAGATGGGAAACACGCTGGAGGACAGCGTGTACTCGCAGATGCTGTGGGCTGTCGCAAAGCTGGGGCTGTCAGAGCATTTTCTGGAGAAAAAGAGCCCGCTTCGCCTCATTTACAAGCCCACGGGCCAGACCATCTATTTCCGCGGCCTGGACGATGAGATGAAGATAAAGGGCATCAAGCCGAAGTTTGGATACATCGGTTGCCTGTGGTTCGAGGAAGCGGACCAGCTTCGCCGGGGCGAAAACGCGGTGCTGAGCGTGAAGCAGTCCGCGTTCCGCGGCTCGGGGAGCAACCCGACCTTAACACTCATCAGCTTCAACCCGCCCGCCAACGCGCGGAACTGGGCCAACCGGTACGCGCGGGAGCATCAGCCGGGCAAGCTGGTGCATCATTCGTCGTATCTGGATGCGCCGCGGGACTGGCTGGGCAAGGAGTTCCTGGACGGTGCGGACTGGCTGCGGAAGACAAAGCCGCTCAAATACCGGCACATGTACCTGGGCGAGATGGTGGGCAGCGGCACACAGGTGTTCGACAACATCGTGAGCCGGAAGATCACGGCGAAGGAGATCGCGGGCTTCGACAACATCATCAGCGGCGTGGACTGGGGGTACTACCCCGACCCGTGGGTGTTCATCCGCACCTATTACCATGCAGGCACCCGGACGCTGTACATCTTCGACGAGGCCCGGGGCAATAAGCTGCAGAATGACTACACGGCCCGGCTCGTGAAAGAACGGGTGGCCCCGGGCGAACTGATCCTTGCGGACCTCGCGGACGAAAAATCCTGCGCGGATTACCGCAGCTACGGCCTGCGGTGCTGGTCTGCCCGGAAAGGGCCGGGAAGCCGTGAGCTGGGCGTGCGGTGGCTGCAGGGGCTGAACGCTATCGTAATCGACCCGGTAAAATGCCCGTGTGTGCTGCAGGAGTTCCTGGAATGGGAGTACGAGGTAGCGCCGGACGGCACGGTGCTGGGGACTTTGATGGAGGCAAACGACCACGGCATCGATGCGGCGCGGTATGCCTGCAGCCGCATCTGGCAGCGCAAAGGAGCATGACGAATGAAGCTGAAGGACTGGCTGCTGAAGAAGTACCTGCCCAGCTGGGCGGTGCTGGAATACGGCGACGCGCTGGCGGCGGCGCAGAAGCGTGTGCGGGAACTGGAGGCGGAAAACCGCACGCTGCGGGCATACATCAATGGCGTGGAGCGCGGGCTGCGGGCAAAGCAGCCGGAAATTCGGATCGAAAGGAGTGACGGCGGATGAACGCAGCCGTAAGGGCGCTGTTTGACGACGCCGCCATCACAGGGGCGCAGGCGGCGGGGCTGAAGGACACCAGCACAGCGGCTATGCAGGCGGCGGTGCGGGAGTGGTTCGAGCTGTTCTTCATGCGTGAAGCGGTGAAGGGCAAGGACGAAGACCCGGCGCAGCGCATCCCCTACACCATCACCAACAAACTGACAAAGGCTTGTTTTGCGGAGTACGATTCCAGCTTTATGGAAAACGGCACCGGAAAAACAGCGTGGCTGGACGGGCAGCGCAGGCTCATCGACGCCGAAAAGCAGGACGTGCTGCAGTGGGTCATGGTGGGCGGCGAAGGCTTTTTGAAGCCTGCACCGGACGGCACGGGGCGGCTTGCCTATCATGTGGTAAGGCGCGACTGCTACAACGTACTGGCCCGCGGGCCCCGCGGCATCACGGACGTGCTGATGAGCGAGCGGAGCCGGGCGGGCTCCGACTACTACACGCTGCTGGAACGCCGGACTGTGGATGGCAGCGGGTATCTGACCATCCGGTACAAGCTGTATGTGTCGGAAAACAGCAGCACCCTGGGACAGGAGGTGCGGCTGGACAGCCTGCCGCAGTATGCGGCGCTGGCCCCGGAGCACACCTACAGCGTGCCCTTCGGCGGGCTGGGCATGACCTACATCCGTCTGCCGATGGCAAATAACGTGGACGGAAGCCCGGACGGCGTGAGCGTATACGAGGGCGCGGTGCAGCTGATCCACAACATCTACAAAAACGAGTACCAGCTGGGGCGCGAGTTCGAGCTGGGGCGCAGCCGGATCGTGGCGGGCTCGGATATGCTTATGACGCCGGACCCGGAGGGCGGCGTGATGCGGCTGAAGGACGACGTGTTCGTCGGGCTGGACGGCGACGCCAGCGTGGGCATGACCATCTTCTCCCCCACGCTGCGGGATGAGAGCTTCGAGCGGCGCAAGCAGAGCTATTTAAAGGCGTGTGAGAATATCATCGGCCTGAAACGCGGTATATTGTCGGACGTGGAGGCTGTGGAGCGCACGGCAAAGGAGATCAGCAGCAGCGAGGGCGACTACAGCCTGTCGATCATGGACCTGCAGCGGATGTGGTACGACGCACTGATGGAGACGCTGCGCATCACGGACCTGTGGGGCCAGGCGCTGGGGCTGTGCGACGCCCAGGCGGTGGATCTGGAGCAGCTGCTGAGCGTAAGCTGGGGCAACGGCGTTTTGTACGACGCAGACAAGGACTGGGCGGACACGCTTTCGATGGTGGAGGCCGGCCTGCTGAAGCCTGAGCTGGCGCTGGCGAAAAAATACGACCTGCCCTGTGAGACGCCGGAAGACCTTGCGGCCATCCGGGAGAAATATATGCCGGAAATGGTCCAGCTGACCGCCCAGGCCGGGCTGAGGTGACGCCATGGCACTGACGCCGGATGAGATCGACGGGCTGCGGGAACTGATCCTCGCTGTTTACGGCCCCGTCACGGAGGAGCTGCTGCGCGACCTGTGCCGGTGCATTACCGCCGCCGGACAGATATCGTCCGGCGATGAATACAAGCTTCTGCTGGCAAAAAGCCTTGCCGGAGCGGACGATGTGATCGCGGACACGCTGCGCAGGCAGACAGACCTCACCGACGACGCGGTGGAGCAGCTGATGCGCTGGGCCGCGGAGAAGACCGCGCCGCTGGAGGAAAACGAAAGCCTGCGGAACATTGCCGAAGCCTATGTAAAGGTGACGCGCAAGGAAGTGGCCAACGTGCTGGGCCAGCTGGCCGCGGCAGATGTGGACGGCCGGGTGTATCCTATTAAAGATGTATACCGGCGCACGATGGACTATGTGTTCCGGGAGGTCTCCAGCGGCACGAAGACGCCGGAGGAAGCTGTGCGGCGTGCCACGCTGCGCTTGTGGCAGCGGGGCATCCGCACCGTCGACCGCTCGGACGGGCGCACTTTTTCCGTAGAGTTCATGGCCCAGCGCGCCATTATGGCGAAGATGGGCGAAATGACCACGGCCATCAACGAGAAGCATCACGACGACGGCGGGTGCGACGGTTGGGAGATCAGCGCGCACAGCGCCAGCGCGCCGGACCATGAGCCCTATCAGGGGCGGCAGTACAGCGATAAGGAATACAAGCGGCTGAACAGCCGCCTGCAGCGGCGCATCGGCACGCTGAGCTGCAAGCACATCGCCTGGCCCATCAAGCTGGGCGTGGACAGCCCCCAGTGGACGAATGAGCAGCTGGCGGAGATGGCGCGGGAAAACGCGAAGGGCATCACCTACGAGGGCCGCCATTACACCCAGTACGAAGCCACACAGCAGCAGAAGGCGCTGGAGAACAGCATCCGGCAGTGCAAGGACCGTATTGCCGCGGCGCAGGAGGAGGGCAAGCTGGGCAGCGGAGAGCTGCGCAGCAGCCGCATCCTTCTGCGGCAACTGAATGCGGAATACAAGCGGTTTTCGGCTGCGGCCGGGCTGCGCACCGCGCCGGAGCGGCTGCGGGCGGCGGGGCTGGGCCAGGCGCTGAAACCGGACGGCACGCTGGAAATGCCGCGTCCTGCGGGTACGCTCACAGGCAGCGGCGGCAAGCTGGATGTGGAAGAAGCCCGGAAAAGCTATTCTGCGTATCTTGACACCTTGACGGATGCGCCGGAAAAGAATATGGTATGGTTAAGGTATTTTACAGAAAAGAATCCCACTGAGTACATGGAGGACGGCACACTGGATGCTCCGTTTGCGTATGACCCTGTGGAGGACCGTATCCTGTATAACCCCAGGCATCCGCAGTTTTCCACGACCGACTTTGAAATGGCAAACACACATGAGCTCGCGCACCGGACGGATGTACTGAATGCGCAGGGGTACAAAAACAAAGCATTTGTGGATGCGATTGCAGACGCTTCAAAAGCTGTTCTGGATAACGCCGAGGGATTTCAGCGTGTAGCGCAGGCAGTACGCAGCGATTTGATGAAAGACATCCTCAGCGCGCTCAGCTCCGGGCGGCTTGACACAGGTTTCGGGCACAAGGCTGAATACTGGGCAAAAAATTCAGAAGCCGTCCCGTTGGAGATATTTGCGGAACTCTTTACGATGGAAACACGGAATGATTCGGACCTGTCCTTCGTTAAGAAGCTCTTCCCCGGCCTGTGGAAAGAATACCAGAAACTGTTTTAGGAGGTATGAGCCATGCCTATGCCCATTACACCGGAGCTTGCAGCCTTCATGAGGTCGCTTGGGTACGACCAGCTTCGCCAGGCGTACAAGGAAAAATACGGGAAACCATATCCAATGTTCTGTCTGAGCGAGACAAAGATAAGCGGCGCTGAATATATGGAAGAACTGCGCGCACAATTCCCCGGTGAAGATCTGGATGAACTCATTGAACGATACACCGACCACAGGAGCGAGGAAGAAAAGCGCGCGGAGCTGGACGCTCTGGTGGATGAGCTGGTGCGCCGGCAAAACCGGCACGCGCCCTGACCTGCGTTTAAACGTCCGTTTAAGCGCCTTTAAATGATAGCTGAAGGACCCCTTCACGGGGGTCCTTTTGTTATGCACATATATATTGTATTTAAAAGGAAGGAGATTGAAACATGGCACTGGAATTTGCCAAAGAGCTTCTCGGCGACGCCTACACCGGAGAGCTGGAAGAAAAGCTGGAGGCGAAGATCAACGAGCTGTACGCTCCAAAGGCGGACCTGGACGCAGCTTCGGCGCGTGCCGACGGCCTGCAGGAGCAGCTGAACGCTGCAAACGAAGCCATCGGTAAGTTTGAAGGGCTGGACGCGGAGCAGGTAAAGGCGCAGATCGCGGACTACAAGCAGCGCGCGGAGGCGGCGGAAAAGGACCGGGACGAAAAGCTGGCGGCCGCTGCGTTTGACGCGAAGATCGACAAGGCGCTGGCAGACGCAAAAGCGCACAACCCGAAGCTGGCGCGCGGCGCGCTGGACCTTGACGCTCTGCGGTCCAGTAAAAATCAGGACGCGGACATCGCGGCAGCCATCGCGGCCGTGCAGAAAAGCGATGCATACCTGTTCGGACCGGCGGCAGCGGAACCCGCGCCCGCATCCGGCACCGGGACCTCTGCTGTGCCGGGCACGGCAAAGTATACTGCCGACGAAATCGCCATGCGCAAGGCTGCGGATCTGCCCGTGGACTGACCGCATCACACCACACAAAGAAAGGAAAGGTAAACCAATATGGCAAACAACATTGCACTGGCAAAAACCTTCGTCCCCATCCTGGACGAAATCTACAAGCTGGCGTCGCTGACCAGCAAGCTGGACGGCGCTGCGGAGCTGGCACGGCAGGGCGCGAACGCCAATGAGCTGATCGTGCCCATGCTGAGCATGCAGGGGCTGGGCGACTACAGCCGCAACGACGGGTACGTCAAGGGCGACGTCACCATGACCAACGAGACCATAAAGTGCAACTACGACCGCGGCCGCAAGTTCTATGTGGACGCACTGGACGAACAGGAGACCGCGAAAGTGGCCTTTTCCCGCCTGGCCGGCGAGTTCATCCGCACGAAGGTGGTGCCGGAGCTGGACGCTTTCCGATTCGCGTCCTACGCGGGCAAGAGCGGCATTTCCAAGGCCGCCGCAGCCGATCTGCCGGACGGCGCTTCGGTGCTGGCGGCGCTGCGTGTGGCCGTCACGAAGATGGACGAAGATGAGGTTCCCACGGAAAACCGCCACCTGTTCATCACACCGACGCTGGACGGCACGATCGCAGACCTGGACACCACGAAGAGCCGTGCAATCCTGGAGCGCTTCGCCACAAAGACGCTGGTGCCGCAGACCCGGTTCTACACGACCATCGATCTGCTGGACGGCAAGACCGGCGGCGAAGAGGCGGGCGGCTTCAAAAAGGCCGACGGCGCGAAGAATATCAACTTCATGGTGATCCACCCCTCGGCGCTGATCCAGTTCCAGAAACACACAGTGCCCAAAATCAAAGGGCCGGAGGACGACCTGGACGGCGACCGCCACATGTTCGGCTACCGCACTGTGGGCATCGCGGACGTGTACGCCAACAAGCTGGCGGGCATCTACATGCATAACGCGGCGGAAGCAGGAAGCTGAGAACGATGCGGACAGTAGGTTTGACTTTTCATGAGGAAACGCAGAGCGCCCCGGCCGTCGAGGCCCGGGCATCCTTGCCAGAGGCCGGGACGGCCGCACCGGAAGCGGGAGCACAAAACCCCGCCCCTGCCCCGGCACCGGAAAAGGCGCTGGAGGACATGACGGTGACAGAGCTGCGCAGCTTCGCGGCGGCGCGCGGCATCGACGTGACGGGCGCGGCCAAAAAGCAGGACCTGCTGCTGGCCGTGCAGACGGCAGTGGAGCCCTCTGCCGCACCGGCTGAGGCTGTGCCCGGTGAGCAGCCGGAGACGGCCGCAGAGTAATACACGGGAGGGATACGCATGGTAGCGGACAAGGAGTTCTACTATTCCACATACCACGGAAAACTTTCGGAGGCGGACGTGGAGGGCTGCCTGGCCCGTGCGGAGTACATGCTGCACAGCCTGACGCTGGACCGCCTGCAGGACGGAGCCTGGGAACAGGATGAAACGCTGGCGAAATGCGTGCGCATGGCGCACTGCGCGCTGGCAGACGCCCAGCACGCCCAGGACACGGCCGTGCTGGCGGGCGGAAAAGTGACCAGCGAAAGCGTGGGAAAATGGAGCCGCAGCATCCAGCAGGATGACGAACAATCCGGCAGCTTCGAGCGCCGCTGCCTGCGTATCGCCGCCCAATATATCCCCATCCGCAGCGGGCTGCTGTACCGGGGGGTGAGCGGATGCTGACGCCGAATGCAAGCTGCACGTTGTATCTGCAGACGGGGCCGGGGGCATACACGCGGGTGTATGTCCCCGCCTGCTTCTGGCAGGACGGAGAGGACGGCGTGAGCATCGTCATCCCCGGTGAACTGCCGGAGCAGTACAAGGGCGAAAAACGGGAAAAGGACTACGTGGTGCAAGGCGAGCGTATGGGCGAGGTCACGGACACACAGAGCAAGCGTGAGTTGATCGCAGACAAGCCCCTGACTGTCAAAAACCTTGTGCACTGTGCATTCGGCGGCCTGCCTCATTGTGAGGTGACGACGGAATGAGCATGCTGGAGCTTGACGTCAAGCTGCCGGAACTGGACGGTCTCGTGAAAGACCTGGGGCTTGAAGAAGGCGGACGCGCCCAGCAGCATCTTGTGAAAAATGTTGCCAGGCGCATCACCAAGTATGTGCCCAAGCGCACATACAGCAGCATCGAGAACGCCATCGCCCAGGGCCAGGAACCGGCCAACGGCCGCATCGTCATCCGCGGCCCACAGGTCAAGTATCTGTATTTCGGGAAAGTCATGGCCGGGCGCAAGCCGAAACACGTTACGAACAAAGACATCCGGTACACCACTACGTTTAACCGCCTTGCCGGTCCCTTCTGGCTTGAGCGCCTCATGGCTGCCGAAAAAGACCGGATCATTGAGGATGAACGCCGGAACATTTTAGGAGGCCCATAATGGCTGTTTTAAACGATATCCGCGCCCTGTTCGCACAGTGCCCTGCGCTGAAAGATCTGGAGGCGCGCACCGACCAGCTGGAGACGGACGCCGAGGGGTACGGGATCTTCCCGGCCGGTTCTGCCATCATCGAACAGGATATGCGCGGAGCGGCCACCTGGCAATACAACTTCATCATTGCCGCCACCCGCATGACGGCTGATGACATCATGCGGCTGGATAACTGCAACTTTACAGAAGAGTTACAGGACTGGGTCCAGCAGCAAAACCGCAAGGGCGTCCCTCTTTCCGGGGACGGCCTTTCTTTTGTCTCAATTTCCGCCTCAAACGGAGCCTTTACAGACTGGGACGAAAATTTCCAATATGGTGTCTACAAAATTCAGGGCACCCTGATCTATGAAAAGGAGTGACGAAGCATGCCTGGAACATATATTACCCCCAAGACATTCAACCGCCGCTGGTGGATCGACCTCAGTGAAAACGATTCGCCCCAATGGGCGGAGGTTGCCTCCGGCATCACATCCCGCGGCAACAGCATCAACGAACAAAGCCAGGAATACTACGACATGGCGGGACGCGGCGTGGCCGAAAGCGAGATCACGGGCGTGAGCGTGTCCCGTACTTTCACCGGTTTCCGCAGGTTTGGCGACGCTGCGCAGGACGCCATCATGGACCGCCTGTACGACCTCGACAACCGGAAAGTCAAGTTCATTGAGTGCTATGACAATTTGGGCAGCGGCAAGCCCAACGGCCGTCAGGGCGAGGGCGTACTGTCCATCACGGACGATGGGTCCGGCGATGCCCAAAACCGCGAAAACATCAGCTTCGGCCTCAAGATCCTGGGCACTCCCCAAAAGGGAACTGTCACCATCGGTGAGGACGGCACGCCCACGTTTAAGCCAGAAGCGGCTGCGGCTTCCGCCATGGTGACTGCGAAATGAGCGCTGGGTTCGAGTTTGCCAAAAAGCACGAGATCACCATTTGCGGCCGTGCATACCCGTGCGATATCTCGGACAAACGGATGCTGGAGGGCGTCACGCGGGATTTTCCCCGCGTGCTTCAGGCCGCGCAGGCATTCTGCGCGATGGATGCCAAGCTGAAGCCGGGCGGACAGGACGGCCGGAGCGCGGACACCATGGCACAGGAGGCGCTGGAAAAATTTTCGCACGCCGTGTCCATGTGCCGGACCTTCATCGAAGGCACGCTGGGCGTTGAAGAATACCGGGAGATCTTCGGCGGCCGCCCGGAGAACATCAACGAACACATCAGCCTCTGTGCGTACATTTACGGCGAGGTCATGGGAGGACGCCGGGAGGTCGTGGAGCAGTTCCTGATCCCGGAGCTGAAGGAGGCGGTTGCGAATGTATCCGGCAATTCTGGAGCTGCCGGACCAGATCCTGGGCCGAAAGGTGCCGACGGACTGGGCCTGGTGGATGAAGTATGTGGGAACGGTGCTGGCGTCTGACCTGACGCCGGAAGAACAGTTCGACGTTATCCTGCTCAATACATTCCGTGAAATACCGCAGAACGAAGCCAGGCACTTCCAGGGAGTGCTCGACTTCTATTTTTGCGGCGATCCGCCCCGCGGGGATGAACCGGCCCCGCCGGAACGGCTCCTGGACTGGAAAAAAGACGCGCTGCGCATCTGGGGGGATTTCCGCGTATACGCGGGCATCGACCTTTTCACAGCGCGTATGCACTGGTGGCAGTTCATGTCCATTTTCCGCAGCTTGCCGCCCGAGAGCCAGATCAAGAATGCGATCTATTACCGCAGCGTGGATATGCGCAGGATATCCGACCCCAAAGAGCGGGAGCGGTATGCGGACATCAAGCGCGCTGTGGCGCTGGACCCGGTAGATTACGAGGCCGAATACGACGCGGCCATGGCAAGGAGGGATATGTGTGCCGGCAACAGCTTCGGATGATGGCGTCGTCCTCGGCCTGAAGTTTGACATCAGCCGTGTGAAGCAGACGCTGGATCAGGTCAAAAACATGGTGCAGGGCATGGCTGAAGATTCCGCGAAAGCCGTGGCCAAAACAGATGACGCACTGGAAAAAGCGCGGAAAAATGCTGAAAAGTGGAAGATCGAACCGACCACAAATGGCATCGAGGCGGCGCAGAAAGAACTGGATATCCTCAACGCCACGATCGTGAACCAGCAGAATGAGCTTTCCAACTGTGAGCGGGAACACGAACGCCTGGCCGATAAATACGGCGAGACCAGCAGCCAGGCTCTGAAGCTGGAAAAACGCATGCTGAACCTTCAGGCCTCGATCGAGAAAAACACAAAAAAATCCGATGATTTCGGTGCGGCTTTGGCGGACGCACAGGACGTTATGGACGCTGCATCCGGTTCCGCTGAAGACCTTGAGAAAAACGCCAAAGGCGCGGGCAAGGGCATGGAGGACGGCGGCAAGGGCGCAAAGACATTCGATGTAGCCCTTGGCACGCTGGCCGGCAATGCGCTGAGCGCGGTGATCAGCAAGTGCGGCGAACTGATGGAGCAGACCAAGGAGCTGCGGCGCGACCTTTCTTTCCTGGAGCAAAACGCCAGGGACGCGGGAATGGGCATGGAACAGCTGCACGACAAGGCTGGTGAGCTCTATGCCGTCACGGGCAACACCAATGAAGTAGTGGAGGCGCTTTCCAACATCCTTGCCACCGGCTTCAATGACGCGGACAAGGCATATGAGGCCGTTGACTTGCTGGCGGGCGCGGTCGTCAAGTTCCCGGAAACCATGAAAATTGAATCCCTTGCCGATTCCCTGCAGGAGACCATCGCCACTGGCGAGGCCACGGGCCAGTTTTCCGAGCTGCTGGGCCGCCTGGGTGTGGACGTGGAAAAATTCAATGAACGCCTGGGTCGGACACGCTCCGAGGCCAGCCGCCAGAACCTTGCTTTGCAGACGCTGCGCAAGGAAGGGCTGGACGAACTATGGGAGAGCTACAAGACCGGGAACTCCGATATGATCGAGGCCGAGAAGGCAAACTACAATCTGCAGCTGCGGTATGTGGAACTTGCGAAAAGCATCGAGCCCATCGAGACAAAAATTAAGACGACCTTTGCTCAGGTGCTGCTGGATCACGAAGACCAGATACTGGCCATCGTGGACGCAGCGGGTGACATCATCGGCGTAGGCGCGGACGTCATCGGGTTCCTGTCGGAGCTGAATCCGGCAGTGGTGCTCGTCAGCGGCGGGCTTGCGCTGATCGCCGTAAAGGCGACGGGCACGGCCTTGGGATTGCGTATCGTGGCCACGGGCACTGCTTCTGCAACAAAAGCGCTTGCCGCTGCGGGGCCAACAGCGGCCGCGGCCGGTTCCCAGTTCGTTATGCTGGCAGCGGACCTGCTGATGGTGGGCGCTGCGGTGTTTTTGGTGACATCCGGCATCGCCATGCTGATCAGTGCGATCCGCGGCGTGCCCATGATCAACACCGGTACGATACAGGTGCCCAGCATGGGCGAGCTGCAGGCGCAGGTCGGCGGTGCGGGCTACGCCCGCGGCACGCGCTCTGCCACACCCGGCTGGCGCTGGGTTGGCGAAAACGGGCCGGAGCTGATGCGCTTTGCGGGCGGCGAGGCGGTCTATACCGCCGAACAGTCCCGCGCCTTAATATCCGCGCAGGGCGGCGGTGCCACTTTCGTGGACAACAGCCAGAACATCTTCAAGGTGGATGACATTGAAACGTATGTGGCCATCAAACGCATGCTTGAAAACGAGAAAATGACCGTCCGCATGGGACTGGCACGGCGGTAGAAAGAAGGCGTTGATACAGTGGGACAGTATACCGTATACTGCAACGGTTCGCAAAATCTGAAGAATCTGTCCGGCGGTGTGGGTGAGCTGCGCATCGACAACCTGGGTGCAGACAAGGCGGACTGGGGCTGGCTGTTTTTTGATAAGTCTCCGGTGCCTTCCGGCGAGGTCCTTGATTCCGCATCCGTACTTGCGGTGTACTGCCATGCGCCATACCCCCTCAGCCTGATCCTTGGGCAAATTGCAGGCCCGAGCTGGAACGGCCCCGAATGGAAGATTACCTCCGGCGGGGTAAGGGGCGCTGGCAATCTCTCGTGCCAGATCGGCATTACGACCGAGAACCAGACAGGCGCTGCCCAATTTTGGGTGGACGGCTCGGACCATGTGCCCTATGCGACGATCCAGACCCATGCGGGCAAGATAACGCCATCCAGCTATTCCCCAGCCAACACGACGATCAAAAAAGGGTTTTACCACCGTTTTTCCTGGAATGTCACGGCGGAGAAACCCATCAACGGAACGCTCACCATAGCGTATTCGGACTTCAAGTATCGGGCAAAAGGCTCCGGCACATGGACTTCCGTCCGTGTGCCCGGCCCCAACACATACATCGACTTCGACACGGGGCTCGTTCCCAATGCTGCCGACCCCGGCATGGAATGGGAGGTCGTGGTCACGTCCAGTTCCGGCGCACAGGCGAGCGGCGGGTATGCCACGGTGCAGTTCCAAAGCACGGCTGTCCGGCTGACAGATCTGACTCCTTCCAGCCGGGCCACGACCTACAAGGGCTTTGCCGTCAACTTTTCGTGGAGCCTGAGCTACACGAAGCCGGACGACCTGTCCGGCTCCATTCGGCAAGTATCGGCAAAGCTGCGCTGGAGGAAAAACGGTGCTCCGGCGTACACAGAATATGCCATCAACAACGCCGCACAAGGCTACACGATCCCCGCGGGCGTGCTTCCCGCCGGGGACATCGACTGGCAGGTCGAGGTAACGGACACAAGCGGCGGGACCACTGCAAGCAGCTGGACCACTTTCAACAACAAAGAACTGCCTGTCGCGCCTGCGGACCTGTATCCGGCGGACGGCAGCCGCGTGCTGAAGCACCAGGTCAACCGCTTCGGCTGGTCTGTCACAGCAGAGGGAGCCGAGGATGCGCCCGGCGAGATCGTCCAGACTTCGGCCGTGCTGCGCTGGCGCACACAGGGACAGCAGGACGTCAAGAGTGTCACCATCAGCGGTGCGCAGACCTGGCACGACTTCCCGGCAAATACATTCACTACCGATGACATTGAGTGGCAGGTTGAGGTGACGGCCAACACCGGCGCTGCAGGCACCAGCGAGTGGATACATGTCAACACCCAGGACGCGCTGAGCACGCCTGTGTGTGTCTCCCCTGTGGGCGCTATTGTGGAAGATACTCAGGGCGTCACCTTCGTGTGGCGGCATGAGATATCCACCGGCACGGCGCAGACCGCCTACGAGCTGCAGACCAGCTCCAACATGGGCGGACAGTACACCACACTCAGCACCGCAGAGACCGATGCCTCCAGCTTCGCAACACCCGCCGGGCAGTTTGCACAGGGTACGCTCATGTGGCGGGTGCGCACCAAAAACGGCGATGGTGTGTGGGGTTCCTACAGCGCCGCAGCGACCATCATCATCCGCCGGGCTCCGGTCGTGCCGGTCATTGTATACACGGACACAAAACCGCGCCCCACCATCCGCTGGCAGTCTGCGGACCAGCAGGGCGTGCGCATCCAGATCGGGGACTATGATACAGGCTGGATGCACAGCACGGCCAAGGAGTTCCGCATGCCGTATTTCCTGCAGGATGGGACATATCCTGTGCAGCTGGCGATAAAGACAGTGTTCGGCGTGGAATCCGCTCCGGCCGTTGGCTCCATTACCGTTCTGAACGTTCCCGGACCAACTATTGAAGCCGCTTTCAATGCCCGTTTAAACGCCATTGAAATATCCTGGGAAACGGACGCCGCATACGCCGAATACTTCATACTGCGTGACGGTGTCCCCATTGCGCGCTCAGCGGGCAGCGGGATCACAGACCGTCTGTGTACCGGAAAGCATGTGTATACTGTGCGTGGCGTCACGCCGGAGGGATACTACGGTGCCAGCGCGCCCGTCCACGCCTTTCTGGCAATCGAAAACGCTGTATTGGGGGCCGTTGAGGATGGCGCGCCCTGGCTGAAGCTGCGGCTGCGCCGGGGCGAACGCCCCGCACATGACGGAAGCTACAGCGCACAGGTGGACTATGTACACTACTACGGCCGCACAAAACCCGAGCCATATACTTGTGGCATGCAAGACGCCAGCCACGACTTCGCTTTCACGCTCCGGGACGCCGCACAGATGGACGTCCTGCGCGGCCTGCTGGGTTCTGCCGTAGTTTACAAAGACTGCTGGGGCGATGTTGTGATCGGGGTGCTTGGGAACATCCAAGCGGCCCATGGCCGCGCGCGGGATGTACAGTTCACCATCGTCGAGACGGATCACAGGCAGGAGATCAGCTATGAGTAATGTATCGGTGGAATACCTTGTGCTGCGGGATAACGTGGAGTATTCACGGCTTACCGCATTCAAAGGCGGCGGTGCGGCCATTTCGGTGACGGCGGACGCCGCCGTAAAATGGGCGCTCAGCGGGAAGTTTGCACAAAACCGTGCCGTCAACTACCTCACGGACGTGATCCAGCCGGTGCTCACCATCGACGGCGTGCGCCAGCCGCTCGGCAAGTATATCCCTACCGATGCATACACGGAACACGACGGCATGCGGCCAGTGGTGAGCCTTACAGCCTATGACCTGACCTATCTTGCCATGTCCTCGAAGATAGAGACGCGGCTGCATCTGGCAAAGGGTACGCTGTACACGGCAGCCATCCAGGCACTGCTGGTCGAATCCGGCATCACGGATTTTTTCGTGGAGGCAAACACCGCCACGCTGCAGGCGGACCGGGAGGACTGGGAGCCGGGCACAGACCGTCTCACGATCATCAACGCCCTGGCGGCGGAGATCAACTACAACAGCATCTGGATGGACGGCGGCGGCACAGTACACTGCAGTGCGTTCCGCATGCCGTCCGCGGATGCGATATCCGTGACGTACCGGGATGGAGAGTATTCCATCCAATACCCTGAGTGGACGCAGGCGGTGGATCTGTTCGACCATCCAAACGTCTTTATTGCGGAAGTGGATAACCCGGATCTGGGGACGTCCATGCGGGCCGTATCGGTCAACGACAGGCCGGACAGCGTTTTCTCCATCGTGAACCTGGGACGGCGGGTCGTGTCCTATGAGAAGCTGGACAACATTGCATCTCAGGCGGAGCTGCAGGCGTATGCGGACAACAAGCGGTTTAAAAGCCTGCAGTCCACGGAGACCCGTACGTTTTACACCGGCCCCAGCGGGCGGCACGCTGTTTTTGACCTGGTGGAGCTGGTGCGGGATGGCGAGAGCACGCTGTACGAAGAGACAGGCTGGCGTTTAGAGCTGGAACAGCCGTACAAAATGACCCATACGGGAAAGAGAGTGGTGTATCTATGATCCTGGAGACGTATCAGGAGCAGCAGGCCATCGTGCAGCCGGACCCGCCCGGCCAGTCCTTCGCCACGGTGGGTACTGTCTACGAGGATGGCATCGCGCTCATCTTCAACGGGGCGGAAGCAGAAAGCCTGAAGCATTACAAGTGCAACGCGGCTGTGCGGTTCACCGCCGGGCAGCGTGTGCGGATCATTGAGGACAGCGGCACCTATGTAGTGGAATACCCGGTGGGCGCGCCTGCGCAGAGCATCTATGCGGACAGCGCCGCCCGTGCTGCCTATGCATCCGAGGCTGGACACGCAGAGACCGCGGGCAAGGCTGTGACGGCCACAAAGGCAGACACTGCCGCCAGCGCGGGCTCCGCGGATACCGCGAAAAGCGCTGAGACCGCTGAGACGGCGAAGACAGCAAAGAGTGCGGAAACTGCGGTTGAAGCGGAGACCGCAGCCATGGCTGAATCTGCTGCAAAAGCAGACTTTGCCACACGATCAGGCCAGGTGGACAATCTCGCCGGAAACTATGCGGATATTGTGTTCTCCTACAGCACCCAGGGGACTTTGCTTGTCCGGACTACAAGGGACAGCCAATGGACCAAACTCACCGGCTCCGTTGTCTAATCAATTTCTTGGAGGTTCTTATGGCTATTTCGATTGAATTCAAAGACAAATATGTGTACTTTGGGCCAGAGGCTGGCCTGCATACCCAGGGCGAGGCACGCGCGGAGGTCTACGACGTTACCGGCCCACGCTATCACGACGGGCATGATCTGTCCGCGATGACCTGGCATGTGCGCGCTTCCCATCCGGACTATATGACGATCATTAACAAGCAGTTGAGGGCTTCTGTGGACCCAAGCAATGAGGAACAGGTCGTCATTACCTGGCCTGTGGATGCGGATTTTACCGCGTATGCCGGACAGCTGGATGTGCAGTTTGTGGCCAAGTCCTCCACGGGTGAAGAGATTGTCAAACTGCAGTCCAACGGCTTGCAGTTTGCTGCCAGCGTCGAGGGTACGGTGATCCCACCCAGGAACATGTTTGAGGCGGCAGTGGAACAGATCGGGCAGCTGGCGGATGAAGCTGCCAATGCGGCTGCACAAAGTAAGCTGGATGCAGGGCGGGCCGAAGATGCACAGGAGGCCGCTGCACAGAGCGCACAGCAGGCGCAGCAGGCACAGCAGGCGGTGGCTGGAGATGTGGAACAGGCTGCTGTACTGGTGGAGCAGATCGAGGGCGATGCCGAAGCGGCAGCTGCAAGTGCGGCGGCCGCAAAGACTTCCGAAACAAATGCTGCCGCCAGCAAAACTGCGGCCGCGAACAGCGCTTCCGCTGCCGCCACGTCGGAAACGAACGCGGCCTCCAGCGAGTCCGCTGCTGCGGCCAGCGCCTCTGCGGCAAAGACCTCCGAGACCAACGCTGCCGCCAGCAAGACCGCTGCGGCGAACAGCGCTTCAGCGGCGAAAACCTCCGAGACCAATGCCGCCGCCAGCAAAACCGCCGCTGAGGGCAGCGCTTCGTCTGCCGCACAGTCTGAAGCTGCTGCTGAAGCCGCCGCGCAGCGGGCGGAAGATGCAGCCGAAAAAATCGACATGTCTAATTATCTTCTGAAAACCGGGGACGGCAAGGATGTCACTGTCACCTTTTCCCCATCTTCTGATGCGGATTTTTCTGCGCCTGTCTCCGGCTCAAAGCTCTCTGCTGTTATGGTCATGCTGAGCAAATGGCGTAACTTCATTTCCCGTGCCCTCACTCCTACGGGGGCGATTCTCTCTTATGCCGGGAACTCCGCTCCCGTCGGCTTCCTTCTTTGTGATGGACGTGCTGTGTCCCGCACGACATATGCGGCACTTTTCGCAGTCATTGGGACTACTTTTGGTTCCGGCGACGGTTCCTCTACCTTCAATCTGCCAGACATGCGCGGCCGGGTCGCTGTGGGGGTAGATTCCGATGCTAATTTAGGCACGATCGCGGGTGTTCAAACAGTCAGCCTGACAGCCGCGCAAAACGGGCCTCACAACCACACGACTTTAATTGATTATAAAAACTTAATGGGTACTCCAGAAGGCAGCAATAGCTTCCAAGCGCGCCAAGAGCCTGCCGGGGCCGTTACCACAGGTCCTTCGGGGAACGGTGCAGCTCACGAAAATCGTCAGCCAAGCCTATACCTTAACTATATAGTGAAGGTGTAGCGATGGCTGCATCAGTGACATAGCCTGCCCTCCGCCTATATTTAATGAAAAATGGCCGACAGAACTAGCCCCGGCATCGCTTGCCAGATCGCCACCGCCACGATATTTCCCATTATTTGTGATTGCTGGCTTGAATATTCCATTTACCGTCTGGATATTCGTCCCCGTGTTTGAACTGTGCATAACAATGCTCCCGCTCAATACAGGCAATTCCGCATTCGTGAGAGCGTGGTTTTTTGCACCAGACTTCACACCTAAATTAGCATCGGAAGCTTGTGTTCCAAAAATAATACAAAACATGTATTAAATGATACCCTCCTAAAAAAAGGAGGGTATCATTATGCGTAAAAAATTGCAAACATACCAAGGGGTTATTGCTTATAAAGCGGATAAAACACCTGTTAAACGGGTGTTTTACGGGCGGTCAAAGGCCGAAGCCAAGGCAAAATATTTTGCATATATCGCTGAACATGGGCAGGCTGAAAAATGTTCCGACCTGTACACGGTGTCGGGCTGGGCCGCGCAGTGGCTGCTTCTGTACAAGCGGCCCTACATCACAGATCCGGCATATAGCACCACATATGAACTGCCAATTCGGCGGCATATCCTTCCAGCACTTGGACACATGCTTCTGGTGGATGTGACGCCAGCGGATATCCTGCGGTTCTATCAACAGGCATCCAGTCTCTCTCCCAGCATGTGCGGGAAGATCCGCATGTGTGTCAATGGGATTTTTCGCAGCGCATGCAGTAATGGGCTATGTACCAGCAACCCCGCCGACGGATGTAAGCTGGAAAGCATGGCTCTGCCTCAGATAAAGGAGGTCTACAATGACAGACAAATCGAGATCGCCTCCCGCTGGTTTTTGAGCCGTATGCCGGAGGTCGTATTACTATTGGAAACCGGCATGCGCCGTGGAGAGCTGGTGGGGCTGCATCCCGAGGACATTGACCGACGACGCAGGCTTTACCGAGTGCAGCGCAGTATCGCATGGGTATCGGGCAAGCCGGTGGAGCGCTCTCCCAAGTGCGGAAGCTATCGCGTCTGCCCTCTTTCCGACCGGGCATTGCAAGCCATAGATGCTCTCCAGCGACGCTACGCGGGAAAGTATCTCATTTCCGGTGATACCGCCCTAAGACCCGATACATGGAGCCGAAGGCTCAAGGCGGAAATGGCAAGACTTGCACAAGCGCACCCCGGCATGCCGGAGCTTACCGCACATGAACTACGCCACACCTATGGAACCTACCTGCGCCGGCATGGCGCTGACATCTATTCAATAAGTAAAATATTAGGACACAAGGACATCTCCGTCACGGCGCGCATCTACGTCCACAATGAGATTGCAGAGCTGCGTAAGGCTGTACGGTGGTGTAATCGTCGTGACCTGATTCAGGAGGATATAGACCATGAGTTTGATCAGACTGGCAAACGGCCATAAATACGAAATCGAGCAGCCCAACGAGGGCGAAGGCATGTTGCGTAATCGTAAGCGTAGTACCGTACAAATCACATTCCGCGCAGGTGCAGAGCAGTTTGACGCTATCCGGGCAGATATCATACCCGAAAACCTTGAATCTTTCCGCATCTACTATCCGGACAACGAGACGGCTGATGAGCCGGATGAGCAGCTGGCCGGAGTTGCGCATAAGGATTTTTCCGCATACGCCCTTGTGGGCGATTGGGAGGATAAAGAGGTTGAGGTGCAGAAAGAAACCAGCAAAACACCGGCTGTTTATGGCCGTCAGCTTTCTGTCACACTGGGCGAACGGCTGGCCAGCGATACGTAACCACAGCACCCCCAACGGGGTGCTTTTTTTACTCTGGAGGTATACCATGGCGATTTTTAAAGGCCGAGTACGGGTGCGGTATGGGTACAGCCGGTGGGGCTATACCCGGAACAACGGCAAGGGCTGGCACGGTGGCAGCGACGAGGAAGGGCTGGACAGCTCTACTATCCTGATGCCTGATTACAAGGGCAAAACTATTTCCGGACGGGTCATTACAGCCCGCAAAGTGGACAAGTCCACAGGCAATAAAACATGGGAATGGGGCTGGTATGTGTGCGTGGAGCTGGATGCGGGCCAGACGCCAGACGTGGTGAACTACCTGTATTTCTGCCACAATGCGCGGAACCTGGTATCCGTGGGCCAGCGGGTGAAAAGCGGTGATGCGCTGGCGGTGATGGGCAACACGGGCAACGCGGCGCTGGCAAGCCCGCCCTTTGCACACTGCCATTTTGAGGTGCGTGCCACGACCACCGGGGCAGGGCTTGATCCTACGGCATACACCGGGCACCCCAATGCTGTGGGCACATATGGTGCAGCAATCAACGGGACGGAGGATGAGAATATGAAATTTTTGAAGGTACTTTCGGAAAAGTGTGAGGTGTTCTCGGCCGCGGATGTGACCGCTGTCGATATGGAATACAACGGTGGCCGCCTAAAGGTGGGCGAATATCACCCGGTGCAGGCCGAGGTGGGCAGCGATGGCACTTATACCTGGGTGCGAATCCAGGCTGGCACAGAAAAGCGTTATGCTGTGGTGCTCCCCGACCGCAGCGAAATCGTGAGCCTTTCCGCTGGGGATGCTATCACGGCATGTATGGCGCAGGCTGGCGGTGGCGATACATCCGGGTTTGAAGCGCAGATTGCGCAGCTTACAAAAGAGCGTGACGCGGCCACACAGCGCGCGGATGCTGCGGACAAAAAACTGTCTGATATTAAGGTGTATGTTGCGGGCGTCTAGCGTCAGCTATATCCTGTCATTTCTATGTATGCTTTTTCATTAAGGAGGATGTTTTTATGCAGGCTTTTCTTCTCATTCTATCGCTTGCGGTCATCGTCGAGGCTCTGGTGCAATATGCGAAGACCGTCATTAAAATGCTTGAGAACAAACAGTACAAAACCTTCGGCACGCAGCTGGCTGCTATCTTCATTGCAGTCTTTATTTGCTTCGCCGCTGGGGCTGATATCTTTGCTCTTATGGGTATTTCTTTCTCAGTTCACTGGCTGGGCACGCTGCTCACGGGGATCGTCATTTCCCGTGGTTCCAACTATGCAAGTGACCTCATCAAAAGGTTTCAAAACCCGGATATCGGAGAGACTGTTCTTGAGGATATTCTTGGTGCTGCGGATACTGCAAACAAAGCCGAGACACGCACTAGCGGTGTACCTCCCAACGCATGACAAAAGGGTGCGGTGCAAACGCTGCAAGCCGCTCCATTCGCACCCGTAATCAGGCGATTTTGAATACGTTAAAAGGGCGTTTACAGGGACTTTTCAACCCGCTGTAAACGCCCTTTTCTTTTTGGTTTTTTGTTGCAAAACTGCAACACACTTTTCTCATTCTTTCTGAAAAAATTTCTCATTCTTTTTGAAAAGCAACAACCACCGCGCATTTCGTTCCTCCCATGTCGATGCCGATATACAGCTGTTCCATTCTGCTTTTCCTCCTGCGGCCGGGAAGGCCTGCTCCGCCATCCTCCATCCCCCCAAGCCGTGCATTTTGCAAATGTCACACACGCCCTTTACGCCCTGCGGTACTTGCGCGCCGCGTTCAGCATCACGGTCAGGCTGCGCGGGTTCACGTCCGGCTGGATGTTGTGCGCCGCGGCAAAGATATAGCCTCCGTCCCGGTTCAGGATCTCGATGGTCTCATGTACTGTTTCTTCGATCTGGCTCTCGCTGGCGAACGGCAGCAGCTCCTGTGTGTCGATGCCGCCGTGAAAGACGATCTTTTCCCCGTAGGCAGCTTTCAGCCCGCGCGGCTGCATGTCCGCCGCTTTGGGCTGGATCGGGTTCAGGATCTCAACGCCGCAGTCCACCAGGTCGTCGATCAGCCTGTATACGCTTCCGCAGGAATGGTGCAGGTATTTCGCCTTTGTAAAACGCTTGGTATAGGCGATGCGCTCCTTGAAATACGGCTTTACCAGCTCCCGGAACATGTCCGGCGAAACGAACGGCGCGTTCTGTGTTGCAAAATCGTCCCCGCTGGACGTGTAGTGGATGTACGGCCCCACTGCCGTGTAATACCGCTGGATGACCTTCTTCTGGTATTCCAGCACACGTTCAAAAAAGCGGTGTATCCATTCCTCGTCCAGCGCCATACGGTACAGAAAATCCTCAAAGCCGCACATCCAGCACCCCAGCTCAAAGATCCCGTAAACCGGGTGCTCCGCACAGATGACATAGTCCGTGGTCTCGTACAACTCCTTTGCACGCGCCGCGTGCGCCGCGATCTGCCTTTCATCAATGGAGTCCGGGTCCGGGAACCGGTAGGCGTTCAGCTCTTCCAGCGTCGCGCCTTTCAGCGGCGTGTTCACGCTCTCCCAGTACAGCCCGGTAAACCGCCGGCGGATGCCCCATTCGTCGATGTACTCCGTTTCCGATATCTTCTGAAAATGTGAGTCCTGCGGGGTAAATATTTCGCCGACCGAACGCGTGTCAATATCAAAATACTTCAAAAGACGCTCGTCCAGGCGCCGTGTTTTTCCAAACGGCAGGTCCCCGCCCTGTTTTTTCCCAAACCCTAAAAATTCCAGCAGCTTGTTCTCGCTCTCCCCCTCCATCGAAGACAGCGGGTTGCCCCCGAAATCTATGATCAGGTTCTCCGGTTTTTCATGGCGCATCGTGCGCGCAAAATCTTCTCTGCGTCCCATTTCCTTCAGGCCTCTTTCCTGTATGCTCCAATGGCTTCCAGCAAGGCACGGATATTTTCCAGCGGGAAGCCGTTGTCCGTCTCCACATAAAAATATGCGCCGCCGTTCATAACGTCAAACGCCTTTGCCGCCGCATGCACGGCGCGCGTCACATCCGCGGGCGTGCCGTGCGTCATCACATTCGCGCGGTCGACGTGTATCGCGCAGGCCAGCCCAAGCCTGCGCAGCCGCGCAGCCAGCTCCTCCATATCATAGGCTGTCAGCTGCGGCCAGACCGCGTTCACGCCGATCTCCCGCAGGTCCTCCAGAATGGGCGCCGCGTACCCGCAGGTATGGAAAAACACGGCTTTTCCCTGTTCTCTGGCGAATTGGACCAAACGGCGGTAGCGCGGCTTGAAAAACGAACGCCAGACCTCCGGCGAAAACAGCATCGCCCGCGCCGTGCCGAAATCGTCC
>OGRN01000903.1_pt1 | contig 27408 bp, 27 predicted proteins | sample 1553401 | NCBI WGS metagenome assembly OGRN01 (sample SAMEA2580096, study PRJEB22360) | human gut metagenome | biome: human gut; feature: human-associated habitat; material: faeces | place: Denmark | collected 2008/2010 | reverse complement strand
AATCCCGACACGTCAACTCCCCAAGGAGTTGACAAAAACATAGGAACACCCCCCCTATAGCAAAATCGCTCAAAAAACGAATTTCCCATTAGCATTCTGTGAAGATGAAGTGATGGTGGGCGGACACGGATTGGCCGCAGTCCGGTGTATCGGACTAGAATGGTGTGCTAGTGGTTTGTACGCAGGCCCGCAAGGTAGCGTTGTAAGTACGAAGAAGGACTGAGCCCATGCACATTATGTTCGTCTGCACCGGCAATATTTGTCGTTCTCCCATGGGCGAGCTGCTACTCACCCGTTATCTTTCCGGTACCACAGTGCAGGTTTCCAGTGCGGGCACGCATGGTTTGCCCATGCACCAGATTGATCCCAACAGCGCCCTGCTCATGGAAAGTGTAGGCATCGAACCGAGTGGGTTCCGCTCTCGGCGTCTGACGCAGCCGATGGCCGAGTCCGCTGATCTGATCCTGTGCTTTGAAAAGGATCAGCGCAAAGACATCGTCACGTTGGCTCCCACTGCTGTGAAATACACGTTCCTATTGGGTGACTTCGCAAACATGTGCGAGTACTGCGCACGCAATGGACTGGTCAAGGGCTTGACCATTCAGGAACGCTTGCAGTCAGTGATCAACTCCTCGTCCATTATTCGGCCTATGCTCCCTGAGCCTGAGGATATTGAAGATCCGCACGGCAAGGAATACGCAAAGTTCCGTACCGTAGCAGAGCAGACGAACAAGGCGCTGCGCACCATCCTGACCAGCATGCGCAAGCACTACCGTGTGGAGGAAGCCCCAGTGCGCCCTCAAATTACGCGGCAGTATGCTTACACAGTTTGATTGTTGATTTTAGCTTGATACAAGCCAAGAATAAAAATTAGATTCAATTTTTATGAGATTCATTGTTTGCTGCGGTTCGGTTGAATCATGGTGACGTGTGGTTTGCCTTCTATCGGTCTGCTGAAATGTGAATTAAAACGACGGAAACCAGTAGCAGGCAAGAAGGGGTACTCCCGTCGCTGTATAGTGATTCAAGCGTTGGCCTGAGCGAGGAATCGGGAAGGGAAAGGTACTTGTATGTCTGGGCAGCTGACCGGTATGGACTGCTCTGTCGGAGGTCGTCGATGAGCACAGATACTCTTTCAAACAACTCTAATTCTACAGTTGATGCGTATGACGCAGCGGCGCAATTCCCTCCATACAGTGTTCTTATGAGCGTTTATGAGAAAGAGAATCCTTCCTATCTCGAAGAAGCCTTATTGAGTATGCTGAACCAGAGCATATCCCCGGAAGAAATTGTGCTGGTAGAGGATGGGCCGCTTACTAGCGAACTCAATGAGACAATTGATAGTTTTTCTTCTGCTCGCCCTGAGCTTTTCACTATTGTTGCCTATCCTGAGAATCATGGTCTCGGTTATGCATTGGAGCGTGGAGTACCTGCGTGCCGTAACGAAATCATTGCTCGTATGGATTCTGATGACTATGCGTTCCCAACACGCATGAAAGAGCAACTCACGCTGATGCATGAGCAGAATTTAGATATGGTTGGTTCGCAGATTGTGGAGTTCGTGGATGATTACGAGCATCCTGTAGCAACTTCCACTCTTCCGGTCTCTTCGCGCGAGATCAATACATATTCAAAAAAGCGCAATCCTTTCCGGCATCCATCAATGGTGTTCAAGAAGAGTAAGGCTATAGAAGCAGGAAACTATAGCAGTGAATTCTTATATTTCGAAGATTGGGATTTGTTCAACCGGATGCTTGCTATCGGGTGCAAGGCATGGAATGTTAACCATCCTCTGGTCGCCATGCGTGTGAGCGCCGATTTTTACGGGCGCCGTGGTGGCCCCGCATATTTGCCACATATTTGGAAATTCAAAACCGCACAGTTGAAACGTGGATATTTCACCTTTGGTGAGTTCTTGGTCTCCACCGTGCCTCATGTGGCGGTGTGCTTGGTCCCCAATTCGGTACGTTCATTCATCTATACACATCTTTTGAGAAAAGGAGCCAAACAATGACGGCCCCCGATAACAGCAATCCGACTGTTGCAATCGTAACTCTGCATAATTCCCCGAACTATGGCTCTTGTTTGCAGACCTATGCCACGCAGAAAGTGCTTGCTAGCGTGGGAGCATCCCCGACCATCGTGGATTATTACCGTGCGGATGCCATTCCGGCTAACGAGACCGATCGTGCATTGAACGGTCAGGTGGCCAAGAAAATGCCCATCTTTAAGATTCCTGGCGTTAAAGCGTTGGCGCGTATCCCGGTGAGCCGCATGGTCAAGCGACGCGCGGCTCCTCTGAATGCGTTCCGTCACAGCAAGCTGAACCTGACCCCGCGCCCGTACTATTCCATTGACGAGCTTGAGCAGGATCCCCCCAAAGCGGATATCTACTGCACCGGTAGCGATCAGGTGTGGAACAGCTTGTGGAACAAGGGATTTGAAAAGGCATTCTACTTGACATTTGCGCCGGAAGGCGCGAAGCGCATCGCATACGCTGCCAGCATCGGCAAGTCTAAGCTCGACGATTGGGAGATTGAACCGATGCGTGAGGAGCTGTCGAAGTACTCACATATCTCCGTGCGAGAAGCTGAAGCGGCTGATCTACTGGATTCCATCGGTGTGCATGGCGCAGTTCCTGTAATCGATCCGACGCTGATGCTCACACAGGATGATTGGGCTGAGCTGCACAGCGACGATGTGCCGAAAGAGCCGTTCATTCTGATTTACCAGCTTAATCGCAATCATGAATTCGATGAGTATGCCAAGCGCTTGTCTGAGAAGCTTGGCCTGCCTCTCTACCGCATTGCGTATGGCGTGAACGAGCGCCGTGCCGGCGTGCACACCATTGTGTGTCCCACCGTGGAACAGTTTGTTTCGTTGTTCATGAGCGCCGAATATGTGGTCACCGACTCGTTCCATGGCACTGCATTTTCGATGAACCTATCGAAGAAGTTTGTTTCGATTAGTCCGGGCCGTTTCAGTGGGCGCATCATGAACCTGCTGGAAATGACCGGTGAAACCGGCCAGTACCTGCAAGACTATCGAGATTTGAGCGTGGTCGATAATCCGATTGATTACCAACACGTGCATCAGGTATTTGAAATCAAACGTGGGGAAGCGCGGTCATTTTTGGTACAAGCGCTGGAAAGTTGAACAAATGATTAGGATCTTGCAAGTTGTCCCCAACATGAATTCTGGTGGCATTGAAAACTATATTATGAATATGCTGCGAGTAATTGATCGTGAGCGTTTTCATTTTGACTTCCTTGAGCATCATGAGGCTACTTCATTTTTTGATGAAGAAATTCGTGATTATGGTTGTACAATACATAGAATTCCGGTTCTTGATAGTAAGAACTTATATGCGTATAACCGTGATTTGAAAGCTCTTTTCAGATCGCAACATTACGATATTGTGCATGGGCATGCAGCAAGTTTAGCGTATTTCTATCTTGGTGCCGCCGAAAAGGCGGGTGTTCCAGTGAGAATTGCGCATAGCCACGGTACCTCTTTTTTAAGAACGCCAAAAGGATATGCGAAGCGTTTTATGTTTCAGCAGGCGAAGAGACATGCTAATGTACGTCTCGCTTGTTCGACCGAAGCTGGAAAATACCTGTTCGGTAATGAGCCATTTACAATAGCAAAAAATGCTATTGATACAGAGCGATTTGCTTTTGATTCAGATTTGCGTAGAAATGTGCGTCAAAGACTAGGTGTTGATGATGATACACTCCTTGTGGGGCACATTGGAAGGTTCAATTTACAAAAAAACCATGAGTTTCTTCTCCGTATATTTGCCGAGTTGAAGAAGAAGCGATCAAAGAGCAAGCTTCTGCTTGTCGGCGAAGGTGAAACAAAGCAGCATATAATCGATTTATCCAAGAATATATCTATATCTGAAGACGTATTATTCGAAAAGGTAACTGATACCCCACAAGCGTATTATAGTGCCATGGATGTATTCGTGCTTCCTTCTCTATTCGAAGGGCTACCTCTTGTAGGTATCGAAGCGCAATGCAATGGATTGCCGTGTTTATTCGCGTCCTCAATTACACGTGAAACTCAGGTAACTGACTTGGCTCAGTTTATTTCTTTGGATGAGGGATTCAATGTGTGGGCATCTGTATTAGCTTCCGTGTCTATGATGCCTTCACGTATGGGATACAGTCTTGCAGTGAAAAACGCTGGATATGATTATCACGACAACACCATAAAAATGCAGCAGTTTTATCAGCAATGTTTGGAAACGGTGCAGCAGTCATGACTGTCTACTGGGTAATGGTGGTGCTTGCGGTGGGGTTTATGGCCTTGGGGCAATTCATCGCGGTGAAAGGAAAGCATAAAAAGAATCAAGTGCTGGAGGCTGCTTCATCAGGCGAACACTACTTAACGTTTAGTGTTGTGCTCTCTGCATTTGTGTACATTTTTGTTACAGGCTTTCGCTATGGTGTTGGGCGCGATTATTTTTACACATATGTTCCTTATTTCAATAATGTGTATTACTCGGGCAAACAAGGGCGTATGGAACTTGGTTTTTATGCCATAAATTATCTTGTTTCTCGCGTTACAAGTAATCCAACCCCTGTATTCGTAATATGTTCCATCATATTTTTTGCATGTATATATGCTTCGATTCTTAAGTATTCACCGAAGCCAACATTGAGTGTGTTCCTGATTACAGGAATGGCATTTGTTTTTGTGTTTATGAATACAATGCGTCAGATGGTGGCCATATCTATCCTTTTATATGGTGTTCGTTTTATAGAGGATCGAAAGCCACTTCAATTTGCGCTTACTGTAGCTATAGCATCATCCTTTCATTCGAGCGCTGTGGTTTTTCTAGTTGCATATCTATTCACTTTTATTAAACTGAATGCTGTAGTAGCAGTCTTAACAGCAGGTGCGCTCTTTCTATCGCGTACTTTGATTGCTCAAATTATGCTCTCTATCGTCAAAATGTCTTCCTACTCGGATTATATAGGTTCTCAATTCGATACTGGGAATAGCGGCAATGTAGTCATGGCAATGAATATCATGGTTTTCCTTTTTGCTGCGCTTGTGCCTGCCTTAGAAGGAAAAAAATATTCTTCTCGATACAATTTATTCCTTTTATTCCAATTAGTCGCCATGACCATGTCATTTCTTTCTGGTACGGTCGTTCTTTCTCAGCGTATAAAATGGCTGTTCAGCCTACCTGCGATTATTCTTCTTCCCATGACACTGCATGAATTACGTGATGCGCGAATTCGCCTGATCGCTGAAACTACTGTAACGGTTTTATACGTAATTTATATATACATCACAATTGGTATGTGGAACGGCAATTCTGTAATCCCATATGAGTCATATTTTAGTATAGGGGTAAAATAATGGTAGCGATTTCTGTCCTTGTTCCAGTCTATAATGTTGAAGATTATCTCAATGAATGTCTCAAAAGTATAGCAGAACAGACGATGAATGATTATGAGGTAATCATTGTAAATGATGGGTCCACTGATAAATCTTTAGAAATTTGTGAGTCGTTTAAGAAGCATGATAGCCGCATTCAGATAATTAGCCAAGAGAATAGAGGACTTGCTGGTGCTAGGAATACAGCTATTCGTGCCGCAAAAGGGGAGTATGTCGCCTTTGTGGATTCGGACGATAAGCTACTTCCCAATTATCTTGAGGACTTGTATTCATTGGCTATGCGGGAGAGCGCAGATGTCGTGGCGTGCGGACGTTCTCTCTATTATTCAGAAGATAGAGTCACTGAAATCAAACGACCGGGATTTGCGAATAAGCGTATGACTAACTTACAGGCAATACGGGCTCTTAATTCATATCGTAGTTTTGATATGTCAATGTGGGGTAAACTTTTTCGTCGTACCCTTTTTGAAGGTATTGAGTTTCCCGAAAGAAAACTATCGGAAGATCAGTTCGTTTGCTACAAGCTCTTAGATAAAGCCAAGAATACTTTTTATACTGAAGAATGCCTATATCTTTATAGGCAGAGGGAAGGAAGTATCTCAAGGGGATCAAAGGTAAATGAATTCCCTATTGAGGCTGCGGTGGAGCAACGGCAATATCTCATGGCAAATCATCCGCAGTTGAAACGTGTTGCCGATACTGCGTGTGTTTTCTCGGGTGTCGCAGTATATAACGCATACATACGGCGTGGTATTCTGCCTGATATCTCCTTGAAAAAAATAATAAATCAGGAATTGCACGAGTCCTTATTCTCGGTTATCTTTAATCATGATCTCTCGATAAAGAAGAAAATACAAGCTATTGTGTTCCGTTACTCGAAGCCTGTTTATCATTTCATCTATTCATCAAACCGAAAGGAAAACTAGATAATGAAGAAAGCAGATATCATTACCCTTCATACAGTTTCCAACTATGGGTCTTGTCTTCAGACGTATGCGACACAACGCATTTTTGAACAATGCGGTTGGGAAGCAGAGATAATCGATTATTACAGGAAAGACAACACGCCTGATGCAGCTGTAGATCGAATGTTCGAAAGCTCCAAGCTTAAGAAGCTGTCTATGCTATGGAAGAAGATGCCGATACTTAAAAAATTAGCATCTATTCCGCTCAAGAGTATGGTTTCTAAGCAGCGTAAGCCTTTTGATGATTTCAGAAAAAAATATCTGAATCTAACGGAAGTATCATATTTCTCCGAAGAACAGCTCGAAAGCAATCCACCTATTGCAGATTTGTATTGTACTGGTTCAGACCAAGTCTGGAATAGCATATGGAATAAAGGATTTGAGAAACCGTTTTATCTCGAATTTGCACCCGAAGGGAAACCTCGCATTGCATTTGCCGCGAGTATCGGACGAGAGTCTATAGATGATTGGGAGATTGAACCGATGAGAAAAGCTCTTAGTCGGTATTCTTCGATATCGATGAGAGAAACATCGGGTCTTGAAATTGTTCGTTCGCTAGGATGTACAGATGCTCATCTCGTTTTAGATCCTACTCTGATGCTGACGCGTGACGAATGGGCAAAAATTGCCACGATGCCTTCAAATATTTCTGGGGATTATATTCTCGTTTATCAGCTGAATAAGAATAATGATTTTGTTGAATATTCTAAGAAGCTGAGTGAAAGACTTGGGATACCTCTAGTAAAGATTTCTTATGGACTATATGATGTTCAGAAAAGCGCGAATACGTTGGTTGCTCCGCGTGTTACAGACTTTATCGGACTGTTTCTCAATGCTAAATATGTGTTGACTGATTCTTTCCATGCAACAGCATATTCGTTGAATTTCAACAAGCCGTTTATTTCGGTCGCCCCATCACGTTTTAGTACGCGAATTGTAAGTATCCTCGACTTGGTTCATGAACCAAATAGGCTTTTGCAATCATATTCTGATCTTGATCTCATGCAGAAGCCTATCGATTTTGAGAATGTTAACGCCATTCTTAATAGTCGGCGACATGATAGCCTAATGTTTTTAAAGCATTCTTTGGCTTATTCGGAACAGACAAGCGAAACTAATGAAGAATGATGTTAATAGTGAGCAGAAAATAAGATGGTAAATAATCAACCTGGTTTTCTTTCTTTTGCTAAATCAACTGTAATTTTTTTTGTTGGATCGACCTTGAGCAAGGTGATTACCTTACTCTTGCTACCTTTATATACCAGGAACCTTCCTACAGCGGATTATGGTTACTTCGACTTATCCGTAACGTATGTAACGTTATTGACAGCATTCCTGTATTGTGATATCTGGTCAAGTGTCATGCGTTTCATGCGAGACGATTTGACAGGAGAAGCCCCGAAAAGGATAGTCGCTGGAGGATGGGTTCTATTTGCCCTCTCGACAATAGTCTATTATGCAATAGGAATGGTAGCATCCCTATTTATTAATATCCCTAATATTGGATATATACTTGCGTATGGAACTTTTTTTAATCTTATTTCCATGTTCTCGTATATATCAAGAGGATGGGAGCATAATACAGATTTTGCTATATCCGGTGTACTGAACACCATTGTAAACGTCACTTTAAATGTGATTCTTATTCTTGTTTTTCATATAGGCTATACATCTTTATACATATCGTTTATTGCTGGCTGCGCTTCACAGTGCCTTTTCCTTTTCATTCGCCTTCGCATGTGGAAGTTACTCGCGAAACCAACCTTCAGCCAGATTAGTATGCTGTTTAAATATTCAGCCCCGCTCGGTATTAATTCGGTTGCATATTGGCTTTTGAACAGTTTTGGCCGCACGGTTGTTTCACGCGTAATGTCATTGTCTGCTAATGGTATATTTGCGGTGGGATCAAAGTTCGGCTCAACAATAAGTCTCGCTACGACGTGCTTTACGTATGCTTGGCAGGATATTACCTTTAAGTCAGAAATGAAGCCAGTTTCGTTCTATGCCAGTGCGGTGAGACAATATGCAGCTTTCCTTATTTCTGCCACGTCAATTCTTTTGCCTGCTATATCCTTGGCTTTCCCGATTTTGATAGGCGAGGATTATAACGAAGCGTATGGAATCATTCCTTCGTTCTTGCTCGTTGCCGCGGCCAGTGCAGTTTCAACATTTATTGGCAATATTTTTTATGTTATAAAAGACACAAAGACAATTAGTCGATCAATGATCATTGCATGTATCTGTAATGTTGTACTTGTATACCCGTTGACAATTGCTTTTGGAACTTTGGGGACAAATCTTTCAATCCTGAGTGCATTTTTGATTAATATCGTGCAGCGTTTATTCATTCTGAAAAAAAAGATATCCCTTTCTCTTTCCTATAGAAAACTAATCGGTCCAGTAATTCTACTGGTTTCATCGTATACCGTATACATGATGAATCTGATGGTTCTTACTGGGGTTTATCTGGTAATTGCATTGATTATTGCCATTTACATGTACAGAGATAAGTTTTCAATACTGTACAATGCTGTTTTTTTAAAAAATAAGTGATGTCTAAAGTATTTGAGGTACAAATATGGTTTTTGAAAAATTGCTCAAAAAGATAGTTTTTCGTAGTCATGCTACTTCTGAGTCTTTGATTTCTCACCTTCGTAAACAAGGTGTTGAGATAGGGGACAACACTTGTTTCTTTTATCCTCATAATGTGCATATAGATGCGACTAGGCCATATATGCTCAAGATCGGGTCTAATGTGCAGATAACTCGCGATGTTAGCATTCTTACTCATGGGTATGATTGGTCTGTTCTGAAAGGCGCATATGGCGATGTATTGGGCTCATGCGGGAAGGTGGAAATCGGGAACAATGTTTTTATAGGGTTTGGTGCGACAATTCTCAAGGGGGTTACTATCGGTGACAATGTTATTATTGGAGCTGGTTCTTTAGTTACCCACGATATTCCTGCTAATACGGTTGCTGCAGGATGTCCATGCAAACCGATTATGACTCTATCTCAGTATTACGAGAAGCGCCAAGCTGCACAACTGGATGAGGCATACGAACAATATGCATGCTGGCGATCTGCTCATGAAGGAACGCCCCCCCCCATAGTATTTCGCGAATTCTTCTGGCTATTTGCGGAAATGGATGAGGATGGTCATTTCGATGTTCCTGAGTTCGAACGCATCATGCATTTCGTCCCTAGTAGCTACAAACTAAGCATACGTAGGTGGCGGGATAGCAAGCATCTATTCTCCACCTATGATGAATTTCTAGCCTATTGCTCAAAACGCTATTCTGCTCAAAATTAAAATTCCATACTTATTCTATGAAAGGTGAGAAGTATGATTAAGGATAAACTCAAGCAAATTATTCCTTCCCCCATCTGGAATCAATTACGTAGGGTTGCCAACAATTATCTTGGTCTGCGCCAGGCGGCAGTAAAACAGGCTAAGCGATTTGGAAAATATTATTCAAAGCCCAATGGAAAAGGGGAGAAGCAGGTCGAAGCAAGGCTGATTTTCTTCACCCATCAAATTGAAAAAGGCCTAAGTCATTTGAATTTTAGATATGGTTTTGGTCATAAAGCTCTATCGGATCTTGCCGATATTATGCAGGTCTACCGCACGGTGAATCCTTCTTATAAAAAATCTCAATCGTATAAAAGCGCTCTAGCTGCCTTAAATGAATATGTATCAAGACACCAAGGGCATGAAGATAATATTGCATATGTCAAACAGCTGTTTGATGGTAATACATGGCCTGAAATATTGAATGAATCATCGCGTTGCGGCGGTTCGATCATTCTCAGCCCAGAGTCTAAAGCGCACAATAGTTCTCTTACATTCTGTGAATTGTCTGAGAATCGTCATTCGGTGCGAGAATACTCTTCCCAACCAGTGACATATGATGAGTTGTTGAAGGCCATTAAAATTGCGATGAGAACTCCTTCTGTTTGTAATCGACAGCCAACTCGCATTCACGTTATCCTCGATAAGGATCTCATAAAAAAGGCTCTTTCGGTACAGGGTGGATTCAATGGTTATCCCCTACCTCCTGCTCTTTTGCTGATTACGGCAGATAACCGAGTATTTCTGTCTCCGCAGGAAAGGAATGAAGGGTTCACTGATGGGGGCTTATTCGGTATGAGCCTCCTGTTGGCTCTGGAAGAGGAGAGTCTTGCTGCTTGTCCGCTAAACACCATGATGCGTCGTGGTCCAGAAGCTCAGACAAGGAAGATGCTTAATCTTCCTGAGTATGAAAATCTTGTAATGTACATCGCGGTGGGACACTATCCTGAGGTCATAAAAACCTGCGTTTCTCACAGGTATGATGCCGAAGATATTGTTACTGTACATTAGAATGTGTTTATGGAGTATTAGCTGAGATCGATAGATTATTATCTTCGTGAGTTATGCTCTGATCATATGTGTCTAGAGGCCATACTCGGATGTTGTCCTCAGACATGATGAAAACTGTCCGTTGTTGGTTCAATCGCAGCACTTATGTTATTCGTCGACAATACATAGTATTGGATTGAACCAAACGGCGTGGTCGTTGCTTGACGATATGTGTGGAGACTTGGGGGTGGTGACGTTTTGTTGGACTTCGTTGTCTGTATGGTCGTTGGTCAGTGTACCGGATGGTTTCAGGCGACGAGCCCGAGCTGGATGCGTTTGTCCATGATGCTCATGCCGTATTCGGTCTTGATGCGCTTGTCGCGGTACCAGACCATGTACTCGTCGAGCATCGCGGTGAACTCGTCGATCGTCACGCCCCGGAAGCTCCTCTTGTGGAAGAACTCCTGCTTGAGACGGCCGAAGAACCCCTCCGCGGCCGCATTGTCCGGCGAACAGCCCTTCGCGCTCATCGACCGGGTCAGCCCGTGCTCGGTGCAGATGCGGATCCATTCCGGCCACCGGTAATGGCAACCCCTGTCGGAATTAAGCCGATGTCGGTTTAACTCGGATTAAGCCGGGTTTGTTGTTAAGCCGGGGAACGGTTCGGGGTCTTGGTGGCTGGCCGTGTCCCATGTGGTTTCCCGGCTTAACGTTCCGGGTTATGTTCGTCTTGTCCCATTTGATTCGAACGAAGGAGTTTGCCATGGGTGAGACGACGGTTGGCCATGTCGCGGGCGAGGTGGTCCGCGCGCTTTACGGGGCCGGTTATATGGAATCCACCATAGGCCAGTACCGCAAGTCCATCAGGGCGTTGGAACGGTACGCCGGAGGCCCGGATGCGGTGTACACGCGTGGGTTGGGCGCGGGGTTCGCCGCGTCGACCTTCAGTGAGCGGACGGGCGGTTTCAGCAGGCAGCGGTGGTTCGATTACGGCAGGCTGGCGCGTTTGTGCGACTCGTATCTGCGGTCCGGTTCGGTGGACCTGGGCAAGTGGCGCAGGAGCAGGCTTGCGGAGCCGGTGGTTCCGGGTTTGGCCGTGGTCATGGAGCGTTGGGAGGCGTATCTCGCCGGTTCGGGACTGGCTTCGGCGACGGTGGGGCATTACCGTCGGATGGCGGGCTTGTTCCTCACGTGGCTGGAATCTCATGGGGTCGTGTCGTTGGACGGTTCGGATGGCTCGCATGTGCTGGGGTTCCTGGCCGGGCTGCGTTCACGCTGGTCGGAGTCGTCGATGCGGCACGCCGCGTCGGACCTGCGCCCGTTGTTCAGATGGCTCGGGCGGGATGACCTGGCGGACGCGATCGGCCTGGCCGGCATACGCAGGACCCACGCGATCGCGGGAACGTTGCCCGACGACGAGCACCGCCGCTTGCTGGAGGCGTGCGCCTCGCGGTCGGTGCCGTCGAGGGACGCGGCGATCACCCTGCTGTCGCTGACGTGCGGGCTGAGGGCATGCGATGTGATCGGTCTGAGGATCGCCGACGTGGATTGGGATTCCATGAGCATAGGTCTGGTGCAGCGAAAGACGGGCAATCCGTTGACCGTGCCGATGACGGGACCGCTGGCCGCGAGGCTGGCGTCCTGGCTGTTGGACGAAAGGCCCGCCACCGACGACGACCGTGTGTTCGTGCGGTACAAGGCGCCCCATGTCGCGCTTCGGGGTCATTCATCGGTGTACGAGGCGATCAGCCGTGTCATGCGGCACGCCGGGCTCGGACGCCGGGGCGGTTCCAGGCTGTTGCGGCGCAACGCGGCGACGAGGATGCTGGAGGCGGCCACGCCGTTGCCGACGATCAGCGCGGTGCTTGGCCACGCCGACCCCGATTCCACACGCGTCTACATGGCCACGCACCGCGGGGGAATGCTCGCGTGCGTGCTGCCCGTGCCGGAAGGCGGATCGTCATGAGACCCACGGAACACGGATTCGTCGGCCCGCTCGCCGGCGAATTGGAGGAGTACATCCGCTTCAAGGCGTCCATGGGCAGGCATGGCGCCACCCGCGTCCGGGTCCTGCGCTCGTTCGACCGGCATTGCCTCGAACACGGGGCCGTGCGTCTGGAGCGGGGCGTCGTGGAGCGATGGATCGCCCATAGGATCGACGCGAATCCCGGGGGTTGCCGCTCGTGGTTCTCGTACATCAGGGACTTCGGCAGGTGGATGCGACTGGCCCACGATCCCGACGCGTACGTGCTCTCCGACCAGTGGAAGGCCGGATCCCCGCGTCCGACGCCGTACCTGCTGACGGACCGCGAGGCCGCCCTGTTCCTGCGGGCCGCGGGAACGTTGGAGTCTCCGTCGCCGTGGGCGTGGCAGTCTCGCGCGTTCTTCATGCTCATGGCCTGCTGCGGGCTGCGCACCCGAGAGGTCAGGAGACTCGCCGTCGGGCACGTCGACCACAAGGCCCGTTCCATCGACGTGGTCGATTCCAAGGCCGGTCGCAGCCGCAGGCTGCCCGTGGGCGACGAGGTCGCCGCCGAACTGCTGGAATGCGACCAACGGTCCCGCGAACGCTTCGGAGACGACCGTCCCGCGTTCTTCGTCACCTCCACCGGCAATCCGGTCTCCCCGGGCATGCCCGGCGTGGTGTTCCGCCGCGTCTGGACGCGGGCCGGGCTCGAGTGGCCACAAGCCGGCAAACGGCCCAGGCCCTATGATTTCCGGCACCGGTTCGCGTTCGCGAACATCGAGCGGTGGACTCGCGACGGCGTGGACGTGATGGCGATGCTGCCCTATCTGGCGGCCTACATGGGACACGCCGGCATCGACAGCACCCTCTACTACGTGCACGCCAGCCCCGATTTCATGGACGGATACGCGGACCTCGTCGCCGACGCCGAACGCGTGGTCCCGGAAACGGAGGAACCATGAGCAAGGCAAGGAAAACGGCCGCCAGCTCCGGTGAACCGGACTTCTGGCGAGTCGCGCGCGACTGGCTGCACCACTGGCTGCCCAAGGTGCGGGGCAGCTCGCCGAAGACCGTCGAGGCGTACCGCATCGGCCTGGAATCCTACGTCCGATGGCTCGAAACCACGGAAGGCACGCAGCGCAGCCACATCGGTTTCGGGCATTTCGACCGGGCGCGCCTGGGCCGGTGGGTCGAATGGATGCGGACCGAGCGCGGGTACTCGGACCGCACCATCATGCTGAGGATGACGACGATGCGCGTGTTCCTCGACCACGCGGGCCTCGAACACCCGGCATTGACCGCGCTGGGCAACGACGCGGCCGGCATACGTGTCAAACCACCCGCGCGCAAACCCGTCGACCACCTCGGGGAGGAGCACGCCAAAGCGTTGCTGACCGCATGGGGCACCGGCGACGCCAAATCGCGCAGGAACCGCATGCTCCTGATCCTCATGTACGACACCGCCGCCAGGATCGGCGAACTCGCCGCACTGACCATCGCGGACGTGGGTATGGATAAGCCGGCCAGGGTCACGCTCACCGGCAAACGCGGCAAGAGCCGGGTCGTGCCCCTGGGAGAAAGGACACGAACCCACCTGGCCGCCTACCTCGAGGAATTCCATCCCGGACCGTCCATGCGCGACGGCGACAGGCCGTTGTTCCACTCGACGAGGAACGGCGCCATCCAGCCGCTCTCCGTGGACCGGATCGACGAGATCCTCAAAACCGCGGCGGCCAGAGCACGCCGCGGGACGTGCCCGTCCATGCCCGAACGCGTCCACTGCCACCTGATCCGCCGGACCCGCGCCATGGACCTCTACCAACAGGGCGTGCCGCTACCGCTCATCATGCAACTGCTCGGCCACGAAAGCATGAGCACAACCAGCGCGTTCTACGCGTTCGCGACCCTCGACATGATGCGCAAAGCCGTCGATGCGGCCAACCCCGGCCCCGACCCCTCCAAGGAGACATGGCTCAGCGAGCAACGACTCCGACAACTACACACCCTCAAATAACCCGGAACGTTAAGCCGGGAAACCACATGGGACACGGCCAGCCACCAAGACCCCGAACCGTTCCCCGGCTTAACAACAAACCCGGCTTAATCCGAGTGGATGATCGGCATCTCGCCGGGCTTGAGCGTGGCGCACGCGTCGCGAAGCATGCCGTTGGCCAGGGCGGCGTTGGGGCTCGTGCCGATCGTCCAGGCGACGGGCATGCCGTCATGGCAGTCGATGACCGGCGACAGGTACACCTTGCCCGCCGGGATCGAGAACTCGGTGATGTCCGTGACCCACAGCCGGTTCGGCGCGGTGGCGTGGAAGTCGCGGTTCACGAGATTCGCGGGTGCGCCGCCGATCTCGCCCTTGTACGAACTGTAGCGCTTCGCGCTCTTGAGCACGGGGACCATGCCGTGGTTGGTCATCAGACGCATGATGCGCTTGGCCGACACGATGATGCCCGCGCTTTTGAGCTCGAGGTGGATGCGCTTGTACCCGTAACGCCTCCTGCTGTTCCCGAACGCCTCGCGCACCAGGGACAGGAGGTTCGCGTTCTTGTCCGGCCGGCGCATGGCCTTCAACTGGTAGTGGTACGTGCTGCGCGCGATGCCGACCTCCTTCAGCAGGCTCTCCGCGTTCACGCCCAACGTCTCACTGATGTCCTTGATCAGGGTCGTCTTCTCTCGGCTTGTCAGGTTGTCCGGGTCTGCGCCCGGCTCTTTTCCCACCAGTTCCGCCGCACCCTTCATGATCGCCAGCCGGATCTCCATGGCCCGCTGTTCGGCGCGCAGACGCTCGAGGTCGGCGCGCAACGTGGCGATCTCGCCGCGCAGCGCGTCCGGATTGTCCTGCTGCGAGGAATCCCCGCGTTCCGGTTCCCTCTTCGCCACCATGAGTCCTTTCGCGTCTCCGAGCAGTTGACGCTTCCAGTTTCGCACGACCGACGAATCCACACCCACCGCCTCCGCGGCCTCGCGCGAACTCAATTCGCCGGACGCGACCTTCAGGACCGCATCCCGTTTCAATTCCCCGGGAACCGGGCCACGGCGAATCCGGCGTTCGCCCGGCGCGAGCTCGTCGATCCACGAGGCAAGCACCTCTTTGCTCGGATACCCCATCTGACGCATCGTGCGGCTCGCACGCCGCCCATGCGTCAGATAATGGTCCACGGCCGCACGCTTCTGCTCCTCCGTGTAGCGCGCATACCGTTCACCACGCTGCGAGGACACGCCCGTCTCCTGTTCGTCGAGCCAGTCCCGGTGCCACATGCGCAACGCCTCCCGGCTGGGATACCCCAGCTCGCGGATCACATCCGCCGCGCAGCACTCGTATTTCACATACAACTCGACCGCGCGTTGCCGCTGTTCCCTCGTGTACTTCGCCATGGCCGTCTCCTCCTCGGATCACAGTCCAAGAAAACGGCCCCACCCCCAAACCTCAACTCCCTATTGAACACATACACGCAAGGGCATACCCGCGCGCTACTTCACCGCCGCGGGCCTGGTCATGCGGCTCCTCAGGGCCCAATCGGACAACCGGCTCGACCGGGAACTCGCCGCGATCGGCAGGACCCCGCCGCTCGTCATCGACGAACTCGGCTACGTGCCCATCGACGAGGACGGCAGCAGGCTCCTGTTCCAGGCCGTCACCAACGCGTACGAGACCCAGAGCATCATCTACACCACCAACATCGAGTTCAGCGGATGGGGCAGGATCTTCGGCGACCCCAACATGGCCGCCGCGATCATCGACCGCACCGTCCACCACGGACGGATAATCCGCTTCGAGGGCGAATCCTGGCGCAAGACCCACGCCCTCATGCAATAACCAATGCAATAACCAACAACCAGCAGGACCGGCCAACGCCGAAACGGCCTGAAACCCGCCGCTCACATGGACTAAAAGAAACGCCGAAACGGCCTACAAAAATTTGACACAGCCGAAGCATCCGTCCGTCATGCGCACGTAGGTGATGTCGGCGACATGCAGCCGGTTCGGCGCCGACGCCTTGAACTTCCTTTCCACCAGATCCGGTCGTCCGCCCGTGTCCTTCGTCGGTTTCGTCGTCACCGGCGTCCTGCCGCGTCCGACGCCCTGAACGCCGAGCTCTCGCATGACGTTCATCACCTGGTCGCGTCCGATTTCGGCCGGATCCCGGCCTTGGGCGATCAGCCGGGCATGCATCTTCCCGTACCCGTACACGGCCATGAAGAAATCCGAGTGGATCTCGGGGATGTCGCGCGCCAGCGCCTCGTGGCGCGCCCTCATGCGGCTGACGGGACGCGCTTTGAACATGCGGTAGCCGCGCGGCGTGATGAACCCGCAGTCCAGCGATTCGGCCAATGCCCTGCAGATCGGTCCGACCCTGAAACGGCTCTTGAATTCGTTGACGTACGCGACCATCAACGCCGTGTCGGGTCGAGCCTGGCCGCGAAAAAGCCGACGCCGTCGTCAAAATCTCGTTCGCCCGCCGCGACTGCGCGTTCTCCCGTCGCAGCCGCTTGAGCTCGTCCATCGCGTCCTCGGCCGATTGTCTAGTTTCTGCGGCGACTGTCGCATCCGCCTTGTCGCGCCACCGTCTGAGCGATTCCGGCGCTATCCCCAGATCCTTCGCCACCGCGGCGATTGCGTTCGTCTCCGACGAATACGAGGAACGCGACCCTGTCAGCAGCCGGACGGCCTTCGCCTTGAACTCCGGCGTGTATCTCGTGCCTTTTGCCATGGTTCCATCATCTCCCATCGAGTTAGGGGAAATGCGGAACAAAAATCAGGTCAGATCAAGGTGTTTTCCTAGACCTGGTACGTGAAAAGATGGGTGAGTGTACCGCACTTTTCATCAAAAAGGATACCGTCCGCATCTGTATCCTAAAACGCCTGACCGATCATTCCGTATGCGCACTCTTTATCGGAATGATAGAGAGTAGCGAATTGTGATTCTCGCAATCTAAAGGGAATTGATGTTGTTTTTTCCTCGATTCATTATTGTGCAGACAGCCCATATGAACAGTGGAATTGCATAGAATGCGTATGATTCAAACTGAATATATAGGTATGCGAGAAGAATGAACCAGCATATGTTTCGTCGGCTCCATCCATGATGGACCGCTACGTGTGCTAATACCAAGAGCAAGAAGGCCAAAAAGCAAAATAGACCAAATTCGGTAATGAAGCTGGCATAGATGCTCATTGTGAAAGTATCCGCTGGAGGATTTGCTAAACCATCGATTTCGGTACCGGGCGCACCGCCATGGGCGTCATACCATTGGCGGGCACCGGCATAACCAGTATGCACTGCATTAGAGATATTGCCTGCGCCCCATCCAAACATGAAGTGAGATGGATCATGTTTCCATGACCACATGGGAGCGAGCATATGGAAGATTCTTGCACTCATCGATCCGTCACCAGCAAGTAATCCATTTGTGGCTAAAGAGTTTAGACGTGGATTGATGAAAATTGCGCTCAGTCCACCTGCTCCAAGAAGTCCTAAAGCGCCGACGAATCCAGCAGTTATCTTACGTGAGTAGAAGTTGATCGTTGCTATCAGCCAGATAAATGTGGCTACCACTGTATCCAGTATGATTCGGGTGCCGGAGCCCATCGCAATCGCTCCAGCAGCAAATATCGGTATCAATATGCCAATCCTGCGGTCGCGGGTCAGCCAGAAAACTGGCAGGAGTACGCCGAACAGATGCATGCCTATATAGCTAGGTTCTGCGAACATGAATTGAGGGCGAACGCTCGCATAGTTTCTGTACAGAGCGCCCCAAAAATATGCTCGTACTGGTTGCCAGTTGAGATGCCGTTCTAAAGCGATATATTGCAGTATCCCAATGAGGAATGCTACTACATATGCGGTGAATAGCGTAGTTAACAATGTTCGTACAGGTACACGTTTAATGCGGATCGCGATGTCGAGCGAAGCCAAGCATGCCAGCCCTAAAAATATGGAGATGAATGACTTTGCGGTTGCGCTGGCGTGTATTCCATATGACTGCCAGCCGTATACGGATGTGAGCACTAGTAGCAGGGGAAAGAGGAAGAACGGCAGGAAGCGGCGTGCGGTATCGCGCAAGTATCGCCAGTTGATGATTGTGTACAGGGTGAACAACCAGGGGGAGATTGGCGTCCAATAGGGGAGTGGAATGCCAATTTTTGTGCCATCAAATGGCAGCATGGCCACTGCGGCAAACATCAACATGTCTGATGGGGTGATGGTGATACGAGTCAGCGTTTCGGTCATTGCTCCACGCTGTAGCGCGGGGCAATGACCGGGGTTTCTGCGTTTTTCTTGAACTGACTTGTTGCCGAGCTGCGTATTGTTCGGTGTGGGCATACTTGGTTCCCTCCCATATCCTCCGTGAGAACTGTACCAGTTGCATGTGTGGGTGAGATGATGGGGGTTCGGTCAACCGTTCACTTTCATGAAGTACTTTTAAACTCCCACCAAGTAATTGGCAGTCGCTTACAAAAGCTGAATAATCTATGGGCCAATCAGCCGTTTAGATCCTCTCCGTGGGGCTGGTGCATGTATTGTTCAACCCAAGCCATGCTGGTTTTTGGGAAATTAAAAGCCTGAATTATCATTAATTCGAAATCCAGGCTTTTATGGTATTCGTATAATCGCGAATTAAGCAGAAATCACTCAGCCTTCTTGCGGCCGCGGCGCTTCATGGTGCCGGCAGTGGCGTTTGCGACGTCAAAAATCACGGTCTTGTCTTCCGGGTAAGCAGTGCCGTTGACGGAGGCGAAAGAGACCTCGCCTTCTGAAGCTTCGACAAGCGTGAAGTACTTGGAAATTGCTTCAACAAGCACAGCATTCTTGATACTTACAGACGTAGTCTGCTTGCCCTCACCCTTGCTGAATTTCACGGCATTATCCGCCTTAGCGGTAGTCGGCGTGATGGCAATTTGTCTAGTTTTATCATTAATAAGGATCTTAACTTGTGCTGGAAAATTCAGCACTTCTGCGGTGGCCTTATTAAAACGTACAACGGAATCGGTAACGGTCATTACCGTTTTGCCAACGGGCTTAACTAGCTGAACTTCTTCGAATCCTTGAAGCAAGGATGCCATAATATACTCCTTCATACTGCATAAATATTATTGACAATATTAATTGTAATGAATGATAATTCGAATCACAATTTCGCATATCACATTCTTAGTTTCAATTCATAATATGAAATAGTATTGTTATGGACGTTCTGCGAGATCGTATTGTGATTGCAATCGTGTGCAGTTATTTTGCAGCTGCTTCGCAGTCTCGCCAAGGGTTTCAGACGATATCCATGGTCTCGAGAAGTTCCCCGGTAGGTGCTAAATTATGGACCATCTGTGAGAATTTCCCGAAGAGGTAAGGAAGAACATTGACCATCGCTGATTTGCTGCAGATTGTTCGCAAGCATCTCGCGTCTGCGATTATCTCGTTCGTGGTGGTGTTTGCTGCAGTCGCAGCTGTCACGTTCATCATGCCGCCGAAGTACACGGCTACGGCTGAAGTGTTCGCCACGTATGCCGGTCAGTCCGGCGAGACGCAGACCACCAACGATATGAGCTCGGGTGCCAATTATTTGAACACCCAGATCAAGACGTATCCGGAACTGGTGAAGACCGAAGCCGTGCTCCAGCCCGTCATTAAGGACCTCGGTCTGGATATGACCACGACCGATCTTGCCGGCGTGGTGACCGCTGCGAACCCCACGAACACGTTCATGGTGGACATCTCGGCGGAAGTCGGCGATCCGCAGCAAGCGGCCGACATCGCCAACAGCGTGGCGAAGAACCTCTCCGATCAGATTTCTTCCGACCTGTACAACAACTCCTCTTCCAGCGGCTCTCCCATCAAGCTCACGGTAGTGCAGAAGGCTCAGACTCCTTCCGGGCAGAGTTCCCCGAACATTCCGCTGTATCTGGCCGCGGGCCTGATTCTCGGCCTCATCGTAGGCATTGGCGTTGCCCTGCTGAAGGACATCCTCAACACCAAGGTGGACTCCACCGATGACGTGCGCGAACTGACCCACGCCTCTTCGCTGGGTACCGTGCCTCAGGCTTCGATTCTTGACGACAGCCGTCCGGTCGTAGTCGCTCAGCCAGCTGGTAGCGAGGCTGAGGAATTCCGCCGCATCCGCACGAACCTTTCGTTCCTTACCACCACCGCCACGCAGGGTCATGGCCGACTGCTGGTCATCACCTCCACTGATCCGTCCGAAGGTAAGACCACGGTTTCCTCCAACGTTGCCGTGGCTCTCGCCGAGGAAGGCAAGAGCGTGCTGCTTATCGACGCCGATCTGCGCCACCCGTCCGTGGCCCACAAACTCGGCATCGAAGGCCACGTGGGCCTGTCTCACGTGCTGTCTCGCCAGGCATCTCCGGCCGACGTCATCCAGAAGTATTGGAAGCCGAACCTGCACATCATGCCGGCCGGCAAGCGCCCGGCTAACGCCAGCATTCTGCTGAACTCCGACCTGATGAAGGAAATGGTCGAGCAGGCCCTCACCCAGTACGATTACGTGATCATCGATACTGCTCCGATGTCCGTGGCCAGCGACGCCACCGTGTTCGGACGTATGGCTGGCGGTCTGGTGCTCGTGACTGGTAAGGGCGTAGTGGAGAAGAAGGAGCTGGAGAACACCGCTACGGCTCTGCAGACCGCTGAAGTGCCGATTCTCGGCTTCATCTTCAACTTCGCTGATCCGAAGAAGACACACTCGAAGAACTATTACTACTACTATTACGAGGACGGCAACAAGCGCAGCTCTCATAAGGGCGCCAAGAGCAAGGGCGAGAAGAAAGCCCGCAAGTAATAGTTTGGCGTTTGCTGATCGTCTTGCAATATGAACCGTGCGGTACTTCTGTGCCGCACGGTTTACTGTTATAAGACTGAGTTGTTGGATTTATGGTGCTGGCTGTATATCGAATAGTAAAGAATTGTGACATTCTTGAATACCAGCTGGCACGCTCGGCATAGGGCTGGATAAACTGACAGTTGGGAATGACTTCAATGATGCAAAGGAATGAGAAGAGCATGGGAACAGACGAACGCCCTGAACCGAACGCGGAATCTGGTTCCTCTGCGTCGCCGGCTCGCGGTGACATCGTCGATACCTTCTGGGATATACCGCCCATCTCGTTCGACGAGAACGACGGCGGTATTGCGCAGGGTGACAATGGTACGGGGACTGTTGCGGGTGGCGTTCAGTCCGTCTTCCCCAGCTTTGACGAAGTATTGGAATGGCCTACTGCGGGTGCGGCGAATACTGCTGGCGATGCCTCTTCCCCTTCCGATGCGGCGGCTACTCCTCCGATGACTTTTGCGGCACCTGATACTGCGGAAAGTGCTCAGTCGCCTCAGCAGGATGACAATGCGACGCTGCCGCTTTTCGCGCCGGTTCCTGAAGCCAAGCCGCAACGTGATAGTGCCATAGACGATTTGAACATCGACTTCAGTGCCATCGAACAGAACCCTGAGCCGGTGGAGGAGCCGGAAGAAGACCGTGTGGCAGAGACTCCTCGCGGCGGTAAGGGCGGCAAGAAGAGGACCAAGGGCATTATCATTTCGGTGATTATTGCGCTGGTGGTGATTGCAGCGATCATTGGTGGTGTATGGTACTGGCGTTTCAGCGAGCAGCGTCGGGAAAGCCATCAGCTGCATCAGGATGCGTTGACAGCATGTACTGAGGCCGTGGACCAGAATTCCACCGCTCAGAAGGCGCTGGCCAAGGCGCTGGCCGACGCCAAGAGTGCTCAAAGCATTACAGCTGATCAAGTGGCTGACGGTGCGACCATAGATACGCTGAAGAAGGCAATTGCTGCGGTAAAGAATGTGGAAGCGGTGGAGTGCAAGACTTCAGCTTCTACGTCGGACCTCAAGGAATATGCCAAGACGGCCACTAGCCAGACCAAGACCGCCAAGAAGAACGCCACTGCGATTACTGCCGCGGCAAAGGCCGTGACGGACAGCAAGAACGCTAAGGATCAGGCTAACGCTCAGCAGGCGTTGCAAGGCAAGATCGCCGAGGCTCAGACTTTGCTGGACAACAGCCTGTATGCCGTCGACGATAATTCAACGCGAGTGACGCTGGAAAGCGACATCGCCAACGCCAATACCGTGCTGTCCCAGCAGGGCACTGACGTAAAGGCCATGCAGGATGCCGTCAACACGCTGACTGCGTCCATGGATGCAGTAAACACGTCCATGGCCAACTACAGTGCAGCTGTTGAAGCTCAGCAAGAAGCAGCGCGGCAGAAAGCTCTGAATGATTATTATGCACGATTAAGGCAGCAGCAGTTGTTGCAGCAGCAACAGCAACAGCAAAAACAACCAGACGATGAGGGGACAGGCGACCCGGCGGCTGGTCAGGGGACGAAACCGGAAGATGAGCCGAAGCCGTAAGTGATTGTGCTCTAGCCTAAATTGTTAAAGGAACCGCGAATAACAGTAGTGCGCATTTCCACCATTTGCTGTTGCAAACCAGCTCAATATACGCGTGCTTTGTGCCGCTATGCCGTCACGGATTCGCATAATCAGTTGTGGAGGGCACTTCGTATGACACGGTAAAAGTGACCTCTAGGGCGTTGCATAATGCGAGGATTCGGCTGATAAGGCGCAGAAATGCTGATGCCGGTCCCCGATGATTGGGAACCGGCATCATGCGCATGAGTTCGCTCGGCGTTTGGGCCGGGTTTCACTCAGCCTTCTTGCGGCGCGGAACCTGTTGTGTACGTGTTGATTTGGCTGGCTTAGTAGCTCTTGTGCGCCTGCCAATACGCGTACGCGCCGGAAATCGAGCCATAGCGGTCTTTGCAATAATTCACAAACCACTTGAACTGGGTCTGGTAGTTGGTCTGCCAGTCTGCACCTGCGGAAGCCATCTTGCTGCCCGGCAGCGCCTGCGGCAGGCCATAAGCACCTGAAGACGGGTTCGTGGCGGTGGGGCTCCAGCCGGATTCGTGGCTGATGATGAAGTTGGCGGCGGTGAAGTCGGCCTCGGAGTAGCCGTTGGAAATCAGGTAGTCATGCGCCCAGGACTGAATCTCGCCGGCCGGCGTGGTGGTGCCGAGGCTGGCGGCGCTGGGCGAAGACACGGTGGAGGTGCCCACCAGAATCACCTTATCGACCGGAGCCTTCTTGACCCAGGAGGTGAACACGTTGGAGGAAACGACCTGATCGCCGGAGCGGGTTACCAGAGACGTGGTCTCCATCACGCCCTTCTCGCCTTCGGTCTCGACCTTCTCCTGGCCCTTGGGCAGGCTCGAGGTCTCCTTGCGTACTTCATTGAAGGCGATTTCGGTGTCGGTGGTCTCCACCGTGGTGTTGGCGCGGTTGATGGAAATGACTGTGGACTCGCTGACCTTGGAATCCAGGCTCGGAGTCACGCTGTCTTCCGGATCGAGGACGATATCGCCGGTTTCCAGCACATCCTTGACGGTGGTCATGTTGTCTTTTTCGCCGAGGACCACGCGGGACTTGCCGTTGACCTTGACGGTCACATAAGTGGTGCTCTTGAGCGCACCACGGGAGGCCGAGCGGGAAGCTGCGCCGTCGGTGGCGGAGAATGAGGTTGGGGTGATGGAAGGTGTAGCGGTGCTCGACTGATAGAAGTCGCGAGATATAACGCCTGCAGTGGCAATGAGACCCACTGCGGCCACGGCCGCCGCGATCTTCGCCCACTGGCCCCGAGATAGGGTTTTGACGAATGAGGTCCGCTCAGCGTGCTTCGACATTGCGCTCCTTGGTTGGGTACACACTGCTCTCCATCATAGGACGTCGAGTGGATGAATAAAAAACCGTGGTGGGTGTTCGATCCGCCACGGATGGCATATGTAGTAGTTAGCAGTACGAGGAAGCGCTATATATGGGCTTTTCCGCGCTTCCGTTGCCGTAGTGTGATAAGGCTTACTGCTGCTCCTGCGCTGCCTGCTGTGCTTTGGCGGCGGCCAGATCCAGCGCCTTGGCCTGGGCGATGAGGTCGTCCAGATCGGAGGCTTGCAGCGCGCCGGCCTGCTGGAAGATGACCTCGCCCTGCTTGGCAATCATCAGCGTAGGCACAGCTTGAATGCCGGCAGCCTGAGCCAGATCCTGATTGGCGTCGATGTCCACCTTGACGAAAGCGATGTTCGCATTCTCCGGCTCGTTGGACGCAGCTTCGAAAATCGGGCCGAACGCGCGGCACGGACCGCACCAAGTGGCCCAGAAGTCAACGAACACGATTTCGTTGTCAGTAATGGTCTTCTCAAACTCAGCTGAAGTGATGGCGGTGGCGGCCATTGAAGTTCCTTCCTCAAACACAGTGCTTGATGCTGTGTACCAGTTTCCCAGCACCACCCAACATTTCGGCAAAAGCTTGTGCCCCAAGCTGAATGGATTGCGGGCGCATGGAGGCGATGAGGCGCTTTGTTGAGAATTCACAGACAATTTTTCGGTGAATTGTGCCCATGTTCATCAATGCGCGCGATAATGAGACCATGCCAGTCATGAATGATGAAGTGCCCGACGAGGGCGATTATGATGCCGGCCGTGGCCGCGGCGAATTCGACAACATCACGCCCGAGGACTTCATCCACGGGGGCGGTTCCGGCCACGGCAACCCGCCGGGCTGGCTGGGACCGGCCGACATCAACCGGGCGCGTCATCAGATGCCCATCGCGTACGTGGAGATCGTGCCCGTGCGCACCGATGAGATGGGCCGCATTGCCCAGGTCGGCTCGTTGCTGCGCGTCGCCGAAGACGGGTCGATCGAGCGTACGCTGATCACCGGCCGTGTGCTGTATCACGAAACGTTGCGCGAGGCCATCGCCCGCAATGTGGCCAAGGACCTGGGCGACATCGCCCTGCCGCTGCTGCCGGTCGGACTCCAGCCATTCACCGTGGCCGAATTCTTCCCCACGCCGGGACTAAGCGAATACTACGATCCGCGCCAGCACGCCATCGCACTGTGCTACGTGGTGCCTATCGCCGGCGACTGCAAGCCGCAGGATGAGACGCTGGATGTGGAATGGGTGGATCCCAAGAGCGACGTAATGGACACGTTCGTGGCGCAGATGGTCAACGGCCATGGGCGCATCGTGCGACAGGCGTTGGCCTGGGCCGGAATCTGACAGTTGTTTTGCCTTCCGTTGGAGGGGATGGCGCGTAGCGACGGAGGGCGGTCCGCGTTGAGACCGCTCCCAGCCGACTGTGCCGACAGCTCCGCCAGTGGGGCGCGAATGTGAAGGAGTAATTCATGGCAATCGAATTGGCCAATCATATCTACCGCGACGGCGAAGGCGTGCCGGTGGTGCTGATGAACGCCTACCCGGTGGACCACCGCATGTGGGACGTGTGCGCGAAGGCGCTCGCCGACTTCGCCGACCTGAACGACGTGCCGGACTTCCCGATCTGGGCTCCGGACATGGCCGGCTCCGGCGCATCCCCGGTGCCGAGCGACGCCGATTCGGGCCCCCGCATGGCGAACGGCGCGTACAGCGAGGCGTTGGATCGCCTGGCCGGAGCCTACGTGGACCTGATCAAGGCCGCCGGCTATGAGCAGGCGATTTGGGTCGGGCTGTCGATGGGCGGCTACGTGGCGATGGACATCCAGCGCCTGTACCCCGAAACGGTGGCCGGACTGGCCTTGTGCGACACGATGGCCGCGTCCGACGGCGTGGGCGGAGAGAACCGACTGAAGATGGCGGACGCCGCCGAACAGACGAACTCGGTCGAACCGGTGATGCACTTCGCGCAGCCGGCCGATGGCGATTCCACCGTCAAAAAGACTCCTGAATTCATCGCGACCATGACCGGCTGGATCAACGAACAGAACCCGGCTGGTCTGGCCTGGCGTCAGCGCATGACCTACGGACGTCCTGAACTGGGGGCGGTGCCGGAAACGATCAGCGCACCGAGCCTGGTGGTATCCGGCGAACTGGACCCCTCCAGCAATCCGAGTGTGATGCGGCCGCTCGCCGAACGAATCACCGGCGCTGAATTCATAGATATTCCGGACTGCGGCCATTTCAGTGCCGTCGAACATCCGGATACCGTGGCGCGAGCACTGCTCTCGCTCGTCAAGCGCGTGCAGAGCGCGCAGAAGAACGCATAGGAGACTTCGATGACCGCTGACATTCATTTCTCGCCTCTGGCACTGACCCATGCGCTGCCGTTCCTGCCGCTCGCACAAGGTGACATCGACTATCAGGTGGACCGGCGCAGCGAACCCGGCCTGATCGACGAGCTGTTGGCCGAGCCGACCACCAAAGTCGTGCTTACGCGCGGCGGACTTGTCGCCGTACCGCGCGGCCAAGGCGAGCTTGTGGACTATGAGAACGTGAAAATGCGGCTCGCCACGTTGCCGGGTGCCTATGTGTCCGCCGAACTGGCGCGCTACCCCGAAGCGGTCGCCATGTTCCTTGGCTCCTATGTCGGGGCGCGCGGCGAATCCGTGGTCGCCGTGGATATCACGCGCGTGCCGGAGCTCATGGCGTGCTGGCCCACACCATCAACGGATCGGCGTTCGCCGAAGTCCGCATCAACGGTGCTCCTGTAGGTGAGTATTATCTGAATGGATTGCTGGCTGGGGAGTACGATGTTCCCGTCCGTCTGATCAGCGGTGACGACCGGCTCGCTGAAGAAGCTGTTTCCGTTTACACCAATGCGGAGATCGTGACTGTGAAACGGGCGTTGAGTACGAGGGCGGCCGTCCATCAGCCGATTGGGGTGGTCCATAAGGCCTTACACGTGGCC
>OGRN01000876.1_pt1 | contig 27889 bp, 44 predicted proteins | sample 1553401 | NCBI WGS metagenome assembly OGRN01 (sample SAMEA2580096, study PRJEB22360) | human gut metagenome | biome: human gut; feature: human-associated habitat; material: faeces | place: Denmark | collected 2008/2010 | reverse complement strand
CCGCCGTCAATGGCAGCATCCAGATCGGCCACAGGCTCCACCCCGGTAAGGTCGTCCAGAACGGCATACGTTACACTCTGGTCCATGGGGCAGGCCGCCAGAACCCCAGCGATCCGGGGGAGGTATTGGTGAATATCAATGGCCGCGGCTTCCCCTTTTGGGGTGACCTTCGTGTTGGCCACGCTGACGATGTGCATATCATCTGCGGATTTCTGCGCAGCCACCAGGGCCTTTGCCTTGCGGACCCGGCGGGGCGTGTTGATTCCTTTGATATACGTCACAAGCCCCGCCTGGAAGGCCGTGGGTACCGCGCAGACCCAGTTGTAGGCCAGGTTGTCCAAAATGGTTTGGGCATCTGTCATAGAACCCTCCCCACCGACACGAACCACTGTTACCTGCCAGGGGCCAGCCAAAAAGGCCCGGGACAGCGCTTTGTAGTTCGCCGCAGTGAACTCCGCTTCGGAAACCTCCTCCAACGCGGTGTAGGTTTTGTGGGTCCATTCCGCGGTGTCATCCTGAAGGATGACCGCCAAAATGCCCCTGGTGGAACGGTTGGTGGCGGTGGCCGCCAGTTTCTTGAATTCCACGGTAATTGTGGGTAATCCCATTGTCTCAGTCCTTTCTTATGGTAAGTTCTTCCATGAACTCCTTTGTCACGTCTATTTCCGGCCGTATCTGGAAAATATCCACATCAAATGAAGTAATCAACGTCATTTCATTCCGTCTCAGATCAAAGTCCACTTCCTCTGGGTAGAGAAAGAATGTGCTACTGATGGGGATGGGATTTTCCAGCGTCTCTGCCAGGGATGCCTGGGCCTCCAGCAGGCCCAACCAACCGTCCCGGGTACGGGGGCCAAACCGGATGATCTCAATGGAGTAACTATCGTGCCGCAGACCGCCCTCTAAGGATGTCTGCATCAGCGTGGGCTGCACATAGGTACAGGGAAGATCAAAGCCCTCTGTGATGTCCTTGGTGATGGGAGGAGCCCCGAAGACCCGCTCCACCAGCTCCGAAACCGCCCGGATTACATCAACAATGTCCGTCATAGGCCAAATCCTTTCGAGATCAAATCATCCACGAAACCATCCACGTCTCCCGTGAGGGTGGCGGCGATCTCCGGCGCGGCTTTCTTCAACGGGTACTTTCCAGGGACGAACTTCTCTGTTTGGGTTCCATTCACCCAGAGGACATGTCCATACTCAATGAGATGGGCATGGGGCGCATTGTTCTTCACCCGGACCTGATAGCTGCCCTTATATTGATAGACCGAACCTCGCTTAATGCCGCGGATCAGATTGCCCGTCTTCTTTTTGGTGGCAGCCCGGGTCTTTTTTCGTAGGATACCGGCCCCTTTGTTCCCCTCTTTTTGGAGGAATCGTTTGACCTCCCTCGGATACAGCTTCTCCGCTGTGCGGTACATGTTTTGAGCCAGCTCTTCCAAATCTTTGGAATTAAACGTTGCTTCTGCCATTTCCTCTCACCTCGCAGAACAGTTCCAGCGTTTCATGCCGGAGATAGGGGTCCAGAATATACAGAATGTCATAGGGTTCGCCGCCGATCTCCAGCCACATATCCGCTGTGATCCCAGGCCGGTAACGGATGGTTACCTTGTGGGTGGTCCGGGAGAGCACGGTTTCCGCCGGCCGGCCAGTCAGCAGGCTCCCGGTCTGGGGGGTCACCCCGCACCACACGACAGCCACCGTCTTCTCCAACACGGGGTACTGTCCCAGGGCATCCTTCTCCTCGGCGGGGGCCAGACGCTTGATGGCGGCCCGGCTGCGCAGGTCCGAAGCCAGGTTCACCCGGTAGGCCATGATAATCCCTCCAGGGCCCGGGCAGCGGTCGCCCGGAGTTTCAGCTGGACAATGGCGTTTCGGATACCCGGGATCTCCCCGGGAGCGCCGGATTCTGTTAGCCCCCTGTGGTCATAGTAGTGAAGAACCAGCGCCTTGACCGCCAACAGGTAAAGGGGTTCCTCTGCCTCGGGTTCCATAACGCCCGCGCCCTCCAAGTAATCCTTCGCCGCATCCACCAGGGAGAGGAGGAGGGCATCTTCCTCCTCTCCCTCAATCCGGCAATAGGATTTGACCGCGTCCAGAGAAATGTTCATGGGTTAGCCTCCGCTCTTGGGCAGGGTGGCCACCACAAAGCCATCCTTGACAATTAGGTTGCCGCCTACCATAACATCGCCCAAGATCGCATTCATCCGCTCCACCGCCTTGACACTCTCATCAATGCGGATGGAGTAGTCACCAAACAGCCCCAACTCAAAGTTCATGGGGTCGCCGTAAATCATGGTCTGGATATCCGAAGCCCCAGCCTTTGAGGCAGAAAGAGAGGTCAATGCGGAACCGATGGTATAAGGAACGATGAGGCCACCGTCCAGAATGCGTCCCGTGTTGGCGTTGGCCGGGTCCGGGACAATTTCATAGACCCGGTTATCGTCCGCGTTCCGCAGGGCGCCGATGGCCGCCAGGTCTGCCTTGGTAAGGAAAAGCCGGGCATTCCCGCCGACCTCTTCATCACTGCCATAGGCGAAAACAATGTTGTCCAGGAACCCCGCCTCAATGGAAGAAACATTCACCGTCTTAAACAGTGCCGTCCCAGCAGTGTCCTTGGCGGTCTTGATGCCGTACATGTCAGGCGTTCCCTGGCCGTCCCCGTTGTAGATCAGCTTTGCCACAGCCCGGCGCAGGGAGCGCATGGCAATGGAGCGAATTTTTTCCTCATAGGCAACCGGCGTCAGTCTGGAAAGGTTCCGGTCCACAAAGGTAGTCACGGTGGCCTCATAGGGGGCAATCTTTGCCGCGGAGAAAGTGGGATCGGAAGCCGTTCGCGCTGTGCCTGCCGTGGTGGTCACTTTGCCAGTCTGCGCTTCCATGTCAGAGAGCAGCAGGGGCTCCAGAATCGCCTGGCAGCCGGTGAGATCCTGCACATAGACCTGATCTACAATGCTGGAAACCCGGGCCACATTGTCATGGATGGTGGAGCCCACCCGGGTGGGTTCCACCAGGGTGCCGGTGCCCAGGGTGGTGCTGTTGCGGATCGTAAGTCCCAGGGCCGCTCGGACCTCCTCGGGAGAAAAGGTAATGCGGCCGCCGTTTTTCAGCGTCTCCGCCCGGTCCTCCGCCCGCTCCCTGGTCTCCCGATCCAGAGGGGCGGGTCGGGGCGCCGCAAACTTTTCCTCCTGTGCCAGCAGAGCCTGATACCCCTCAATTTCCGGGTTCAGCGCGGCGGCGCTGGTGGTCAGTTCCTTTCCCTTTTCCACCTCTCCGCTGGAAAAGGCATCGTCCGCCTGCTGAATCAAGTCCGCCCGGCGGTTCATGGCGTCCATGTATTTCTGTCTGGTAGAATCTTTCATTGTCTGCCTCCTATAAATCTGATTTTTTCCAATTCCAGGCGGGCCTTCGCCGCTTGGAGGTCTTCCGTATTTTCCGAGGCGCTTGCCTCGCCTCTGGCCGGGGCCTTTCCCTGGGCCACCAACTCCGTATACCGCTGCCGCAGCTCTGCGGCTGTCGGCCGCCCCACAGCCGCCAGTGCCCGAATGCCGTGGCACACGCCCCCCGCGCTGTTCAGAATGGCCGCGGGGTCAATCTCCTCTTCCCCTACAATCTTGTCCACCAGTCCCAGGCCTTTGGCCTCGGGAGCGGTCATCCAGGCCGTGGTGCGCATCAAACGTTTCAGCTCATCCCGGCTGGACCGGGGGCCGGCCTTGATGGTGTAGGCATTTAGAATGGACTCGGTAATGGAGTCCAGGACCCCAATACTCGCCTGGTGGTCATACCGGTCCCCCTGGGTCCCCATGGAGGGCAGGTGGATCATCACCTGGGCCACCGGGGAGGCATGGACTTCTTGGCACCCCAACATGACCACAGAGGCCGCCGAAGCGGCCAAGGACTGCACCTCCGCCACCGTCCGGCAGCCAGCGGACCGAAGCACGCTGTACATTTCAAACCCGGCAAAAACCGACCCGCCGCCGGAGTTAATTTCCAGGACCAAGTCTTCTCCCTCGGGGTTCTCTTCCACTGCGGTACGAATCGTCTGCGGAGAAAAGGCCGGGACCTCAAAAAATTGGTAGAGCCAGAGGTCCTGATCTCCCACCACTTCACCATTTAACTGCTTTCTCACATTCCACCTCCGCTACGCTGTTTGCTTAATTCCTTCCAGTCCTCCAAGGGGACGTAGTTGAGGGAGGCCTTTCGGCTCTCCCCACCGGGGACGTTGGGCATATCCTCGTGGGTCAAAACATCGTTGACGCTGTACGCGCCGATCTCTGTCATCGTGCGGTACCAGTTCCCGCGGCTGGCAAAGTCCCCCCGCAGTTCCACCATCATGTTCAGGTGCAGTTCCAGGCCCGCCTTTCGCTGGTGGGGCAGCAGGAGCTTCCAGGTCTGTTCCTGTTCGTATTGGTTGATGGTGGGCTGTAAAGTCCCCACCACATACTCAATGGCGTTTTGCTCATTGGAGCTGTAACTCTGTTTTCCCGCGTTGACTTTATAGGCCGGGACCCCAAAGAAGTTGCAGATATCCAGGACCGTGACATCGTGGTTTTCCACATACTTGGCATCCGCCATGGTGGCGGAGATGGGGGTGTAGGTCAACCCATGGTCCATAATTGCGATTTTGTACGCCTTGTCTGGGCCGACGTGAATTCTCTCCCACTCTTTCCGCAAGGCATCCTTTTTTAGGACGCCTGTGTTTTTCCCAGACCTGTCCTTTACGTAACCACCCAGGTCCGCCTCTGTACTCAGGACCCCAGAGGGCTGGCCTCCGTTGGCGTAGTAGCTGCCCTGATATTCCTGGGCGCTGAGTCCCGCCCCAATCACCTGGGCCGCCCGCTGGAGAACGGAAATGCAGTGTAGTCCGTCCCGGGTGTAGCCCTTGTAGTGCAGAACATCCTCTGACGTCAGCCGCATCCGGCCGCCGTTGTAGGGGTGGGTCACGTCATACCAGACCCGCCCGGTGGTATCCTGCCAAGGGCTCACCAGTTCCGCCGGGAGGGGAATCAACTCCACCGGTGCCATGGAAATAGGGTCCCGGATCACCCACTCATAGGCGTTCCCCCTGGTGAGCCGGTTGATCTCCAGCATCTTCCGCCGGATGAATGGGGTCATGGCCTCATTGGGCCGGAGATTCAGAAGCTCCAGCACCGAGGGATAGACCCGCTCCCTGGTCGTACGCACCATGGCGTAGGAGGGCATCTTCCCCATGGAATCGGAGAGCACTTCCAGACACCGGTTGACCGCTGCCAGCTTCATAGCCGCGGTCTCCCCACTCTGGACCACACCGGTCAGCCCCACCGCGTCCAGTGTGACCGCGCTGGTGGGAACTGTCGGGGTCCCTCTGGCCGGCCGCCGGACCAAACCATCTAAAATCATAGGCCGTCACCTTCCTCTTCTCGGGGCTCCAGACTGGAGCGAAGGAGAACCCCCGCCACTGTCATTTCTGCCCCAGCCACACAGACCGCCAGAGGGCCGTGGCCCGCCAGGGCGATCCCCACCACAATGGCGGCCAGGCCCAAAAGAAAGATCACATCTGCCAGCAGGCTGAGGAAAAATCGTTTTCGTTTCATAGGCTTCCTTTCTGCCCCCTTCGGCCCTCTCCCGGGTGCCGGGCAAAGCCCGGCCCCAGGCATACCAAAAAAGGGAGGAATCTCATGGGGGTGGGTACCGTAACCACCCGGGAGAAGGCCGAATCAAAGGGTAAATGTACCGCTGGCCAGAGCAGCGGACAGGTCATGCTTGTCCCGTTGGACCAGCGCCCGGGCCAGGGCGTTCATAGCTGCGGCCACGGGGTCAATCCGCTCGGTGTCGTCTTTGTGTTTCTTAGAGAGTTTGATATCTCCATAGTTGTTCTGGACCTCAATGGCATTGGCCAGGCACCAAAGCAGAAGGGGGGATTCCTCCAGAACAATAAGCCCTTGCAGCAGCAATTCCCGGAACGTCTTTACCGCCAGGTTTTGTCCGGCACAGGTCTGGGAAATTTCCACGCAAAAGTCCTCATTGTTCCGTTCCTCGCAGAGACGGATGGCCAAATCTGTGGCGTTGTGCCCGTCATAGTCCACCTCCAGGACCTCCCAATCGTGGGCCTCCTCCCCCTGGCTGATCCAGTTGTCCACATAGCCGTTGTCCGTCACATCCCCTGGGGTAAGGGTGCAATACCCCGCCTTGGCCCAGGAGAGATAGGGGACTTGGTCGCTTTGCTCGTGCCGCTGCGCCCCATTTTCTGGCATGAATCCATGGGCCTTAACGGCCACCCGGCCATCCTCCAGCAGGAACACGGCAGCCACCCCGGACAGGTCGATCCGCTTTCCCAGGTCAAACCCGCACCAGCAGGCCAGCCCGTCCGTCAGTTCAGCAAATGCCTCCCGGGGGATCATGGCCTCCCGGGCCAGCTTCATGCAGTGTTCATCCAAATAGCGGTTGACGCTTCCGGTCTGCCACTGACACATCCGGCGGGTGAGGAACTTCCGAATTTTGTGTGGGTCATTGGACCCATACGCCGCGGTATGTTCCGCTTCAATTTGGTCCAGAAGATACTTGCTGTATTGGTTCGGATACCGCAGACACGGATTCGCCCACAACCATAGGGACTTGTTATGGGGGTCCTCTCCCACCGGGAGCTCCCGGATCATGACAAAATAGGTTTCATCCCGACGGTCCCCATCCAAGATTTGCTTGGCATAGGTCTCTTCCGTATAGCAAGGTTTGCTCTGGGCGTCGTCGCCCGCAGTGGTAATCACATCCAAAAGGGACTGGGGCCGCTTGCCGAAAGAGTCCACACCGATCTCATAGATCTCTGAGGTGGGGTGGGCATGGTATTCGTCCACCACAAAATAGCTTGGTGCGCCGGAGTCCTTGTTCTTGGTGTCCTTGGACAGGGCCCGCATATACCCTCCTCGGGTCTTGTGAACCACCGGGTTGGATCGGGGGATGATAAGCCGTTTGGCAATGTTCGGGCTGGCCTGGGCAATTTTTTTGGCATCTCCAAAGACCCGCATGGCCTGCCCCCGGTCCACGGCGGCACAATCAATCTCCGGCTCCATCTCAAAAACTGCCGCTTCCGGTTGATAGGGTGGGTACATCACGTCCCCGCACATGTGATAAAGGGCCTGCCCGGATTTTTCCGTGGACTTGAAATTTCCTCGGGCCCGCTTGTTGTAGGTCCGCTTAAACCGCCGGGCCCCGTCCTCCTTATGGACCCAACCATAGGTGCAGCCCAGGTCAAACACCTGCCAAGGCTGGAGTTGGATGGGCTGGCCATGCTCTACTCCCCGGGTCTGGATACACTGCCCAAACCACCGGATAATCCGGTCTGCCCGGGTGGTATCAAAGACATAGGGGAAATCTTCCGTCCCCTGGCGCTTGAGGTCATCCAAATGCCGCTGGCAGGCCTTGATCTCATAGGGGCAGCACAGGTCATGGAGCCTTCCCCGGGTCACTTGCTTGGCATAGACGCTGACAGGATGGTGCAGGCCGCTCTGCTTTCTGACAGCCATCTCAATCTCCAAACAGATCTCCGTCCGGGTCCAACTGGACCGCCTGGGCCGCTCGCCTCCGGGCCAGCCGTACCCGAGCCTCGGGGGTCATCCCCAGTTTGTCCGCAAAGGAGAGCAGGATTTTTTCATGGGCCTGGAGCTTGGAAAGAATGGTGTCTAACTTATTCACCAGTTCCAGCCGCTCACCTGGGGCCTCAGTCTGTTCCATCTCCGCCATCAGCGTCCGGCATAGGGTGTGGAGGGAATCCCGCCGGGAGAGGGCTGCGCAGTACACCGCCAGCATCTCTCCATCCAGGTCATCCAGAATGGCAAGGCCCTCCATCCGCTCCAGAATGGACTTCCAATACCGTTTGGCCGCCGGGTCTTTGTTCAGGGTGCGGGGTGGCTTGGGGCTTCCTGCCCGGTCCGGCAGGATGGCAGCTTCCGCTGCCTGCCTGGCCTGAAGCTCCGCCTTGGTCTGGTGTTTTTCTAAATTTTCACTTCGCTTTACGTTGGCTGGCACAGGCAAAACCTCCTTTCCAAATTCTCCATGGGGGACTTTTTCTCGCAAACGAGGATGCAGCGAGGTCTGGGGAGAACCCCCCAAAACTTTTCCGACCCGGGGGGAGGGCCGCGGCTTTGCCGCCGTGCCCGCGCCCGCAGGTGTATGCACACACACTCGCCCACACCCGGCCGCGCAGGCGTAGCCTTCCGCGGCGGCGCCCCCTCAAAGCTGGCCCCCTTTCCCCCTGCTTTCCGCCTGTTCCCGGGCGGTCTTCTGGTCATGGTGGAACTTGCACAGGCTCTGGTGATTGGCCGGACTGACAAACAAGTCCCAGTCTCCACGGAAGGGGATAACATGGTCCACCACCGTGGCAGGGGTGCGCCACCCCTTGGCCGCACAGACCCGGCAGAAAGGTTCCCGCAGCAGTTGTGCCGGGCGCAGTTCCTGGGTCCAGACGGCCTTGGAATACCAGCTGTGATAGGCCCCGCTGGCCCCTCTCCGGTTCTGTCGGGGGGCGGGCCGATGCTTGGGGCACCACCCGTCCCGAGTCAGTTCTGGGCATCCTGGATGCCGGCAGGGTTTTAGGCTTCGCTTCGCCATGGGCTGTCACCTCCTGGAGATATGCAAAACAAAAAACGCCGGAACCAGTAACCACCTGCAAGGGTGTAATCACTGGCTCCGGCGTTCTACGCTCTGGCCTATCGAAATATTAACTTTTAGGGTGGATTTGCAGTCTCGGCAGAAGACCTCCAAGTTCTCTGCCGTCGTCTCCGGCAACACATGCAGAAGACGTTTGTTCCGTCTACATACAGGGCATACAAGCCACCCGTTTCTCACTGCCAACAGTTTACCATGTTTTTCCGTGGTTCGCAATACGTTTCCCTCCTTTTTTACGCTGTTGTCTAAAGCAGCGCCTATATTTCAAGTCTATGTCGCGCGCGCACGCGCGCGTTATTGTATGTATACCGCGTGATATAGGCAGCGTAGTGGTACGCGCCAAAGGGATTCTTTGTGCAATTTTCCTCAGCCCAGGTGACCTGGTTTGGCACGGGGATATTGCCGTCCTCTGCCCTCCATTTCTCCGCCGCCGGCAGTTTCCCATAGAGAGACCGAGAGGCCACCCAGGTTCGAGCCCCCAAGGGGATCACCCATCCGTCATGCCGTTCTTTGACCAAGTAACGCGCCATCCGGCGGAAACTGTCCTCCGGGCCCTGGAGCAAAGGTTCCCCGTCCACAAACCCTCCGGGCCACAGGAAGCGAACCTCTTCCAGGGTAAAATCCGCGTCCCGCAAAACCAAATGGATGTGAAAACGCTTGTCCCCATGTCGGCCCTCTATCGCGTAGACATAATCAAAAGAATCCTTCCGCCACCGGCGCATAGCGCCCAGGAAGTTCCGCCAAACCTGGCGGACCCCCTGGAAACTGTGGGGCAGCTGGGCATCATTAAAAGTCAGTGTGTAGACCGTCGCCCCCCAGCCAAACAGGCCAAGCATCAGTTCCAGACGGTCCTCCGGGGTTCGTCGGAATAGGGCCCCTTTGGTCATGCTGAGGATCTTCTGTTTTTCCCGCTGTACACTGGGCAGGTCCCCCTTCCGCAGTGTGGGGCGCTGGTACCGGCATTCCTTGACCAGCGGTCCGGCCCTTTGTCGGACACAAATCCAGGTAGACATCAAGGGATCAACTCCCATCTCGCCTATTCCACTTTTCAGTGATTGCTTTTATTGCCTTGCCCATATCAAAGCAGCAGTTTGCCATAGGATTTGCGTAAATGCGTGTTTCCAAGCCGCACTTTGCGCATACAATAGAAAACTCTGCCACTGTAACCATAGTGTTCAATTTGCAGAGCACTACTTCTCCGCCGCAATGCGGGCAATTCTTTAGTTTAATCATTTCCGCCCTCCCCGTCGTGGGTGTTACCGCAAACACCTTCACTACAAAATCCATTAAGTGGCATAGCTTTCTTGCCGCACCAAACATAGCCAGACCCACCTGGTTTAGCTTTTTCGCACTCCCTGCACCTGACCACCGCCACCACATTAGGTCCAAGATCAATATCAATTGGCCCATGGTCCATATACTCGTTGCACTTGGCCATTGCCTGAAACCCTGGAATATGTATTTTCACTGATCACCCTCCTTATCCATGCGAGCGCCACACCATGGGCAGATAGTAGCGCCCTTGTCCCCATCGTCGCTATACTCTTTACATTCCGAGCAATACGGGATTTTACCGGGTTCAAAGACCCAGTGTCCATGCCTCACCTCCGCAACGTCGGCGGCGTCCATATTTTCAATCTCGTCTATGATTTCTTCCCAGGCATCATATTTTTCGCGGTCAGACCCATACACATAGTTCCGGCCATATCTGCCAACTGGGCAGAGTTCTTTTTGCCGTTGCTCAATAATTTTAATAGCCTGTTCTTTTGTGATGTACTCATCCATCCTGCTCCCTCCGTAGTGCGGACTCAGCTTCTGTTCGGGTCAGAAAGACGGATTTTCCCAGTGCAGAAATTTCAAATCCATTCAGATTGGAATAAATTCCATCAATCAAATTCCACCCTACCAAAACAGAGCAATAAGAAATGTGAACTGAAATAACTTCGTATGTGGAAACAAAACCCCGCTTGTTTGGCTCATACACTTTTTTCCCAAGCAGTCTGTCCGCCTGGGCCAGTTCGCGGAGGCGGTCAGGCAACATATCCAGTCTAAGTTGTTTCATCGCGCGTTCGCAAGTTGAGCATATTTTTGAGTATTCAGCGCTCCCGAACCATGCTCCGCATATAATGCAATCCATTGTCAGTCCTCCTTCTCTGGGCCACTGTATAACGGACAATTTACTCGGACAATTGCTCCGGGTCTCGGTTTGTATTCACAACTCCTTTTTTCGCAAGTGTTGCAATCAGGCTTTGACGACAAATCCTTAAAATAGGCTTGATAAGCATCTCTCTCGACCTTCACCCGCTCCAACTCGGCCCGCAACCTCTTGTTTTCGGCCAGCAGGGCAGGGCGGTGAGGGCGTCGGCGGCATTGCCCAGCACATCCTCTTTGGTCTGCGTAAGCTCTCCCCAGTGTATCCCCGTTTCGATAGGCGTTAGCATCGTGCCGCAGCCGCTCAATCAGCTTTTCGTAGTCCATCAGGTTTCCTCCTTCGTTGCTTGCTGGAGCCAGTCAAGCCAGCCGCAAACCTCTGCGCACGCTCCTCCGCCCTCGTATTCAAGCCACTTTGCTAACTCCTCGTCACTCATGGCCCTGATTTTATCGGCGTTGGTAATAATCTCTGGGTCGCTGTCAACGCCATATGTACTACGCAGGGCGGCGCAGGCTGACCCTCGATATGTCACGGTGCATTTTGCATAAGCCGGGCAGTTCTTACATCCTTTCATGTGTCCTCCTCTCCCTCCGGCTAAAACAGCCGGTAATTCAGTTCCTCTTCCAGCATTGACCAACGGAAGACCCTATCGTCCGGATAAATCACCCCCTCATCCTCCAGCTGGAAGCGCCTGTCAAAGTCGTGGACGGTATGACCGTCCGCATGAAACGTCACCGGGCTGTCCTTGTCCCATTTGAGCATCAGTGCCCACAAATCCGGATTGTTCTTCCGCAGGAGCCGCAGTTGTCCCACACTCTGATTATGGCAAAACCAGCAGCCGCCACGGGTTGCGGTAGTGTAAATTGGAGAAAGCAAGTCATTTTTCTCACACCATTTTCGGCAATCTTCTTCCGTCCACCCAACTTCTACAAGAGGGCTTTTCTTTGTATCGGACAAGTTGTGAAACCGGTTTGTCTCGTCATTGGCAATGCCCAAATAGAGTATACTATCTTTGGTCCGGCATTTTCGTATTGCCGAGATTTTGATTTCACCGACACACCAGCTCCCTTTTAATGTTGCCGGAAACCCGTATATATCGGGTATGCCTCTCGGTATGCCTCTCTTTGTATAGTTTGGATTGTGTCGTCTCTTCTCCATTGCCCGATTGGATACTTTCCGGTAAAATGTATTTTCATATGTTTTCTTTTCCCCTGCTTGCTGGGCGAAAAAATGCTCCACTTCAATCCCCCACCGCTCCTTGATGATCTGGTCGGCCTTGTATTTGAACTCAACCATCGGCGGCAGGTCGGCGGGGATGGTCTCGGTGGCCCAGACCTCAGCATGGACAATACGGTCAAGAGGCCATCCAAGTTGATCAATAGCACCAAGACAAGCAAGGCTGTCTTTCCCATAAGAAAGAGATAAGATGTGTTCGCAAATCTCGTTGACGTTCACATCAGCAATCAAATCTTTTAGGCTCACTCCATCCCCTCCTGCGTCATCTCTGTTCTTCCCTCCCCGGCCTAAATATCACAACCATACAAGGAAACGGTGCATTCCATTTGGCGCCGCCAAATTTTAGTCGGCCGGGCACAAACCGGATCTCTGCCTGGTGATAGATGTACCGGTGAAACCACTGCGTGTCCGTCCTGGCTGGCAGCAGCATCACGACCGTGGCACCTTCTGAAACGCTGGCAACCGCTTTTTCGACCCATTTCCCGATCTTCCGTCCATAGGGAGGATTGCACCATACAACACCGGTCCAGGGCTGAGACAATCCGTCTTGCTCTGGGGTGTAATATCTTTCACACTTCGCATTCCACGGCAGAGCGCATGCGTCCAGGGAAAAACAAAACTCTGCATTGAGTTGGTCAAAAAATGCTTGCGGTGTTTCCCAGAGATCCGTTGTGCTGGTAAACATTCCTTTTGTGATACTCAATCTTTCCCCCCCAGCGTCGCCAATTCCCCGCCGCAAGCTGCGTAGCGCCATTCGTACCCGGCTGTTCTTTTCCTTCGACCTTTCAGCACTGCGCAAATATTTGATGAATCAGCCCCTATACTTTCTGCCGCGTCTTTAGTTGAACTATACTTTCTAACAACAACTCCATTCTGCAAGCACTCAACCGGAATAGACAATTTAGATGCAATTTTCTTTCTACTCTCTTTCGATAGAGACCGCCCAAGCAACTGTTTTCGCACTCGATCATATTCTGACGGATTTTTCTCAAAGTGCGCTTTCATGGATTCACTCATTTTCCTTCTTGCTTGCCCATAATTTACATTATACTTCGTCGTGCACCATTCTAAATTCCTAACATTATTGTTAGATTTGTTTTCGTCTATATGGTTTATAATCGGAAAATTATTGGGATTCTCTATAAATGCCTCAGCAACAAGCCTGTGGATAAAAAAATTTTTCCATTTCCCATCATCGTACAGCCTAACCTTTACGTAGCCTCCATGCCCTTTCTTTATCGGCTTTAACTCCTTTGTTTTCCCGCGCTTCTTCGAGAAAACTTTTCCGTCTTCGGAAACGAAGTAATCTTTCCCATAATCAATCTTTTTCATATTCCCCACCTACATCGGTTTCTCTTGTCGCTATTTCTCCTCCGCAGCAACCGTATCCGACCAAATCAATCCAGCTATCAATGTGCTCCGGGTTTACAGATGCCCGGGCAATCTTGAGCAAGGCCATCATGGCCGCCACATCCTCTGGCTCTAACTGCACATGGACCCCGGCGGCAACACACTTCGCACTGAGGTAGGTGTGCCAAAATTCCGCAATCAAACGGAAGCTATTTTCTGGAATTCCATAATCCTGCTCCCGATCTCCACACACGCACTTCTCCGCAGCGGCGAGAATTTCTTTTCTTGTCATGGGGTTTCCTCCTTTCTGTTCGCATCCCACAAAAGTCTCTGCCCGCAATAACCACAATAACGGTTACTTTGGTGGCTTCCATTTTGCAGCCATTCCGCCTGGCGGCATCGTGGGCATTTGCAGGAAAGTTCTTCTAAATCCACAAGAATTTTGGCGGCGATGCCTTTCTCAATCGACAGCTCATGGTCTTTTGCGGCTGTTTTCATCCATTCGCAATACATCAGCACGTCAAGCAGGTTTTCTTCTATGTACGTGAGCTTTCCGCGGATATCCGCAGGGTTATCCTCCGTTCCAGACCCGTATTTTTTGCCCCCTCTGGCCCGTTGTTTTTCCGCCACTCTTTTGATGCCTCTCCAATAGGGGTTCTTGCTCATGCCATACATCTCCTCTCAAAACGGCAAGTCGGGATCATCTCCAGTGATCTCTTGGAATGACACAACTTTTCCTTGGGTGCTGCACCGGTTTTTCTGCTTTGCCGCTTTCCCCGCGTCTACAAGGTCTCGCTGCACCGTGGACTTTGGAGATAACGCATGGAAGGTTTGCGTTGCCCCGTCAAAGTCCAACTCAATGTAGCCGCCAGAGAATCCTTTTTTATTCTTGGCAACTCGCAGCGTCCTGGGCGGCGTTGGCGGCGGGGAGCCTCTGGGAGCATCTTCTATGGCTTCTTCGTTGATATAAAGCAGAAAGACCGCATCCGCGTCTTGCTCAATTTGTCCCGATTCTCTGAGACTATAAAGGTCAGGCACTTTACTCCTTGCACTCCTGTCAGGGCGGCTCAACTGAGACAATGCCACCACCAGTACCCCGAGAGAGACCGCCATTCGATGGAGGTCCATAGAGATTTGCGTGACATCCCGGAATCGGTCTCCCTGCCGTGTTCTGTGCTCCGGGTTGATGATTTGCAGATAGTCCACATAGACTACTTGATAGCCTCGGGCCACAGTTACACTACGGACATCTGCCACAGACATCTCTGAGGCATGAATCACGTCAATGCTCCGCGTCGTGAATTCCTTTCTGGATTGAATGACTCGGGCAATCTCATCCTTGCCCAGTGTTCGTTTTCGGATTTTGACCGAATCCACCGAAGCGGCCAGGGCATGCAGGCGGTCATAAACCTCATCCGGGTTGGTTTCAAAAGAGAAATACCCTACTTTTTGTGTCTTGGCCTGTTCCCACGCCATTTGGAGGGAGAGCGCCGTTTTCCCGGCGCTTGGACGCCCTCCCAAGATCACCAGGTCTCCCAGTCTGGACAAAACTGTTTCGTCCAGTTTGGGGAATCCCCAGGGGATATAGGACACTTTTTCGTCCTGCCGGAGAAGGAACTCCAAGTGCCCCTGTTCGGCAGAGACCACCCGAAGTGCGGCTCTCTGTACGATAACCTGATTAGCCTCCTCAATGAGGTGCTTTGCCTCCTCGGTACTCTTGCAGCTTGCCAATGCCAGCCCCAAGGTCTGCATTTTGGAAACCTGTGCTTGCTCCACCAGGAGATCAAGATAAGCGCCGCAGTTGGCTGCGGTTGGCGTGAGCTCCATGATCTGGAGAATCAGGTTGGTGTACTCCTCCCCGGCAATCCCACGGACAGTCACCGGGTCAATGGGACGTCCCTCTTGGTACAACCGTTTCGCTGCGGCAAACAGGGTTTTGTATTCCCCGGTGTATTGCTCCTCCCTGGTGCGAAGGAAAACCTCCCCCGCACACTTGTCTGCATCCAGCAGCAGAGAGCCGATCACGCCCAGTTGTGCATCCAAGTGCGCGGAGGTTTCTTGTTTCTCCGTCATAACCGATACGCCCCCTTCGGCAGAGTCTGCTCCGGCTGCGGCTCGGGCTCCTGCGGCGGGGTTCTGTGCTCATCCTCCCAACGCCGGTGCTTGAGCCACCGGCAGGCATAGGGGATGCCAATGCCCCGCTGCCAGTCTGGAGACTGCATATCCCGGGCCAGCCCAAGGGCCATCTCCCGGAGAAGAACATTATCCGGTTGGAGCTTGTCCCACTCCCGAATGGCTGCCTGCTTGTCCTCCCCCCGGGGATAGGACTCCCAGAACCGGGCAAACCGCTCCGGCTTCCAGTCTGGGGCAGCCTTGGGCTCCCGTTTCTTCCTGGACACACTCCCGTCCCCCTGTGGGGGGATTATAGGGGGGTTAGTCTTTAAGTAATTTGTTCTCTTAGTATTTTGTAGTGTCGGATTCTCCAATGTACGGTTTTCCGACGTAGGTTCTTCCGGGGTAGGTTCCGGCATATCAGGGCCCGTTTCCGGCGCTGTTTGAGGGGTCTCATAGATCACATACTCCGCCTCTCGCAGCTTGCCCTGCTCGTCCCTTGCCCGGCCCCGAACCATGTACCCGGCGTCCTCCATCTCCGTCAAGGCGGACCGAACCGCGTCCCGTCCTTCCTTGCAGAGGGAGACCAGGCCCTCCACAGAATAAATCCAATCCTCGGGCAGGGACAGCATCATCGACAGCAGCCCTTTTGCCTTGAGGCTCAGGTTCCCGTCTTGCAGGTGATAGTTTGACATCACGGTGTAGTTTTTCTGTTTTTCCACGCGGATAACCGCCATAGTGTCCCCTCCTTTCTTTTTCTACTTCATCAGGACCGAAGCCCGCGAATAAACGCAAGGACAAGTATCAACTCTCGTCTGGATAAATATGCGATTCTTGTCTTAATTTGTTGGATAAATACAAATTTGTTCATCTGGTGCCCTCCTCTTTTTTACGCACAAATTGTTCGTTTATTTTGTCGTCATAATAACGCACAATTTGTACGTAGTCAAGTGAAAATTTTGAGGAGGGATTCTCTTGTTTAACGACAGATTACGCTCTGCCCGTATTTTTAGGGGCCTTACACTACAAAAAATGGCAGACTGCCTTGATTTGGCCCTCAGGACTTATCAACATTATGAAGCCGGGGTCCGGGAGCCACACTATGACATGTTGGTTCAAATAGCAGATATTTTAGACGTTCCTACCGATTTTCTTTTAGGCCGGGACGATTATTTGCAATCGCTCGGAGTGTCCGTTGATGTACCCCCAGAAGGTCCTCCAAGGCGTCCCAAACCTCAAAAGAACCATTGAGGTCTGCGTATTCGATCTTCTGGTAATGCCTCAAGCCAATCCCTAAATAATCCGCCATAGCCTGCTGGGTCATCCCCTTCGCTTTCCTGGCTGCTCTCAAATTTTCCCTCATGCTTTCCGCCTCCTCGCATTCTTTCTCCGGGTGCGGTGCAGCACTTCTTTGATCTCCCAGCAGCTGGAGGTACAGTCCTCCCGGGTGCAGTTCATGCACAGAGCAATGGCTTCCGGTGTATCTGATCCATAGAAATCCCCCTGGGAAGAACTTCCCCGGGAGCTGCCCTGCCAAGGCCGGGACGCATAGGCTACAACAGGTTGCTTGCTTAGATTCATACTCCACCTCTTGACTTTTTCTTCGGTGACGTGCTATCTTAATGAGGGTACATCAATGCCTTTCTTTTTCTACCAGCCCTTGTCGGTGCGGCAACGCCGACAAGGGCCCTTTTTATGGTCTGGGACATATCACACCGCCCGGATCTTGGACAGTTCCAACGCCTTGGCCACGTCTGCGGCAAGGTACCGTTTCCGCCCATTGACCAGCACGGGGTCAATCCCCTCTGACCGGATCCAATTCATGGCGCAGGTGTAATCCTGGAGACCGATCACCTTTTTTACTTCGGCAAACGTCAGGCAGATGCCAAAGAGTTCGATGATCTTATCTTCCAGCTGCTTTTTCTTCCGGGTGTTCATTTGAGGCTTTGTGCTGGACTTTCCTTTCCCCAGTGCGCTGGGGTCACAAATTTTGACTTTCGGCATATCATGTCACCTCAGTTCGTTTCAAACAGATAGACTCCGCGGCGATACATTTATCCGCCTCATAAACTTCCATCCGCAAGACCGTCTCGTCCAAAATCTCCATGAGGTAGGCAGAATACAGTGTGGTCCCGTCTCTCCACCACATGTGTTGATTTTTTGCAATCGTGGTCCCGAAGTGTGTCCGACGGATTTTCGGCATCGGGACCGGAAACGGCATCTGTTCCGCACAGGCTTGCACCACCCGGTACATGTCAGCCTTTTTTGTATAAATACTCATAATTTCCTCCTTTCCCGGGCCCCGTTCTACGAGGCCCGGGTTGTTTCTTCGCGGATTGCATGGGCCGCCGCGATCCCGGCCATGTAGCCCAAAATATATACCTGTTCCTTTTCAGGGAGACCCGGTAATACGGCCACAATGGTTTCTGCAATGGAATTTGCAGAGGTTGTTTCCCGTGGGTTCATAGGCTCACCTCCTCTCTTGCTCCCCTCCCGCCGCCTGTGGTAGAATAGGCGAAAAGGGAGGTATAATAACTATGACACCAGATAGCAGCACTGTTTTACAGATACTTCATAACCGCGGCCCCCTCACGCCGGATGAAATTTACTTGCTTTTGGATTCATCTGGGCCGTGGCTATACTCAAACATTTCATACCTAAGAAGGAATGGATGGATAGTTGCAGAGCTCCCGAAAAAGATGGAAAACTGTAATGGTGTTTTCCCGGATACTAAAATAAGCATTACAGAAAAGGGGAAAGAGGCTCTATATGATCATCTTAATCGGGAAAAGATAGAACGGAAGATATCCATTCGCTACTGGATAACAACTGGAATATCTCTGGTAGCCCTTGCTGTTGCTATTATTTCAATAGTCCTACAATTCCAATGATATTAAGAATAATAGCTGCGGACATAATGCCCCATGTGATATACCACGCCCACTCCGGTATGGTGTTACGCTTTTGCTTCCGCCGCTTCCATTCCAGGATATAGTCGTCATTTTCTTCCACCTGCGCATTCCACTCCGTGGAGCCTTCGTTTTGTCTCATTCTATCACCTCCTTTTACTCCTCAAGTTTAATTTATCACACTTAAAGCGTTGTGTCAACGCCTTTTTACTCCTCAGGTGTATTTTCTCGTTGACAAGCGAGATAGAATATGTTTTAATGCACAATAGGAGGTGCGACTATGAGCGATATAAATAGCCGAATCCAAAGAGTAATTGCAGAATCTGGTTTAACCAAAACAGCATTTGCAGCCAAATTGAATGTATCACAGCAACATGTTTCAAGGCTCTCAAGTTATGGAGCTCCCAGTGAGCGAACAATCGTCGATATCTGTGACAAGTTTGGCGTCAATGAAACTTGGATGCGAACCGGAGAGGGGCCTATGTACAAAGAGGTATCCGAGGAAGAGGCTCTGTCAGAGTTCTTTGGGCGCATGTTAAAAGAGGATGTCCCGTATAGAAACGAGATCATCCTCTGTCTGAGCCGGATGTCCCCAGAGGGATGGAAAGCCGTTGGGGACAAGATACTGGAGATTGCAGATGAAATTAGAAAGAAAGGAAATGAGGAAGAGAAATGAAAGGGAAGACAAAGGGATTTATTGCCGGGTTTTTGCTTTGCGCGCTCATCGTTGGCGCTGTGATCCCGGCCAGCGCAGCAGTCTATGACAAACTTATGGAGGTATACTATCGGGACATCAAGGTAACCATTGATGGGCAAACGGTTACCCCGAAGGACGCCCAAGGACGTCCCGTAGAGCCATTCTTATCCGGTGGGACCACATACCTGCCGATCAGAGGGATTGCCTCCGCCCTTGGATTGGATGTAGCTTGGGACCAGAGCACAAGCACAGTGAGCCTGAGCACAGGAGAACAGCCTGTGGACTTCTGGGGCCAATTTATGGCTAAGACAGATGGGCATGTTTTGACGAAAAGCGAAAAGTTTGTGGAGTTTGGAGAAGAGGGCGAATACATGTGGGATGCCGTATTCCTTTCCGACTACACTTTCTATGTCTACTGTGAGGTCCAAGACCGCTATGCCTACAAGGGTGAGTATAGTTTTGAGGGAGAGTATTTGAACCTTCGTTACAGTGATCCTATGGACAAACAAACAGGGGATGCCGGTCACTCCGATATTTACAAGACAGAACTTTTAAGCGATGGATTCTCTCTTGAGTTAGTGCGCACCGACAATGCAAACGGGACTGGGGCACTGGCAGATGAGGGAGAGAAAGCCACATACAAAATCAATGAGACGAAAAAACAGTATGATGTCCATAGAATGGTAGAATCTGTTTTTTCAGAGTACGGTGAAACCTATTGACACAGAAGAGCCAGCCCCATTGGGCTGGCTCTTTGAAAAATCAGGATCTGAGACCATTGATGAAACTAAGTACAAGTTTAAGACTTTTGATGGATAGGAACTCTAAACGAACGTGGATCTGCCGGACAATTTCTTTTTTCTCCATATAATTTCCCTCCATACTTTTTTTCGTAACGTATTCCCGGCGTGGCTGATATAAGAAAACCTCTTCCACACCTTGTCCTGAATGGGTCCAGGCCCCCGGCCTATTGATAGAGTGGTCACCGCGATTCTTCATGCTATGTCCTCCCCATTATAGAACAGATGTTCTGCGATCTGCAAGGTGCCAAAATAAGAGGAGATATATTTCTGGACTAATTTTCGGACCGAAGAAAATCTGTTTTTTATAGAATACCAACAATTTCCAAAAACCGCCATGTCCATATAATGGAAAATTTTGGCATACCTCAAGGCCAGATGTGTGCATAATTGACAAAAACGACATGTTTTGACTTTTTATTACTGTGCAAAAAAAGGAGAGATATCATGGAAAATACTCGAAACAACAAAAAATATGAATATGTCAGAAAGACATTTACTTGGGACGGGAAAAGATACGACGTGAAGGGGAAAACCATCGAAGAAGTATACAAGAAAATTGCAAAAATGAAAGTATCTTTAGAACGCGGAGAAATTGTGATAAACGCCAATACAACCGTTGACCATTGGTTTAAGGAATGGGTAGAAACCTATAAGAAAGCCGCCGGACTCACTCCCAAAAGTCTAAAGATGTATGATGAGAAATATAGGAATTATATTCAGCCAGTTATCGGGGCAATGAAACTGCGTGACGTGAGAGAGATCCATCTGCAAAAGATTCTGAACGATCAGGCCGGACGATCTTATTCGCATGTGTCAAAGATTCGTCTGGTGCTCAAAGAAATGTTTTCTCGTGCCAGGAAAACAAGAATTATCACCTTTGACCCGGCGGAAGATTTGAAACTCCCTGCTACGCAGAAAAACAGCCATCGGGCAATCACAGAAACGGAACGGGCTGCCATCTTGTCTTTGGCGTCCACCCACAGATCCGGCCTGTGGGTCTTAATGATGCTGTATGCGGGGCTTCGCCCTGGGGAAACCGTAGCCCTCAACTGGGCGGATATTGACTTTGAACGAAATGAAATCCATGTCCATAAGGCCGTGGAAAGCGGGTCCGAACGGATCAAAGAAACAAAAACAGAGGCAGGAAACCGTGATGTCCCGATGCACGCGGACCTAAAATATCATCTCCTCCGCATGCAAGGGAAACCGGATTCCCCTGTATTTCAAACCGGCGCTGGAAACCGGCACAATCACAAAAGTCTCCAACGCCTTTGGAACTCCTTCGCGCGGGACCTGGACATAAAATTGGGAGCAGAACTTAGGAGGAATCAAATCATAAAGCACGCGATTGCGCCAGACCTCACCCCGTACTGTCTTCGCCATACTTTCTGCACCGATCTCCAGAAAGCAGGGGTCCCCATCAATATTGCAAAGGAGCTCATGGGGCATTCTGACATCTCTGTAACCGCAAACATATATACCCACAAGGACCCGGGCACACTCCACGCAAATATAGAAAAGCTGGCAGCCTCTCAAGTGTGCTCTACTGCCAGCGCATGGAATGACTTTATTGTTTTGTTTTCTGTTCTCCCCGACCTCAATTTTCCGGGGTTCATATTGTCCAGCAGCACTTTTTCTGGGGGGATCAGCGAAACCATACATGTGGAAAATACTGTGGAAAAAAACGAGATGTTAGCGTAAACCCGTTGAAATAAAAGGAAATATAACGGCAGTTCTCTCTGCTTCCGGTTCTGAGGGTTGGGGGTTCGAGTCCCTCCTGGCGTGCCAAAAAAACAGTGTGTTCTTATTTTACAAGAACACACTGTTTTTTTATTTTCCCCTGCAAAGAGCGGGAAAGCCGTCCTCTCTCCCCCAGTCCACGCACCAAGCCCGCTCTCCAGGCATAGAATGGCAGCGGTTCGAGATTCCTCTGTGATCTCCACGATCCATGGCATGCCAAAAGGAGGCAAGATAGGATTTGTTTCTCACTCGTCTGAGCAATCTGCTCTGCGTCAAAAGCATTGTCACCATTCTGCTCACCCTGGTCTTTGGATACCTGACCATCACCAATCGGGTCTCCGGTCAGGATTTTCTTACGATATTCTCGGTGGTCATTGCTTTCTATTTTGGAACGCAAAGTCAACGGCTCTATGACAATGACACCACCTCCAAAGGGAAATCGTAGCCTTGGCCTTGCAGCCCTCATTCTTTTGCGCGGGAGGAAGCTCATATGAATTGTTATGGATACAACTATTACAAAAACTGCTACCCCAACCCTCTCCCGGAGGAGCAAGTGGTCTCCGGTCTCCAGGGACCGCAAGGTCCCCGGGGAGAACAAGGTCCCCAGGGAGAACAGGGCATCAAGGGAGACACCGGGTGCCCTGGCCCCATCGGTCCCCGGGGAATGGCAGGCCCGCAGGGCCCCCGGGGACCCCAAGGGGTCAGGGGCGACATGGGACCGAAGGGAGACCCTGGCGCCGTAGGACCGCAGGGACCCCGAGGTGACCCCGGGCCCATGGGCCCCCAAGGAGACCGAGGACCCGTAGGGCCCAAAGGGGATGCAGGCCCCATGGGGCCCACCGGTCCGAGAGGAGAGCGCGGTGAGCAGGGAGAGCGGGGCCCCGCCGGGGAACAGGGACCCCAGGGCGAGCAGGGCTATGCCGGTGTGCGGGGGCCCCAGGGACCCCAGGGGGAAATGGGCTGCCCCGGCCCCCAGGGCGAACAGGGGCCCCAAGGAGAACGGGGAATCCAAGGGGAGCGCGGTGAGACCGGTCCCCAAGGGGAACGGGGGGAGACCCCTACGGTGGCAGTCGGCACCGTGCAGCTGGGCGACCTCCCACAGGTCATCGCCAACCCCACGGAGACCGGCATTTCCCTGGACTTTGTGGTCCCGCTCGGCCCCACCGGACCCCAAGGGGAAGTAGGTCCGCAAGGCATCCAGGGTCCCCAGGGCGCACAGGGGGAAACCGGTCCCCAGGGCCCCACAGGCGCTTCCCCCACGGTTTCGGTGGGCACCGTCACCGCCGGCGAGGACCCTCAGATCACCGCCGTCCCCACAGAGACCGGCGTTTCCCTGAGCTTCGTGGTCCCCATTGGCCCCACGGGGCCCCAGGGCGAGACCGGCCCCCAAGGAGAAACCGGCGCACGCGGTCCCCAGGGTGAACCCGGGGCCACCGGTCCCCAAGGCCCCGCCGGCGGCACGCCCACAGTGGCGGTAGGCAGCGTCACCGCCGGGGCAGATCCCCAGGTGACCGCCATCCCCACAGAGACGGGAATCTCCCTGGATTTCGTGGTCCCCGTGGGGCCCACAGGGCCCCAGGGAGAAACCGGCCCCCAGGGCGAGAAAGGCGAGGCAGGTCCCCAGGGCGAGACCGGTGGGATCGGCCCCCAGGGGGAGAAAGGTGATGTAGGTCCCCAAGGGGAATCCGGTCCAAAAGGCGACCCCGGCACCTCCCCCAAAATCACTGTGGAAGAGGACACCCCCACCACCTATAAGGTAAAGTTCACCGACGACACCCAGGAGATCGTCAGCCCAAACCTCCGCTCCAACCTGAAGGTCTATAATAAAAACCTCTCGGTTGCCGGCAGTTCCCTGGAGGTTCCCCTGGAAAATCTGATCCTCACGGCGGAATACTCCGGGGTGGGAACCATTCGGCTCTCCCTCCGGCCCAAAGACACCGCCGCCCCCGTGCTGGCAGATGTCCGACGGACCAGCATTTACGGCGGTCTGGGCGCAGTGGAGGTACAGACCCTCGACAACACCAAAATCTCCACCAGGACTGTGATAGACGACATCGTGTACGATCAGTCCGAAGAAATGCACTGGATCCGGCTCCGGCAGCAGGACCCCAGCACCAGCCTTTGGTCCATGTGTGAGGTCCGCACCTTCTCCTCCAAGCTGGGTGCCAGAACCTCCATCTGCGTGGATTGGCTCTATACCGGCGTCACATTTTAACATCACAACGTGCAAGCGCCCCTCTGGATCAGAGGGGCGCTTGCCGTTATCCCGTGGTCACATCCCGCCCGGCCATGCAGCGGATGGTCAGGAAGGAAAAGAGGGCGATGCAGACCCCGCAGGCCAGCACAAAGGGTCCCACCTCCAGGGAGAGGTTGGGGTTATTGGCCCGCATGCCCAGGCAGAGCAGGGAATATGGGCAATACAGTCCGGCCCCCTGGCTGGTCATCACCAGGCCGGCAATGCCCCCCACCAGCCCCAGGGCCACCGGCGGGGCGAAGGAGCGGATCACCAAGCTGAGGAAAAGCTGCACCGCACACACCGCCATGCCCCCCAAGGCCCCGAAGAACATCCAGCCCGCCAGCTGAAGGGGCAGCCCGCCGGACACCCCTGCCAGCTGGCCGCTAAGCAGATACAGTACCCCAATGCAGACCTGCCCCAGCACCGCCACACCGGCGGCCAGGAGAAACTTGCTCCAGTAGAGGTCCCGCACCGGCACCGGGGCGGTCATCAGGCTGTTCCAGTTGTGATCCGTGTGCTCCAGCCGCCACTGCCAGGCACAAAACACACCAAACTGCGCCGGCATGAAAAAACTGGCGGAAAATATGGTATGCTGGCTCCACAGACTGTACCATCCATTGTCCAGAATCTCCAGGTTTCCCAGATAGTTCAGGGTTCCCATAATCGCAGGAAACAACGGCAGGACCAGAAAGACCGCCCACACCGGGCTCCGGCGGCATTTCATTCCCTCACTGCGCAATGCACGAAGCAGCACCTTTCATACCTCCTTCCGAACAAACAGGCCCCGGCCCACCGCCAGCACGACGATCATCCAGAGGGCCAGCAGGCCGAATTCCAGGGGCTGGGTCTGGACCCAGTAAAACTCCGTGGCCCGGGTGACCGGGTCCCAGTTCATGCCCGCCTGGATCAGCACCCCATAGTACCCCCAGATGACGCACCGCTGGACCCACTGGGGAAAAAACAGGGCAAACAGCCCCACAAAGCTGCCGAAAATCCCCACCGCCAGCGGCACCGCCTGGTTGACAAACCAAAGGGACAGGCCCTGCTGCAAGGCATAGATCACAAAACTCACCCCAAAGCAGAGGGCAAAGGAAAGCAGCAGCTTCCCCCAGGGGATCTGGGTCGGAAACCCCACCGCCAGCCCCAACAGACTCAGGAGCACCGTGCGCAGCAGCAGCATGCCGCCCACCAGAATCGCTCCCCAGGCCAGCTTGGCCCCAAACAGCCGCTGCGGCGTGGTCACGGTCTCCCAGAGCTTCCAGGTGCTCCCCTTGTGCTCCATCTCACAGTTCCGGCTGGCCAGGGCACTGATGGTGAGGGGCAGCATCACCGCGTCGATGACCGCCAGGTTATACAGCAGGGACATCCAGCCCTGGGCCAATTCCCTCGGCTCCATCTGGGTCAAGGTGCGGCCCATCCACGCCAGCTGCACCGCCACAAACGCCAGACAGATCAGGGCAATCTTTCTCCGGCGGCATTTGAAAAACTCCATCCGCAGCAGCTTCATAGGCTCACTTCCTTTCCCCCTGTGAGCTCCAGGAAGATGTCCTCCAGGCTCTTCTGCCGCTCCTCCAGGCGGACCAGCCCCAGGCGTCCCTCCACCAGAGCCCGGCACAACCCGGCCGCCTGCTCGTCCGGGAGAATGGGCAGGACCAGATAGTCCCCCTCCTCCGTCCAGCCGATGCCCTTCTCCCTGAGCACCTGGGCGGCCAGCGCATTGTTGGTGGTTCGCAGGGCCAGATGGTGGCGGCTGCGCCCATGGAGGGCGGCCAGGGTGTCCTGGAACACCAGCACCCCCTCCCGGATGATGCCCACGGTGTCGGCCATCTGGTCGATCTCACTGAGCAGGTGGCTGGAGACCACCACCGTCATGCCAAACCGGCTGGGCAGGTCCCGGATCAGCTCCCGCATCTCCTGGATGCCCGCCGGGTCCAGGCCGTTGGTGGGCTCGTCCAGGATCAACAGTTTGGGGTAGCCCAGCAGGGCCGTGGCAATGCCCAGCCGCTGCTTCATCCCCAGGGAATAGTGGCAGACCTTTTTCCCCCGCTGCCCCTCCAGCCGGACGATCTCCAGCACCTCCCGGATGGCTTTTGGGGGAAGGCCCCGGAGGGTCTGCACAATCCGCAGGTTCTCCTCCCCGGTGAGGTGTCCGTAATAGCTGGGGCTCTCAATGAGACTGCCCACCTGGCGCAGCACGGCAATCCGGTTGCCCCGGTTCATGGGCTGGCCAAACACCTGAATCTCCCCCTGGGTGGGGCGGACCAGCCCCAGGATCATCTTCAGCGTGGTGGACTTCCCCGCGCCGTTGGGCCCCAGGAAGCCGTAAATGCTCCCCTCCGGCACCTGAAGGGCCAGGTTGGTCACCCGCATGACCGTGCCATAGCGTTTGCACAGGTTTCTGGTTTCAATGATCGGCATAGCGCAAACCTCCTTACAGGGCAAAGAATACCGCGCCCGCCTTACAGCCCCATGAAGGCCACCTTACGATTTCCTTACTTTTTTCCCAAGGTGGCTGGAAATACCCCGGAAATCCGTTATACTATTAAGAACAATAGGAGGTGTATTTCAATGGCTTATCAGATTTTGGTGGTGGACGATGAACCCGCCCTCCGGATGATGGTGCAGGAAATCCTGACCCAGGCCGGCTACGCCGTCTGCCTGGCCGGCAGCTGCAGGGAGGCCCTAACCCAGCGGGCCCAGGTCCATCCCGACGCCATTCTCCTGGACGTGATGCTCCCCGACGGCGATGGGTTCTCTCTGCTGGGCCAGCTGCGGCAGCAGGGGGACGTCCCGGTGCTCTTTCTCTCCGCCCGGGATGAGGACGAGGCCCGGCTCCGGGGCCTGGGACTGGGCGCCGACGACTACATCACCAAACCCTTTCTGGCCCAGGAGCTGCTGCTGCGGCTGCATGCAGTGCTCCGCCGGGTGTACCGCGCCGCCTCCGAGGAGGAGCCCGCCCGGCTGGGCGGCACGGAGGTCCATTGGGGGACGGGAACCCTCCGGCGGGATGGCCGGGAGGTCCCCCTCACCGCCAAGGAGTTTGCCCTGCTGAAAAAGCTCTGGGAGAACCACGGCAACATTGTCACCATCGACGCCCTCTGTCAGGCCCTGTGGGAGGGGCCCATGGTGGGCTATGAGAACACCCTCATGGTCCACATCCGCCGCCTACGGGAGAAGCTGGAGGCCGACCCCTCTCACCCCAAGCACCTGCTCACCGTCCGGGGCCTGGGCTACCGTCTGGTGCGGGAGGCAGCCCCATGAAGTTAAAGCACCTCTGGAAGGCCGCCGGATTGGTGGCCCTCTCCGCCATCCTGATTCTGACCCTCTGCCTGGCCGGTCTCCTGGCCCTGGTCCTCCGCTCCGCCCAGATCACCCAGTTCTGGAACGCCCCTCTGACAAAGCTCTCCCAGTCCCTGGTTCTGGAGGAGGGCCGCTATCACTTCACAGGAGAGGACCTTTTGGCACAGCAGGACCTCTGGCTCATGCTGGTCGGACGGGACGGTCAGGTCCTGTGGCAGTACAACAAGCCGGCGGAGGTCCCTGACCAGTACGACCTGCTGGATGTCGCCGCCTTTACCCGGTGGTACCTGGAGGATTACCCCGTCCAGACCCGCATCCGTCCAGACGGTCTGCTGGTGGCAGGCGCGCCCAAGGGAAGCACCTGGAAGCTCACCATCTCCCTCTCGGAGCAAATCCTCCACCTGCTGCCTGTCTGGGGGGTGCTCCTGTTCTTTCTCTCCCTGATCTGCGTGCTGGCCCTGGCCGCCCTTCTGCTGCGCCGCTGGTTCCGGCAGGACCAGCAGGCCCGGGATGAAGCCCGGTCTGACTGGATTAACGGCATCTCCCACGACATCCGTACCCCCTTGAGTATGGTCATGGGCTATGCGGGACAGCTGGAGGCCGACTCCGCCCTGCCCCCGGCCCGCCGGGACCAGGCCGCCATCATCCGCCGGCAGAGCCAGACCATCCGGGACCTGGTCAACGACCTGAACCTGACCATGCGCCTGGACTATG
>OGRN01000869.1_pt1 | contig 28069 bp, 22 predicted proteins | sample 1553401 | NCBI WGS metagenome assembly OGRN01 (sample SAMEA2580096, study PRJEB22360) | human gut metagenome | biome: human gut; feature: human-associated habitat; material: faeces | place: Denmark | collected 2008/2010 | reverse complement strand
ATATATCATAGTGAGTTACAACCTATTTTAGAAAGAAGTAATAGATTTTGCATCGACAAAGAGGAGGCTTATTTAAAAAGTAACGATTGGACAGAAGAGGCATTGAAGAAGCTGACGGAAGAAGATGCGGATGCGATCGAGTTTTGCCAAAAGAACTTGGGTTACTTTATTTCATACGAAAATCTATTCTCTACTTGGTTAGGCAAGGGCAAAGACTTTGGTGTTGCTAACGTGCGTGATGCGATCTCGGCATTTAACCGTCTGATTAGTGAAAACTACAAACAAATTTTTGAAAATATCTTCGATACTCTCCAGACCGGCCTTAGTAAATTAGGGGATAGTGCAGGCTCCCAAACCAAGGCCATTAATGATTTGATTCAGTTAATTAAAGATATACCTACCAATGGTAATCAAGACTATGATGTTTTAGGCTTTATCTATGAATATTTGATTGGCAACTTTGCCGCCAATGCCGGAAAGAAAGCCGGGGAATTCTATACGCCGCACGAAGTGGCGATTTTGATGTCAGAGATAGTAGCTAACCATCTTAAAGACAAAGAAAAAATTGAGATATATGACCCTACGAGTGGTTCTGGGTCGTTACTTATCAATATCGGCCGGTCAGTTGCAAAACATATTAGCAATAAAGATAATATCAAATATTACGCACAGGAGCTTAAGGAGAATACATACAATTTGACCCGTATGAATCTGGTGATGCGTAACATTTTGCCGGATAATATCCTAACACGAAATGCCGACACGCTCGAAGAAGACTGGCCATATTTCGACGACACAGACCCTGAGAGAACTTATAATCTAGTTTATGTAGACGCTGTGGTTTCTAATCCGCCTTATTCTCAGAACTGGGATTCTGAAAATAAAGAATTTGACCCGCGATATGAACGCTTTGGGTTAGCGCCAAAAGGTAAGGCTGATTACGCATTTTTGTTACATGACCTGTACCACGTCAAGCCGAATGGAATAATGGCCATCATTTTACCTCATGGGGTGCTGTTTCGTGGTGGAGAGGAGGAAAAAATCCGCAGAAACTTGATTGAGGAAAACCATATTGATGCGATTATTGGGCTTCCTGCAAATATATTCTTTGGCACGGGCATCCCAACTATCATTATGATCCTGCGCCAAAAGCGAGAGAATACAGATGTATTGATTGTAGATGCATCAAAGGGTTTCGTGAAGGAGGGCAAGAACAATAGGCTGCGTGCTCGCGATATTAAAAAAATAACCGATGCGGTGATTAATCGTACGGACGAGCCGAAGTTTTCTCGCAAAGTAGAACGTGATGAGATACGAAAGAATGAATACAATCTAAACATTCCTCGTTATGTAGACTCTTCGGACGATGCGGAGTCGTGGGATATCTATGCTTCGATGTTCGGAGGTATTCCGAATTCGGAAATTGATGGATTGTCTAAATTTTGGGACGCATTCCCATCGTTGAGAAATCAAATATTTAAGAGCGATGATACGCCTTATTCGTCCTTGGCCGTAGAAGATATAAAACAGACAATCACCGACAATGTCGATGTGAAAAGTTTTATCAGCCAATTCAATGGTGCGTTCTCTGATTTTTCGTCATACCTATATCGTGAGTTGATCGAAAATATGTTGACGGTCAAGGTAGCACAAGAAGAAAACCAGATTAGTGAGGATATTTTCCGTTGCTTGACTAATATACCTTTGATTGACAAATACCAAGCTTACCAAGTGTTAGATGACCAATGGTCTAAAACAGCAACCGATTTGGAAGTTATCCAGACCGAAGGTTTTGAGGCTACTCGCAAAGTAGATCCCAATATGGTGATTAAGAAAAAAGACGGTAAGGATGTCGAGGTGCAAGATGGATGGATTGGGCGCGTGATTCCGTTTGAGTTGGTACAGCAAACTTTATTGAAAAAAAGAACTGGATGAACTCAAGCAAAAGGAGGCAGAACTGGAGGCCGTTGTTGCTCAATACCCCGAAATCATAGACGAGATGAGTGAGGAGGAGAAAGAGGGTGACTATCTGAACGATGATAATACCGCTTTTGTTCCTGCCAAGGTAAAAGCTTACTGTAAAGATGCTAATATCTTCGGGTATGATAATGAGCTTACTACGAAGATAAAGCGTGTACATACGCTTATCGAAAAAGAGAAGAAACTGAGAAAAGAGGTTAAGGAAAAGACCTGGGCATTGCATATGCTGACCAAGGAGACTATCGAAGGACTTTCAGACGAAAATGTACTTATGCTCCTCGACCTTAAATGGATTCAGCCGTTGTGTAGCTCATTGGCAGTGCTTCCTGTAGGAGTTATCAACGACTTGGTTGGGCGCACGAAGGTTCTTGCGGAGAAATATGCAGTTACTTATGTCGAGTTAGAGTCCCAAATTCGGGAATCGGAAAAGGCTCTCTCTGCACTTATTGACGATTTAGAGGGCAATGAGTTCGATATGCTTGGTCTTCGTGAATTTCAAAAATTATTAGGAGCGGATGACAATGGAAAATAAGAAAAGCGCTCCTGCTATCCGATTTAAACGGTTTACTGGCAACTGGAGATCGAAGAGGTTTGATAAAACTTTTTCGATGCTTTGCAATAACACATTATCTCGTGCAGCTTTGAGCTACGAGAAAGGCTCCACAAAGAACGTACACTATGGTGATGTTCTTATTAAATTCGGAGAATACACAGATGTTACTCGTGAGGATATCCCATATATCTCAGATGATAAAATAGCAGATAAATATATAACTTCACGACTACAAGATGGTGATATTGTATTTGCGGACACAGCGGAAGATGCTACGGCAGGTAAATGTACAGAGTTGTTTAACGTACAACAACAGCCTATTATATCAGGACTTCATACTATACCGTGTCGTCCTTTATTCCCGTTCTCAACGAGCTATCTTGGCTATTTCTTGAACTCATCTGCATATCACAATCAATTATTACCACTGATGCAGGGGACAAAAGTGGTAGGGATTTCAAAAACAGCAATAAAAGATACATGTGTTTCTTTTCCAGAGGATGCAGACGAGCAGAGGGCAATAGGCAATTATTTTCAGGATATTGATAAGCTTATAAATACAAGTCAGACGAAACTTGACAAGCTAAAAAATATCAAGAAGGCATGTCTTGAAAAGATGTTTTCACGCAAGGGATCAAATACTCCAGAACTTCGATTTAAGGGTTTCAAGAAAACGTGGAAAGAGAAGAAGCTGGAAGATATTGTTGATGTTAGAAGTGGAAGAGATTACAAACACTTAGTTGACGGTAATATACCTGTATATGGAACAGGTGGCTATATGTTAAGCGTTAATGCCGCCCTGTCATATGACGAGAATGCTGTAGGGATTGGAAGAAAAGGAACCATAGATAAACCATATATTCTATATGCCCCGTTTTGGACTGTAGATACATTATTTTATGCTGTACCAAGAAAAAACAATGACTTAAACTTTATATATAATTTGTTTCAGCAAGTTGATTGGCGAAAGAAGGATGAATCAACAGGAGTCCCTAGTTTATCCAAAGTAGCTATTAATTCTATTGTCATTAACACAGCAGGTTATACTGAACAACAAATAATAGGTGTTTTTTTCGAAAACCTAGATGACATAATTGTCAAGATAGACAAGCAAATCAATAAACTCAAAAACATCAAAAAGGCATGCCTTGATAAGATGTTTGTAACCGGGGAGGATTAACTTATGACATCATTTGACAACGAATTGAAATTTGAGGCGGCTCTCATTGAGCTGCTACACACAAGATACGGTTGGGAAAAAGAGGTGCTCGTAAATCCGACTGAAGAGCAGCTAATCGCTAATTGGGCGAAGATACTTTTTGAAAATAACAGAAGTGTCGACCGTCTGGGGGAATACCCATTGACAAATGGCGAAATGCAGCAGATTATAGAACAAATAAACACGTTGCGTACTCCCTTGCGCTTAAATGGCTTTATCAACGGCAAAACAGTATCTATAAAACGAGATAACCCCAACGATACCCAGCATTTGGGCAAGGAGGTGAGCCTGAAGATATACGATCGCCATGAGATTGCCGCAGGGCAAAGCCGCTACCAAATAGCAAAGCAACCCAAGTTCCCTACTTCATCGCCACTAAAGAGCGATCGCCGTGGAGACCTGATGCTGCTTATCAACGGCATGCCGCTTTTTCACATTGAACTCAAAAAGAGCGGTATTCCCATCAGTCAAGCCTGTAACCAAATCGAGAAATATGCTAATGCGGGTATTTTCTCGCAAGGTTTGTTCTCGCTAGTGCAGATATTTGTGGCGATGAATCCTGAAGAGACGCTATACTTTGCCAATCCAGGCGCGGACGGCAAATTCAATCCCGATTATTTTTTCCACTGGTGTGACTTTAACAACGAACCCATAAACGAATGGAACAAAATAGCCGACTGTCTTCTCTCTATCCCTATGGCTCACCAGTTGATAGGTTTCTATACGGTTGCCGACGACACCGATGGAGTACTGAAAGTAATGCGTAGCTATCAATACTATGCGGCGAGCGCCATATCGGATAAAGTAGCAAGTACACGATGGGCTGATAAAAACATCTACGGTGGTTATGTGTGGCATACCACTGGATCGGGTAAAACAATGACCAGTTTTAAGTCTGCCCAACTTATTGCCAACTCTAAGGATGCCGATAAAGTAATCTTTCTGATGGATCGTATTGAGCTGGGGACACAATCACTCATTGAGTACAGAGGTTTTGCCGACGATAGCGATTCAGTGCAAGAGACCGAGAATACCGAAGTGCTGATAACTAAACTTAAAAGCAATGCAGCTAGCGACACGCTGATTGTTACCTCTATTCAAAAGATGAGCAACATCCAGGAGGATGGCTCACGCAACGACCACGACATAGCCCTGATCAACAAAAAACGAATTGTCTTCATTATTGACGAAGCACACCGCTCTACGTTTGGCGATATGCTGATAACCATTAAAAAGACATTCCCTGCAGCCATATTCTTCGGTTTCACGGGAACGCCTATTCAGAAAGAGAACGAGAAAAAGAAAAATACAACCGCCACAATTTTCGGCAACGAATTACATAAATACAGCGTCGCCGATGGCATCAGGGATAAAAACGTATTGGGATTTGACCCCTACAAGGTTCTTACATACAAAGATAAAGACCTGCATCGAGTAGTAGCATTGGAGAAAGCCAAAGCCACTACTGAGGCAGAAGCTATTGCCGATCCTAAAAAGAGTAAGGTCTATTATAAATTTATGAATGACGTGCCGATGGCCGGCTCAACTGACAGTGCAGGCAACTACACGAAAGGCATCGAAGATTATATCCCTACCTCGCAATACGAAACCGAAGAGTACCGAAGTGCGGTAGTAAATGACATCTTTGAGAACTGGACTACAATTAGTCGCGGAGGAAAGTTTCACGCCATATTTGCCACAAGCAGTATTCCTGAAGCCATCGAATACTACAAACTGATTAAGAGCTTGAAACCTGATTTCAAGGTAGCGGCTCTATTTGACCAAAGCATTGATAATAATGGAAGCGGCACGATCAAAGAAGATGCAATAGTCGAGATGCTTACGGATTATAACAAAAGATACGGTAAAACATTTACCATACCTACTTTCAGAAAGTATAAAAAGGATGTCGCGCTTCGTCTTGCACACAAGGATCCATATAAACACATTGAGAATACTCCCGAAAAGCAGTTAGATCTACTTGTTGTTGTGGATCAGATGCTGACAGGTTTCGACTCTAAATGGGTTAACACCCTATATCTGGATAAGTTAATGCAGAATGAAGGTATAATACAAGCTTTTTCAAGAACGAACCGTCTGTTTGGTCCCGAAAAACCGTTTGGCACGATCCGTTACTACCGCAAGCCTCACACGATGGCACGAAACATAGAAAGTGCTTTCAAATTATACTCAGGCGATAAACCGCCTTTTTGCCGATAAACTCGAAAAGAATATCCGAACGATGAACTCCATCTACCAAGATATTGTTGAACTTTTTGAGGCGGCGGGAGTCGAGAATTTCGAGAAACTTCCTGATACAGATGCAGAAAAGGCTCAATTTGCAAAACTGTTCAAACAGTTCAATGACTTCCTCGAGGCTGCAAAAATACAAGGCTTCGATTGGAATAAGAAAGTTTACACTTTTAAACATGAGGATGGCACAAAAAGAACGGTGCGTCCTACACTGGATAAAAATACATATCTAATACTTGCACTTCGTTATAAAGAATTGTTTAATAGTCCCGGTGGAGGAGTAAGAGTTGGGGATGTGCCCTATGACATCGATACCCACCTGACAGAGATCAATACGGGAGCTATAGATGTGAACTATATGAACTCTCGCTTTGACAAGTGGCTCAAGTCACTTCACTCTGACGAAGCAACGGAAGATGTCAAGAAAAAACTCCTCGCCGACCTACACAAAACTTTTGCGACACTAACACAAGAAGAACAAAAATATGCCAATATATTCCTCCACGATGTGGAGCGTGGCGATGTAACAGTACTAGATAGTAAGAAAACACTGCGAGATTACATTGCAGAGTATCAGGAGAATGCAAAAAATGACCGGATTCGGAAATTTGCAACAGCAGTCGGTGTCGATGAAGCGATGCTCAGGACATTCCTGAATCTCCACGTAACCGAAGATAATATCAACGAATTTGGTCGATTTGATGAACTTAAAACATCTGTTGATCGAAATATAGCAAAGGTTTACTTCGAAAGAATCGAAAATACAACGATTCCACCACATAAAATTCAAATGAAGATAGATAATATTCTTCGGCGATTTATTTTTATGGGCGGTTTTGATATTGAATAAGGTATATTTACCATTGTTATAATGACATATGCCAAGCATAATCGGGTATTATTGGGCACGTAAATACTAGAATCTTAAAAAATCAGATAATGAAAATCGATAACAACAGGGGAATTGTCTACGTTCTAACTAATTCAGCAATGCCTGGCTTGGTTAAAATCGGCATGACAACACGTGATAGCATTGATGCCATGATGAAGGAGCTTTACAGCACCGGCGTGCCTGTTCCTTTTGATTGTTCATACGCATGTGAGGTCAAGGTTTCCGATTGTGCCAAAATTGAAAAGGCCCTGCATACTGCTTTGGGATCGAATAGGATTAATGCGAATCGAGAGTTTTTTAGTATTAAACCGGAGCAAGCGACAGCCATACTTGAGCTCTTTGATCGGAAAGACATTACGAGCGAGGTTAGTGCTGAAATCGAAAATGATTTAACTATCGACGACAAGGTTGCAAGTGAAAAGATTAAATACACTCGTCGTCCTCCGATGAATTACAGAGAAATGGGGATAGAATTAAATTCGCTTTTAACGTTCGTTAAAGATCCGACTATCCAAGTAATTGTAGTTGGGGATCGGAAAGTGTCGCTAGATGGAGAAGAGTCATCATTAACGGCTGTAACAAAAAAGCTCTTAGGAATCTCTTATGAACTTCAACCCACTTCTTATTGGGAGTATGAAGGGAAAAATCTTCGCGACATCTATGATGAGACATATACGATAGAAGATTAAAAAAATGGTCTACTATTTCGCTTTTATTTCCGTAATGCACCATAATTGCATCATTACAGAAATAAAATGATGATAAAATGGGAATTCTGCAAAAGCAAGAAATTAAATTAACGGCTGTGATTCGGCAGATAAGTGCCTTTTATGGTTCGGTGCGGAATTCGCCCGCAAGGATACTATAAAATTCAAAAGGAAGGGCCTGACTGAAAACCCAACCGTAGTCTGGGAAAAACGGCAGAAGATCAAAAATAGCTAAGAAGCAAGCCGGTCAGTCAACCCATGACCTTGACATAAATCGGGATTTTAAAGCAACTGGAACTACCTTACTTGCATTAATTCCAGAATGTTTAACAACTGAAATCTAATTCCGGAAATGTATTCCACTTTAGAGGCATGGAAATGAGCATAAAACCACGTAGACAATGGATGGTTATCGACTTTGAGGTGTTCGTATATTTCATCCATAACTTTGCCCTCATAATCAAGATCGGCTGAAAGGGTATTGTCTTGTTCGAGCCAACCCTCAATGCCGGATTTGGTTGTTGGAAAACAAAAGGACGGGGCAGTATGTGTTATTACGGTATTTATTTTAAGTCCGTCGGTTTTAATTTCAGACAACTTCTCCGGAGCATATACTGGAATTTCGTCCTTCCAATAGTAAGTAACCGTTCTATTTTTCAGTTTTGCCAGCCCCATTTGGGTTTCCCGGTACTCCCGGTCTATCGAAACAGCGCCGCCGATACATAGTATATTGTTTCCGGAAAACTGTATGACGCAATAATCCGGAATAGTCTTCATACGAGGGTAGTCGATTAGTCGATTTTCGAAATAATCAGGATTGTCGTGATTGCCACGCATCAGAATCAGCATGCAGTTCAATTTAACCAGAGTCAGCTCCAGCTTTTTGTAAAGTTGCTCGTAATAAGCCGGTTTCTCGAAACCTATGCCGCAGTCGCCGGCAACCAACACAACAGCATCCTCTATTTGCTTGCGCTTTAGTTCGTATAGCAAGGTTTTGAACTCGCCGTGGATATCCCCACAAACGAGAAATTTTTTATAGGTATCGAAACTATTATAAATAATCATATACAGATAGTTGTAAAATAAATGGTGTTAGGAGTAAATTCACTTTCCTCCGAGCAATCCGGTATATCCTTCAAACTTTTATTTGCGATAGTTTAGAAGATAAACCTCTCGTTAACCGGTCTCTATCAGTTATTCATTCTTGTATCTGAAACTCTCGAAACTGACATCCTCATCTAGTTGTTCCCAATGAATTCCTATCGACGAAAGTCTAAACGCGGTGCGTTGAACCTCTGTGGCACCTGCCAATCGTGGATACCATTTGAGAGACTGGCTCAACTTTTCTCCATTATAGGTTTCGATGAAAATACGATCATCGGCAAACCATACTTCTTTAACGCTCATAGTTGGCATACGACATCTCCTTTATACTACAAATATAAGTAAGAACCTAGAAACAAGTTGCTGATTCATTATCGGGACGTTTTTTTCTTAAAAAGTCCGGTTCGTTTAACCGAATCTAAATGACAATCTCTATTCTTAATTATAGACAACTAACACCAACGAACCAATGTTGATGCAAGTGTTTTTAACCAATAAATTTCTGAACGATGGAAGTAATAACTATTGAATCTGGAGCTTTTAAACAGCTAGTAGAGAAACTTGATGCTATTTCGGAACATTTACAATTGATAGAGCATCCGGGGGAAAGAGACGACGAGAGCTGGGTGGTCAGCAACGAAATCTGCCGCTTTTTGAAAATCAGTGACCGGACATTACAACGATTAAGAACTAACGGCAAGATCACTTATTCCTGTCTGGGCGGGAAATATTACTACCAAATCGGTCAAATCAAGAGATTGCTAACAGATCACCTGATAAAGAGTACCGATGACCGTAGGCAGGACTTGATCGATCATCATCGGCAAAACTCCACTAAAAAGAAATGATCAAAGAAAGTTGAACGGGTAAAATAGAAATCTAAACAACAGAAATAAAAATCACTATATTTGTAAAGTAAACCGAAGACAACAGTTCCGAAAGGGATTTTAGGTTCGGGGAATGAGCTTCTGAAATTGATCCCCATCGGCGTACTCCTCGATAAAAAGAGGCCGATGGAATCAGAGGGAATTACTTGAATAAAAGGACATAAGGAAAAAGAAGGTTAGACTTTCGTTTTCCGCTCCAAACAGACAATTAAATCCTTGCGACAAGCGAATCAGCGAGTTGTGAGGATTTTTCTTTTATGCCCGTCGGCGGGTCTTTTGCGCCCGCCCGGGGAGTTACCTTTTCGGGATGAACAGCCCGGACATGTTCGCCTGTTCGAGGGTGAGGAGCCCGACCTTTTTAGGAATGCCGCCGGCGTATCCCGTCAGGCTGCCGTCGCTGCCCACGACCCTATGGCAGGGGATGATAATGCTGATCGGATTGTGCCCTACGGCACCGCCTATGGCCTGCGCCGACATGGTTTGCTTTCCCTGTTGCCGTGCGATTTCTTCCGCAATATCCTTGTAGGTAATTGTTTCCCCATACGGTATTTGCAGTAATATTTTCCATACGGCCTGCCGGAAGGGCGACCCTTCGGGGCGCAGCGGGGGTGTAAATCCCGGGTTTTTCCCGCTAAAGTAGCAGTCCAGCCACCGCTGTGTCTGGTCGAATACGGGGAGCTGCTTCTCTTCGTGTGCTGCCGGCAGTGTGGCGGCAAAGTATTTTTGCCCGTCGAACCAGAGTCCGGTCAGGCTGTTGCCGTCGGCGGAGACCGTTATCCCGCCGAGGGGCGACTGGTATTTACAAATGTACTGCATGGTGTTATCGGTTAAAGTAAAGGTTGGAATCTTCCGGGGCTTCTTCTCTCGAAGCTATCGTGCAACAGCCCGGGGGCGTAGTACGATTACATTTGGCATGGTTTCATCGGTTATGGGTTTGTCGTTCTGCCTTCGATATTCGGCAGGAAACCCGTGATTATCCCCAACAGGGGCAGCAGGGTGCTGATCCGAAAGATGAATTCGATGCTGGTCTTGTCGGCCAGCCAGCCGAACACCGAGATGCCGATCATCATGCCGATGACGGTGACAGCGGTCCACATGCCGGTGGAGGTCAGGCTCAGGCCCAGCTCGCCGTTGAGGTACTTCGGCAGCCAGGTCATGATGCCGAAGTAGCCGGCGTTCTGCACGGTGCACAGGATGATGATGATCACGGAGTACTTGATGCGCGTGGGCGAGTTGAACAGGCTGGCCAGGTTGCCGTGCTTCTTGCCGGAGGCCTTGTGCTCTTCGAAGATGGGCGGCTCGGGAACGAACGCGCGGATGATGATGGCGACGATGGCGGGAACGACGCCGACCGCGAACAGGCCGCGCCAGCCGAAGGCGGCGATGATGGGCGCGGAAGCCAGCGAGGCGACCAGCACGCCTACCTGGAAGCCCAGGCCGACGGCGGAAGTGGCCTTCGCGCGATTAGCGGGGCTGGAAACCTCGGAGGCGATGGCCATGCCCAGGCCGAACTCGGCGCCGATGCCCAGGCCCGCCAGGAAGCGGAACAGCGCCATCAGCTCGAAGTTGGGGGCGAAGGCCGAGCACAGGGTGAACACGCCGAAGAAGATGACCGAGTAGGTGAGCACCCTGATGCGGCCGAGCTTGTCGGCCAGCGTGCCGAAGACCAGGCCGCCTAGGAAGGCGCCCGCCAGCGTGATGGACGTGAGCGAGCCGGCGGTGGCGTTGTCAACGCCGAAGGTGGCGATGATGCCGGAGAGCGCGAAGCTCAAGATCATGAGGTCCAGGCCGTCGAGCGCGTGGCCGATAGCCGCGGAGAACACGGCTTTGCCGGCGTAGTGCTTCATCTCGGAAGCTTTTTCTTTGTGTGGCATAGTGATTTCCATCCCATTCCGCAAGTGGTCAAACTTTCAATGAAAATACTCTCATATCGAGTATTTGCAAGGGTTTATTGCAGAATTTACGTTCCTGAAATACAACGGCCGGGAGAGCGTCGGTTGCGTGGGCCCATCGCGGCGCATAAACCGTGCTTTCTGCCTGTGAAGTGCGGTTTCAGTGGTGGTCGCGGGTCGCTGCAGCGTGTTGGATTACTATGCCGATATGCGAAAGGAGAAGCTATGCGGCACGCTATCGAAGACGTTGAGTATGCAGAATACCTTTTCGACCGGTTCTACGGCATCGGCAGCTGCGAGTCGGGCGGCGTGACCCGGCTTGGCTACACCGAGGTCGAGGACGAGATGCACCGGGCCCTGTGCGCGCTCGGCGAGGAGAAGGGCTACGGCCACTTCGCCGATCAGGTGGGCAACACCTACCTGTACCGTCCGCGGTATAGCATGGACGAGCCCTATTGGCTGGTCGGCTCGCACCTGGATTCGGTGATCGAAGGCGGGCGCTACGACGGCGTCGCGGGCATCATCGCCGGGCTGCTGGTGATGGGCTGGGTCGAACGCGATGGCCTTGACCTGCCCATTCGCGTGGGCGCCATGCGCTGCGAGGAGTCCAGCAACTTCGGCAGGAGCACTATCGGCAGCGGCCTTATCACCAAAGAGATCTACAAGCACGACGTGGGCGAGGCCGTGAGCAAACAGGGCGAAACGCTGCACGAGGTGTTCGACCGCAAGGGCTACAGCCTGACGCCCGAGCGTATCCAGGGCATTCGCGAGTACCTTGAGCTGCACATCGAGCAAGGCAAGGTCCTGGAGGAATACGGCGACGCCGTGGGCATCGTGAGCACCATCGCCGGCCCGCGCCGCTTCAAGGTGCACGTGCACGGCAACGCGGAGCATTCGGGTGCCACGCCCATGGGCATGCGCTCCGACGCGCTCGCGGCGGCGGCCGAGATCATCTTGGAAGTCGAGGAGATCGGCAAATCCGAGGCCATGCACCAGTCCGTGGCCACGGTGGGCGTCGTGACGAACCATCCCAACGCGCTCAACGTCATCCCCGGCGAGGTGGAGCTGGGCATCGACATGCGCGGCATCGACGTGGCCAGCCTCGACCGCATGGAGGCGCGCCTGAAGGCCGCGTGCACGCGCATCTGCGAGAAGCGCCGCCTCAAGTACTTCCGCGAGAAAACTTCCGACATCCCGCCCATCGAGATGTCGTCCGAGACGCAGCAGAAGCTGCTCGACGCGGCGAAACGCCTGCGCATCCCGCATCGCCTGATGATCAGCGGCGCAGGTCACGACGCCATGTCGTTCGCGCACATCTGCGACACGGGCATGGTGTTCATCCCGTGCGCGAAGGGCATCAGCCACAACAAGAAGGAGTTCGCCACCATCGAATCGATCCTCGACGGCGCGATGGTGATGTACGAGCATTTGAAGGAAGAGGCGCTATGATCCTGGTGAAAGACGGCCGCGTCATCGACCCTGCGCGCGGCATCGACGATGTGCTCGACCTGGTGATAGACGGCGGCAAGATAGCGAAGATCGGCAAGTACCAGCGCTCGGAGGATTACGAGCGCATCATCGAGGCGAAGGGCTGCGTGGTGGCTCCGGGCCTGGTGGACGTGCATGTGCATTTCCGCGATCCGGGCTTCACGTACAAAGAGGATATCGAGAGCGGCGCCGCGTCCGCCGCGGCAGGCGGGTTCACCAGCGTGGTGTGCATGGCGAACACGAAGCCGTCCGTGGACAACGTTGAGACGCTCGGCTACGTGCTCGAGCGCGGGGCGCGCTGCGGCATCAACGTGCTGACGTGCGCGACCATCAGCCGTGGCATGCAGGGCAGCGAGCTGGTGGACATGGAGGAGCTTGCCGCTCACGGGGCCGCGGGATTCACCGACGACGGCATCCCGCTGATGGACGAGGCCCTGGTCAAGTGCGCCATGGAGCGCGCGGCGAAGCTCGATTTGCCGCTTTCGTTCCATGAGGAGGACCGCGCGTTCATCGAGTCGCCGGGCGTGAACCAGGGCGCCGTGTCGAAGGCGCTGGGGCTGGGCGGCGCGCCGGCGCTGGCCGAGGACGTGCTGGTGGCGCGCGACTGCATGCTGGCGCTGCACACGGGCGCGCGGGTGAACATCCAGCACATCAGCTCGGCGAACTCCGTGCAGCTGGTGCGCCTGGCGAAGGAGATGGGCGCGCACGTGACGGCCGAGGCCACGCCGCACCATTTCTCGCTGACCGAGGACGCCGTGCTGGAGAAGGGCACGATGGCGAAGATGAACCCGCCGCTGCGAACGCAGGCGGACCGCTACGCCATCATCGAGGGCCTGAAGGACGGCGCGATCGACATCATCGCCACCGACCACGCGCCGCATTCCGCCGAGGAGAAGGCCAAGCCGTTCGCCGAGGCGCCCAGCGGCATCATCGGGCTGGAGACCGCGCTTGCCCTGGGCATCACGAACCTTGTGCGCAAGGGGCACCTGACGCTCATGCAGCTGATCGAGAAGATGAGTCTGAACCCGGCGAAACTCTATAAGTTGGACAAGGGTGCGATTACGGAAGGCGCCGATGCCGACCTGGTGATCTTCAACGAAGGCGAACGCTGGCACGTGGGCCCGAAGTTCGTCTCGAAGGCGGCGAACACCCCGTTTGCGGGGGAGGACCTTTACGGGAAGGTGAAGTACACCATCTGCGCCGGCAACGTGGTATACGAGGACGGCGAGTAAGGGCTCCCCGGGTCGGGGTAGAGATTGCTTGCTGTAGGGTTTCCCTCGGCAGCGCTGTGTGGCGCTGCCGAGGGATTTTTGTTGGGGGAGGGCATATGTTGTTGCATGCGCGGGACGGCCTTGATTCCTGCGACGGCATTTCGCCGCGCGTAACCTTCCATTAGCTGTCAGCTATGGTTTTGACCTGGGCATTCGCATAAAATAAAGAAAGCCCCGAATGGGGCTTTCGGCAAGTCAGATTGCCACCTACGTGGCGTCCCGAAGGACATTTTTGGCTAGGCCGTATTTTGACTCGCAGTGTCGCCCTGACTGGTAATGGGAGACATCGCGACTTTAACATAAGGCGAAGGGGTTGGTAAAGCATGAATCTCAGGAACGTCCAGGGAGATTACAACATCGGCTTAGACATGGGTACCGGCTCGGATGGTTGGGCGGTCACCGATGGGGAGGGCCGGCTTCTTCACTTCAAGAAGCAGCCGACGTGGGGTAGCCGCCTGTTCGACAGCGCGGAAACTGCCGCTTCTGCGCGCATCCCGCGTAGCCAGCGCAGGCGCTATGTTCGCCGCCGTTGGCGCCTTGACTTGCTGCAGGGCCTGCTTCAGGAGGAAGTGGAGAAGGTCGATCCCGATTTCTTCCTGCGGTTGAGGCAGTCCCGTTTGGTGGATTCTGACCCCAACAAGACCACTGCCGCATATCGTTGGCCGATCTTCAACGAGACCGACTTCACGGAAGTCGATTATTACGACCAGTTCCCTACGATTTACCACCTTCGTAAGCATTTGCTGGAAAGCCCTGAGCAGGCGGATATCCGCCTTGTGTACCTTGCTTTGCACAATATTGTGAAGTGCCGTGGCAACTTTTTGCGCGAAGGTTCGTCCCTTTCCGCAAAAAACGCCAAGCCCGATGATGCCGTCAAGGAGTTTTGCCAAGCGCTTAAAGCTTGGAGCGAAGGCCGCGATGGCGAATACGCGCCAATCAGCGTTGATGATGTTGTGGCAGCGCTGGCAGCAAAAAGAGGAAGCAACTCCGAGCGTGCTGCGGCAATCGCCGATTATATGACGGTGTCGTTCGGTGATCGGGCAGCGGATAAGAAGCTCAAGAAGGCGTTGGCGACGGCAATGGTCGGGCTGAAAGTGGAGTTCAAAGACGTTTTCGGTGAGTTTCCCGCAGAAAAGACGAAAATCTCGCTTTCCAATGACGAGGAAGTCGACGCCCTACGCGAAGCCTGCCCTGACGACAGTAAGGACGTGTTCGATTCGCTGTGTGGCGTGTACGCTGCGTATGTGCTGCAAGGTCTTTTATCCTATGCCCAGGGCGAAACCATTTCCGCGAACATGGTCGCAAAGTACGACCGATATGGCGCTGACCTGAAGCTGCTCAAGGACCTGGTTCGCGAGTATAAGGACGCAAAAGCGTACGACGGCTTTTTCCGCGGGCCCCTGTATAACGACAAAAGCAGGTACAACGTCGCGCAGTCCAAGGGATATACGCGTTACAACCTGGGCAAAACCTCATATGACGATTTCGCCAAAGAAGTGAAGAAGCTTTTTGCGGGAACGGCTGCGGAAGGCGACGTCCGCTATCTGGACATGATGGACGCGTTCGAGAACCAGCGGTTTTTGCGTCGCCTGAAAACCAGCGACAACGGAAGCATTTATTACCAGCTTCATCTTGAGGAGATGGAAGCAATCCTGGATAACCAGGCGAAGTTCTACCCGGTGCTGAAAGAGCAGCGTGAAAAGCTGCTAAAGCTGGTGACGTTCCGCATTCCCTATTATGTGGGGCCCCTGACGCAGCGCAACGCAAGGCTGGATGCCCACGATAACCCTCGTTTTGCGTGGTCTGAGCGCAAGCCTGGAATGGAAAACGCGATAATCACGCCCTGGAACTGGGACAGCATTATCGACAAGAGCAAAAGCGCGGAGAACTTCATCAAGCGCATGACGGGGATATGCACGTATTTGCAGGGCGAGGACGTGTTGCCGAAGTGCTCGCTTCTGTATGAGGAGTTTTGCGTGCTGAACGAGCTGAACGGCGTCCGCTGGACGGAGGATGGCGACTACGAGCAGCGCCTTGATGAAGAGCAGCGGCGCGGTATCGTGGAGGACCTTTTCCATCGCTTCCGTACGGTAAGCTATGAGCGCATTGAGAACTGGCTTGTCGAAAACGGGTACGCATCGTCTGCGCACGTGGTCGGCGGCCAGGGCGTTAGCGGTCTGGAGTCGAAGATGTCGTCGTATATCTTCTTCGCGAAAGATGTGTTCAGAACCGGGAAGATCGAGCAGTCCGATTACCCCATGGTCGAGAAGATCATTCAGTGGAACACGCTGTTCGAGGACCGCGGCATCTTGCGTGAGAAGCTACAGGAGAAGTATGGTGCCGAGGGCGAGGGTCGCCTTGACGATGCGCAGATCAATGCGATTTGTAAAAAGCGTTTCACCGGATGGGGCCGTTTGTCTGAGAAGTTCCTCACGGGCTTGAAGGTGGACACGCAGCTCGATGAGAAGTCGGTCATGGACATCTTGCGTGAGGGCGATCCGAATTCGGATAATCGCCGTGGCCGCGCGATGGTGCTCATGGAGATCCTGCATGATGACCGCCTTGGGTTCCAAAAGAAAATCGATGCATTCAACCGAGCGTATTTCGAGCAGGCGGGCGATGCTCTTGGCATAAACGACCTGCCGGGTTCGCCGGCGATGCGTCGCAGCCTCAACCAGGCTATTCGCATTGTCGATGAGGTCGTTCGCATTGCCGGCAAGGCGCCAGCGCATATCTTTATCGAGGTGACCCGCGATGACGATATGAAGAAGAAGGGTAGCCGCACCAAGCGCCGCTACGACAACCTCAAGGATGCCCTGACGAATTTCAAGGAGCAAGACCCGCAATGGACGAAGCGGGTTTTGACGGAGCTGAAAGATGTAAGCCCCGATGAGCTTGATGAAAGGCTCACGTTGTATTTCATGCAGAATGGCAAGTGCCTGTATTCGGGCAAACCGATCGATATCGCGCGGCTTTCGAATGCGGGGCTTTATGAGGTCGATCACATCATTCCGCGCTCGTATATCAAGGACGATAGCTACGAGAACAAGGCCTTGGTGCTGCGCGAGGAGAACCAACGTAAGACCGACGCGATGCTGTTAGACCCCGCTATCCGTCAGCGCATGTCGGGCTATTGGCGTGCGTTGCACGACGCTGGGCTTATCGGAGACAAGAAATTCAAGAGCCTGATGCGCTCGAGCGTGAACGAAAACGCCATGCGCGGGTTCATCGCGCGTCAGCTGGTGGAAACCAGCCAGATGGTGAAAGCTGCCCAATCGCTGCTGAGTGCGAAGTATCCCGATACGAAGATCGTTCCGGTTAAGGCGAGCATGTCCCACAACCTACGCGATGCCGCCGGGTTTGTGAAATGCCGCGAGGCGAACGACTTCCATCATGCTCACGATGCGTACCTGGCATGTCGTGTCGGCTTGTTCATCTCGAAGTGGCATCCGGGTATTTACGAGCAGCCTATCGTATATGCCCACGCCATGCGCAAATACGTCCGCGACCAGGCCGAGCTGTTCAACGCCCGTCACGAGGCTCCGGGTTCGAGCGGCTTTGTGATTGGCAGCTTTATGGGAAAGCATGTGGACGAAGACACTGGCGAGCTATGGGATGGCGCTGCAGAAGTGGAAGGGATTCGCAAGGCGCTGAACTACCGCCAATGCTATATCACGCGCATGCCCGTTGAGGACTCAGGTGCATTTTGGGATGCAACGATTTACTCGCCGCGTGATCCGAAGATGGGCCCGAAGCTGTCGTTGAGGCTAAAAGCAGATCTCGACACGAAACTGTACGGTGGTTACTCAAGAAGTCAGTTTGCGTATTTCTTCATTTATGAAGCGCGCGACAAAAAGGGTCGTGCGGTTTTCCGCTTTGGTCAAGTGCCCGTATGGCTTGCTCCGCGAATTCGCAAGAACGAAGGGGCTTTAGAGGAATATGCACGTCATCTTGCCGAAGATGAGGGTCTCGCATATGTACGAGTGCAGCGTGCAAAGATTCTTAAAAAGCAGCTAGTAGAGATCGACGGCGATAGGTTGATCATTACCGGCATGAAAGAAGTCAGAAACGCTTCGGAAATCGCATTCAATTTGAATGAAATGGCGCTGCTCTCTTCGTATGTTAGGAGTAAGCAGGGGAAGCCTTGCCAGGGCGTTGATTCCGGGCAATCAGCTGACGATGTTTGGAATACTATCGATCAACATTTTAGCTTTGCGAAAAGAGTGCTGACCCAGATTGGCTTCAATGAGCTTCAAGATGCTTTTAAGTCGCTGGCGCCGACTGAAAAAGAAGAAGCTATTGTCCGGATTCTGGCATTGGTCAATGCAACGCAAAACATGGTTGATTTATCTCTGCTGGGCGGTCCGAAGTATGCCGGTTGCATGCGGCTAACATATTCAAAACTTCTTAGTGACCCCAATGTCGACTTTTACATCATCGACCAGTCTGTGACGGGCATGTTCGAACGGAGGATGCGCGTTGGCCTTTAGGAACATCATCATCGAAAGCCCCTGCAAACTTTCCTATAAGGGAGGCTATCTTGTGGTGCGCAAGGAAGACGATGCCGCAAAGGTCCATTTGTCGGAGATCACGACCATCGTGTTGCAGACCAATCAGGTATTCATCAGCGCTTATTTGCTGTCTGAGCTTGCTAAAGCGAAGATCTCGCTGGTTTCGTCCGATGAAAAGCACAATCCGATCGGGCAATACCTGCCGTTATATGGCGCGCACAACACTAGTAAGCGGATTGGCGAGCAGCTTGAATGGGGCGAGCCGATCAAGAAGCGTGTGTGGCAGCGAGTGGTGCGCGATAAGATCGCGCACCAGGCTCGTTTGCTCAACGCACGTGCAAGCGAGCTGGAAGGCGAAATGCTTGAGCGCTTAGTAGACGAAGTGCGTTCGGGCGACACGACGAATCGCGAAGCCTATGCGGCAAGGATTTACTTTCGCGCGCTGTTCGGTCCGAACTTCTCTCGTGACGACGATGTTCCGGTGAACGCTGCGTTGAACTATGGATACGGAATCCTGCTTTCGGCGGTAAATCGCGAGATTGTGGCGAGGGGCTATTTAACGCAATGCGGGATTTGCCATCGAAGCGAATTCAACCAGTTCAATCTTAGCTGCGATTTGATGGAGCCGTTTCGGCCTATCGTGGATCGGCTGGTGTTCGACAACATCGACGGCGATTTCACGAAAGACGACAAATATCTGCTTGTCGATATGCTCAATCATCGCGTTCCGTATCGTGGTGGGTCGTATCACGTTGGCTCGGTCATAGGTCTTTACGTGCAGGATTGCTTGAGCGCGCTGAATAAGAAGCTGTCCGTTGATGAAATCGAAACATTCGATGTCTTATGACGGACAAGGAGAGGGTGCGATATATGCGATTAGTGCTGTTCTTCGATCTGCCGGTTGAAACGCCGAAGCAGCGCAAAGACTATCGCCTGTTTCGCAAATTCCTGCTGAAAGACGGGTTTCTTCCTTTGCAGCAATCGGTGTATGCGAAGTTGGTTGTGAACGATGGTGTGGCTAGTAGCGCGATTGCCCGTGTTCGCAAACATCGCCCGCCAGCTGGGTTGGTGCAGATTCTCAAGGTCACGGAAACTCAGTTTTCAACCATGGAGTACATTACAGGAAAGCGTCCAGATTATGAGGAGATCGACTCTATGGAAGAGCTTCTGGTGCTATGAAGCTGGTGTTTAGCGGGCTAGAAACGCCGATTGATTTGGCACCTGGGTATGCATCGACGCTTCAGATTGCGAACGAGACGCTGTTCGCACGAATCGTTCGCTCTTTGGCAAGCTCAGCTGGCAGTTTGGCATTGGAACCGTATACGCTGTGGGATGACGGAGTTGAACTAAGGCCATCGACATCGCTTATGGTGGTGCAGAATCCCTTGCAGCTGCCCTGGGGTGATCGTTCGCTTATGGGCGAGGTTGTTAAACGCATCGAGCGGGAATTCCTGGAAGACGAGGATTTGCGCCGGGGCATTGAGGCGATGGACTCTGCTTTGTCGGCAAAGCTGCTTGATCTGGGCTTTGGGATGAACTCTGATTATGGTTTCGGGTTAGAATGGGAACTGAAGCGTTATCTGAAGTTCAGAGGCTTTGGCGTTGATATGCAGGACTCTAAACCGCTCCTTGATAATTTGCTGAACTTTCTATCTTTGGCTCTTGACGCAGGTTGTAAGCAAGCGATCGCGTTTGTGAATCTCAAAACTTTTCTGACGCAAAACGACTTGAAAGCACTGTTCGACTACGTTTTTTATTCGAAGTTGACTGTGCTGTTGATTGAGAATAAAGCGGATGAAGTAGTGTATGATTATGAACGAAAACTAGTGGTTGACCTGCACTTTATCGAGAGCTAAGCATCGAAATCAGTCAGGGAGAACGTCCCTTTGCAGTGGGGATTTTGCTTCAATGGTTTTGGAGCAGTGCCACCCTGACTGGTAATGAAACAATTGTAATATCAAAACGAAAAAATATTAGTTTTGGAGCAGTGCCACCCTGACTGGTAATGAAACTGGGAACTCGTTGTTGCGTTCGATATCCGAGTTTTGGAGCAGTGCCACCCTGACTGGTAATGAAACTCTGAAAAATTAAAACCATACCCCGGTTTAGTTTTGGAGCAGTGCCACCCTGACTGGTAATGAAACCCTGGGCGCGTCATGTCCGCCGCCTTATGAGTTTTGGAGCAGTGCCACCCTGACTGGTAATGAAACTTCTTCGGTACCGTAAATCGCGCCCGTGTGTTTTGGAGCAGTGCCACCCTGACTGGTAATGAAACCGCACGAGGACGCACATGCTACACACGCACGTTTTGGAGCAGTGCCACCCTGACTGGTAATGAAACCCGCTTTGGGCACGCGTATCACCCAAGAGAGTTTTGGAGCAGTGCCACCCTGACTGGTAATGAAACTGCCGAGTACGGGCGCTCTTGGGACCAGTTGTTTTGGAGCAGTGCCACCCTGACTGGTAATGAAACGCCGAAGGTCCCAGGAACGCCCGGGGCCGAGTTTTGGAGCAGTGCCACCCTGACTGGTAATGAAACCCGGCAATGCCGTTAACGGCTCCGTCTGAGGTTTTGGAGCAGTGCCACCCTGACTGGTAATGAAACGGATGACCGCGAAGATGCTGCCGACGCTCTGTTTTGGAGCAGTGCCACCCTGACTGGTAATGAAACTTTGGCGGCCGGGTGATTCGGCACGGTAGCGTTTTGGAGCAGTGTCATCCTGACTGGCAATGAAGCAGGGCACGTAATAGATGATATAAAGGAAGAAGCCCTAGGTTAGCTATCCAGCACGCCCAGGTCTTCTACTGCTCGTATTGTACTCACTAGGCTCGCTTAGCGGAAGAGCGTCGGCCTCCAAAACTGATTATTGAGGTTCGGCTCCTCGGCGTTTTGAGACAGTGCCACCCTGGCTGAGCACGAAGCCGAGCGCGAGCAAGCCAACATGGCGCTATGGGGTGATATGGATACATAAAAGTGCCTGATAGATGTTGCTGATCGGAAAACAGACGCTTTATGTAAACGACCAAATTCAAATGGGATGCTATACCAAATATGAGGAAGCGTTAAGGGGGTCGGCGAATGAGGATTATAGAGTGCACCACTATCGGACCGTATACCGTCCTGGTTTTCGATGGTCCGCTGCCGTTTACGGGATGGCGCGCCATCGTGGTGGACGATGTGCGCTACGATACCTTGCCGGTCATGGACGCAGGCAACGATTGCCTGGCTATAATCGGAGCGCATGATATGACTGGGAAAGACGCACTATTCGTTGAATAAATGTTCGGGCAATCGCATATGAAACCAGCGATTAGTCGTCGGGAAGGGCGATTATCACGCTTTCGCACAGTTTCCCGTAATCGTTGAGGTCATCACCGTTGTCGTTGATTCCTTTGGTCATCATCTCGTTCGACATGCGCTCATCGATGGCGAAGTATTGCTCGTCTGTCAGATGCTCGAAATCGATCGGGAGTCCGAACTCGGTAAGAAGCTGCTCCTGCCTTTTGGTTAGCGTTGTGGGTGTATCATATCCAGTCGTTTTCGCCATGTTGGGCCTCTTTCGCGCCTGTTGGCTTGACGGCTCCATTGTAGCCTTGGGGTCGCGTTTGAAAGCCAAGGGCGCCCCCCCTTCAGTCCACCCTCATCACGCAAAGACACTTCTCCCCGGGTTTCTGCCCCACTATTCCGCAGGCTATGAGCGCGTCCAGGGCGTTCTTCGCCTTGTTGCGGTCGGGGCCGGCGGATCCCCAGCATGGCAGGCTCTCGTAGCCGTCGGCCTTTGCGCCAGGCTCGCTTTTCCCGCACGCTACTCTGAGGACGACCGCCCTGCGCGCTTCGCTGCCGAGCGCTTTGATCGTCGCGATCAGGGCGTCGCTCAGCTCATCAGGCACATCGGGCATCTCGAGCGGCTTGACGGAAGCGGGGACCCCGCCCGTTTCAACGACGGCGAGAATCTGGGCGCCATACGTCTGCGCGGCTTTTGCGGTCATCCCGTCGACCTTCAGAAGCTGCTCAAGGTTTCCCGGCCTTTTGCGGCAGATGCCCCGCAACGCGCGCTCGGTCAGGGTACCGTCGGAACCACTCCCGTCCGCTACTGCGGCGCACGCGCTCTTCAGGCTAGCGAAAAGATCGCGCTCGCTGTCCGTCAGCGGCCTTGCGTCCTCGGCGCGCACGATGCCGTCGATGGGCGCCGCGCAGTTGTCGCATCTTCCGCACCCTCCGTCATCAGGGGGTTTCTCGCCGAAGTAGCGCAAAACGAGATCGCGCCGGCAGGTGTCCTCTTCTCTGCAGAAATCTCGCATGTCGAAGGCGAGCCCCTTTTGCCTGGAACGCTGCGGGTCATTCTGACCTTCGCCGCCCGCTTCCGCCATAAACAAGGCGGTTTGCAGGTCTTGCTCGTCCCATAGCATGATCGTGTCGGCGGGCTTTCCGTCGCGCCCCGCGCGGCCGATCTGCTGATAGTAGCTCTCGACAGAAAGCGGCATGCCGCAGCAGACCACGTAGCGCACATCGGGCTTGTCGATGCCCATGCCGAAAGCCGACGTCGCGACCATCACCGGCGCCTGCCCCGACATGAACGCCTCTTGCGCCGCCTTCTTCGCATCGTTGTCCAGCTTGCCGTGGTAGAGCGCGGCGGGCACGCCTGCTCGCTTGAGCGCGTCGTGAATCCGCTCGGTCTCGGAAATCGTGACGCAATAGAAGATGCCGCACTCGCTTCCCCTCGAACACGCGGTCCGCACGCACCATGATCCGCGCTCGTTGTGGGGCATGTGCACAACGGAAAGCGAAAGGTTGGCGCGGTCGAACGAGGAGACTATCTCCAAGGGGTTTTGCAGGCCAAGGGACCTGGCGATGTCCTTGCGGACCCTCGGGGTCGCCGTCGCCGTCAGCGCTACCACGGTCGGGCGCTGGTCGAACCGCTCGATGAACGCGCTGATCTCGCGGTAGTCGCTGCGGAAGTCGTGGCCCCATTCGCTGATGCAGTGGGCCTCGTCGACGGCGACGAGGGGGATCGCGAGGTTTTCGATGGCCGACAGGAAGGCCGGGTTCGACAAGCGCTCCGGCGCAACGTACAGGATCTGGAACTCGCCGTTTTTGATGCGGTTCCGAACCTTTTCCTGTGCCCGAAGGCTGAGCGTGTTGTTGAGGAAAGCAGGATGCAAGCCCAGGTCAAGGAGCTTCCCCACCTGGTCGCTCATGAGCGAGACCAGGGGAGAGACCACGATGGAGGTGCCGCTGAGCGCGACGGCGGGGACCTGGTAGATCAGCGATTTGCCCGCTCCGGTGGACATGACGGCCAGCACGTCCTGCTTCCCCATGATGGCCTTGACGGCCCTCTCCTGCTCCGGGCGGAACCTATCGTGCCCGAAGCAGCGCTTCAGCACTTCTTTAGCTTGCTCGAACGATGTCATGCGTCCTCTTCCGCGCCTGTTGGTTTGCAGCATTATTGTAGTCGCAGACCTGGGCTGGCCCTTGCGGTCGGAAGCGTCCTTTCGCAAATATGGCAGCTTCCCCTTCTTCGCTCCTTCGCTTCCTGACCTGTTTGCGCTCCTCTCTCCCGCGCCCATCCGTCGCATCCCCGCCTTCTATCTTGGCCGTGTGGCGCGTGGAGGTGCTTGCTTTGGGCCGCGGGTGGCTTCGCGGGCGCTTCCTCGCACGGCACAATTGCCTTAGAAGCCCCCTTCGGCGCCGAAGGGGGAGCGGCTTGCGATCCGCGATGCGAAAGGGAGTGATGAAGATGATGAGACCCATGATGAGGAAGGTTGCGTTCGGGGTCCGGGCCGTCGCGTTGTCGGCGGCGCTTGCGTGCACGATGGCCGGCTGCGGCGGCACCGAGGGCGGCCAGGGCGAATCGAGCGACAACGCGCCCGCAGGTCAGACGGTTAACAGCGCGCAGACCGCCGAGGTCGCGGGCTTCACCATCGAGTCCGTCGGCGATGGCTCGTACTATCGCGGCGCCGCCGAGCGTCAGGACGGTTTCTGGCTGCGTGTGAAGATCACGAACAACAACGAGTCCGCAAAGGCGCCTTCCGCGTTCAGCGCTCGTGCCGCCGTCGGCACCTTCGACGCGGGCGATGCGGTGTTCGACGCCTCCGGCGACCAGAGGCTCAACGCCGACACCAAGACACAGGCCGTTGAGCTGGGCGAAGGCGCGCAAATGGATGCCAACGCCAAGATCGAGCCTGGTCAGAGCATCGAGTTCATCTACTTCTGGACCACCAAGGACAACTACTACGGACCGATCACCGTCGAGTTCGACAGCTCCTCGTCCAGCGATTCCAATCCCAGCGTGATGCACTTCGACACCACCGGGCGCGAAAGCGACGAGTACAAGACGGCGCGCGAGGCGGCGGAGGCCATCGAGGCGCAGGGCGGCATCGATTACCCGTCGTACAGCATCATCCCCGCTGACGGCTGGAAGCTCGGCGACCGCATCGATGAGAAGTACGAGGGCTGCGACTTCAAGCACGGCGACGAGGCCATCTCCTCCATCGACATGCGCACGTTCAGCACCTCCCCGATGATGGAGGCGGAGGCCAGGCAAGGCTCCAAGAAGAAGGGCGTGATTGACGAGGTCGAGATCAACGGCGTCACGTGGGTGCGTTACACCGCGGAATCCGGTGCCGTCTCGCTGTTCGTCGAGGCGCCGTCCGGTAAGACGGTCTCGATGGTCATCGGTTCCAAGTTGACCTGGGACGATGCGCTTCCCATGGTGCAGAACGTGGTGCTGAAGTAGGGAAGCGGGCCGCGCGGGGCGCCTGGCGGCTGCCGGGCGGCTCGGCTGCGGCGGCGCATGTTTTGGCCGTGGGGTGGCTTGCGCGCCTGGCATTTGGGCCGCAGGTCGCTTCGCGGCTCGTCTGCCGCGCGGCATACTCTTCTCAAGGGCCAAGGTCGGGGTCGGGCGCTTCGGGCTTTGGCATTTCGAAACCTGACGTAGCGGTGGTCGCCGGGGAGGAGGCGGCTTTCGCAACGGGAAGCGAAAGGGAGTGGTGAACATGGTGAAACCCGTAGTGAAGAAGGTAATGATGGGCGTGCCCGCCGTCGCGTTGTCCGCGGCGCTTGCGTGTACGATGGCCGGCTGCGGCGGCTCGGGCGACGGCACGGCCGCAACGCAGGCCGCGTACCAGTCCCAGTCGATCGATGTCGAGGGCTTCACCGTCGAATCGCTGGCCGACGGCACGTACTATCGTGGTGACGTCTACAAGGCGGACGGCTTCTGGCTGCGCGTGAAGATCACGAACAACAACGACAAGGCCATGAAGCGCTTCAGCTTCATCACGACCGGCGCTCCTGGCGGCTATGAGGCTGGCGACCCGGTGTTCGACTCGCACGACACGCTGAGCTACGACATCAAGAACCCGCCCGCCGAGCTGTGCGAAGGCGCGGAAACGGACGGCGATCCCGTTATTGAGCCTGGTGAGAGCATCGAGTGGGTCTACTTCTGGACCACCAAGGACAACTATTACGGCCCGATCACCGTCCAGTTCGATAAGAACGCCACGGGCGGCACCGACCCGCGCACCATGCGCTTCGACACCACCGGCAAGGAAAGCGACGGCTACAAGGCCGCGGTCGAGGCCGCCGAGGCCATCAAGGCGCAGGGCGGCGTCGATTACGCTGCGTATAGCGTGAAGGCTGCCGACGGCTGGTCGCTCGTCGAGACCAAGGAGAAGAGCAGCGACGCCACGTTCAACCCCGAGGGCTCCACGAAGCGCTTCAGCACCAGCACGTGCTCGCGCGCTCCGCAGAAGGAAGCCGAGGCCCTGCAGGGCAACTTCGGTGGCAAGGGCGAGATCGATGAGGTGGACATCAACGGCGCCACTTGGACGCGCTACACCCAAACCGGCACGTACTACATGTTCACCGTGGCCCCGTGCGGCACCACGGTCCGCATGTTCATCGACAGCGGCATCACCTGGAAAGATGCCATGCCTATGATGCAGAACGTGACCCTGAAGTAGCTTTTCCGCCCGCGCTTCGGGCGGGATTCCCTCGAAACGGCCGGGACGCATTGCGCGCCCGGCCGTTTTACGCTCGCCCGCGTTCCCAGACACTTCGGACACTTCGGGGACGTAGCATTAACTGTCCAGGTTTCGGCTTTGTGGCCCATCGCGCCTCTCCGGTCACCGCCAGATTCCGGACACATAATGCTACGTCCCCAAAGTGTCCGGGATCCGTTCTCGCGCCAGCGCCCTCTATAGAACAGGTAACGCTACCGTAGGGTTTTGCGGAATCGGGTTAGTATGGTTCCCAAACCCATCCGGTTTGCGGGTGCGATGGTTCGATTGCGAGGGGGCGCCTTATGGCTCAGGGCATTGTTTCCCGAGACGAATTGCTGGAAAACGCGTATCAGATTGCGGAGAGAAACGGGGTGTCGGCGCTTTCGGTGCGCGGCCTTGCCAACGCCACGGGCGTCAGCGTGGGAACGGTGTACCGCCATTTCTCGGCGAAGGACGAGCTGACCACCGCCACCATCCAGCTGTACTTCAAGCACGCGTTCTACGAGCGCTTCTGCCACATCGACCCGCAGGTCGGGTTCGTCGACTATTGCCGCGAGATGCACGCGAGCATGCGCGAGGCCACCACGCACTTCCGCGAATGCTGGCTGCGCGGCATCGATGCGCTTCCCGCCGTCGAGAAGGCCGCGGCGCGCCTGCGCGAGTCCCAGCAGATCGAGCACATCCTCTACGGCCTCGTGCAGATCTACGAGCACGATGCCCGAATCTCGGCCGATTTGCCCGACGGGTTCGATGCAGAAAGCGTGTGCAGGTTCGTCATCGAGAACGTCATGGGCAGCCTCCATCACCAAAACGGCGACTGCAAAGTGCTGTTTGGCCTGCTAGAACGCACGTTGTACGCAAACAACGCGCAGTAGCGCGCGGAAATGAACATCATGCCTTTGATGTTCACACGGCCGGACCTCAATATGAATGGTGTCAAAGCGAACGCCCCGTTGGGCGCTGTCCGCAAACCCACTCGATTTTGGAGGTCTGAATATGAGTCCCATGCTTGCAACCGCTTCCGCCGTCATCTCCCTCGCGCTGGTCGCCTACACCATCGGCGTGTTCTCCGAGCGCCGCTCGGGCGAGCTTAAGCGCTCTCACCTGGTGTTCTTCTGGCTCGGCCTGATTTGCGACTCCACGGGCACCGGCCTGATGTCCATCATGGCGCAGAACAGCGGCGGCGCCATGTCCCCGCTGCATCCGGTCACCGGCTTCCTGGCAATCGCGCTCATGCTGTTCCACGCCGCCTGGGCCACCTACGTCGTCTTCCGCGGCAACGAGAAGACCCGCCGCGGCTTCCATACGCTC
>OGRN01000861.1_pt1 | contig 28238 bp, 27 predicted proteins | sample 1553401 | NCBI WGS metagenome assembly OGRN01 (sample SAMEA2580096, study PRJEB22360) | human gut metagenome | biome: human gut; feature: human-associated habitat; material: faeces | place: Denmark | collected 2008/2010 | reverse complement strand
ATAAACTTGAAAAAAACGGAATTAATGTTACTATAAGAAGGGAAAGAGGCTCTGACATAGACGGAGCCTGTGGACAGCTGCGCAGAAAATACGCGGCTGATTATGAAGGAGAAACAGATGAAACTATATGCAATGACTGACGTGGGGAGAAAGCGTGAAGTCAACCAGGATTACGTATATGTGACGGATCAGCCGGTAGGGCCGTTTCCGAATTTTCTCGCAGTGGCAGACGGAATGGGCGGACATAAGGCGGGAGATTTTGCGTCAAAGTATACGGTAAATACAGTACTGGAAGAATTAAAAAAGACACCTCTGGATAAGCCTGAAGAGATTTTGCGTAATATTGTCAGCATTGCAAATCATAAGCTGATCGAGGTGGCAGCGACGGATGTGAAGCTGGAAGGAATGGGAACCACGCTGGTGGCAGGCACGATCGTTGGAAATACGTTGTATTTTGCGAATGTGGGAGACAGCAGGCTCTATCTGATCAATGAAAAGATCCGCCAGATATCGAAGGATCATTCCCTGGTAGAAGAAATGGTGCGTCTTGGCGGGATCAAGGCGGAAGAGGCAAAGAATCATCCGGATAAAAATATTATCACACGGGCGATCGGCGTGAAGGAAGATGTAGAGGCTGACATCTATGAATACCGGCTGAAAAAGGGCGATGTGATCCTGATGTGTACAGACGGACTCAGCAACATGGTTGAGGACGAGGACATGTTTGACATCGTCAAAGGAGCAAGGGACGTGGTGGAAGCAGTAGAGATGCTGATCGAAAAGGCGAACAGCAATGGCGGAAGAGATAATATAGGGGTTGTGTTAGCGGAACCGCTTTCGGATGAGGTGAGTGTATGGTAAAAGATGGTATTGTGCTGGGAAAACGATATGAGGTGCTGAGTAAGATCGGAGCAGGCGGCATGGCTGATGTATACAAAGGCCGTGATCAGATGCTGAACCGGTATGTAGCGATCAAAGTGCTGAAAAAGGAGTTCCGGGAGGATGAAGATTTTGTCCGGAAGTTCCGTTCAGAGGCGCAGGCGGCCGCGGGCCTTCTGCACCCGAATGTCGTAAATGTATATGATGTAGGAGAAGACAGGGGCCTTTACTATATGGTCATGGAACTGGTGGAAGGTATTACCCTGAAGGAATATATCGAAAAAAAGGGCAGGCTGTCGCACAAAGAAGTGATCAGTATTGCCATTCAGATGTGCGCAGGTATCGGCGCGGCCCATGCGGCGGGCATTATTCACAGAGATATCAAGCCGCAGAATATCATTATTTCCAAGGAAGGAAAAGTAAAGGTTACAGACTTTGGGATCGCAAAGGCTGTGACTTCTAATACGATCAGTACCAATGCGATGGGATCGGTGCATTATACGTCTCCGGAACAGGCCAGGGGCGGATTCAGCGACCAGAAGAGCGATATTTATTCCATTGGTATTACCCTGTATGAGATGGTGACCGGGCAAGTGCCGTTTGACGGAGATTCTACGGTATCTGTGGCGATCAAGCATCTTCAGGAGGAGATCACGCCTCCGTCGGAGCTGGTTTCGGACATCCCGTACAGTCTTGAACAGATTATATTAAAATGTACCCAGAAAAATGCTGAGAGGCGTTATCCGAATACGGATGAACTGATCCAGGATCTGAAGCGCTCGCTGGTAGATCCTGACGGTGATTTTGTCGTAATCCCACCTCTGGGAAATGCGGATACCGTAATCATCACGGATGAGGAACTGGATGAGATCCAGAACTCTTATGAAGATGATGACGAGTATGATAGCGATGAATACGATGAAGATGACGATGAGTACGATGAAGATGATGAGTACGATGACGATGAGTATGATGATGAGAAACAGGGAAAAGGTGCAGATGAAGTCAATCCAAGGATGAAAAAGATCACCCGGATCCTGACCATTGTGGTGGCCGTCATTATAGCGTTTATCGTGATTTTTGCCATCGGCCGAGCGGCAGGTATCTTTTCTGTGGGACCGGGGAAAAAGCCGGATACAGAAAATACAGTAACGGTGCCGAATGTTGTGGGTATGACAGAAGATAAGGCAAAGGAAACGCTGAATAATAAAAAACTGGGATTTAAGGTGGTTTCCAGGGAAGAGTCGAAGAAATATGAGGAAGGCACTGTATCTGAACAGAAGACAGAGGCCGGTGAAAAGGTAAAGAAAAATACGACAATCGAGGTAGTCGTAAGCTCCGGCCTGGTGGGAGACAGTATTAAGGTGCCGGATGTCAGCGGCATGACGGAGGACGAGGCCCAGAGTGCTCTGGAAGACGCCGGGTTTAAGAATATTTCTTCTGAATTCAGCTATAGCGACAGTGTTCCAAGCGGACAGGTCATTGGTACGACTCCGGAGGCAAATGCGGAGGCGACAGAAGATACAGAGATTGTCATGCAGGTCAGCAAAGGTGCAGAGAAAAAGACGGTTCCAAATGTGGTAGGGCAGGCAGATGCAGATGCCCAGAATGCGATCAAGAATGCAGGACTGACTATTGGAACTGTGACTTATGATTACAGTGACAGTGTGGCACAGGGAATCGTTATTTCCCAGAGTGTGGAGGGCGGAAAGAAGGTAAGCGCCGGGACGACTGTGGATCTTGTGATCAGTAACGGACCGGAGCCGGCAGCAAAGGTAAATGTTCCGCCGGTGACAGGAACATCCCTGAATAATGCAAGACAGCTGATCCAGAGCGCGGGACTGAGCGTAGGAAATGTATCGTATCAGTACAGCAACAGTGTGGCGGCAGGAAGTGTCATCAGCTGTAATCCGGGTGTTGGAAGCAGCGTGGACGAAGGAACGTCTGTAAGCCTGGTAGTGAGCAATGGACCGGAGCAGACAAATCCGGATCCAGGAACCAGTACAGATGATTCAGATGGAGAGACAGACTGATACATGAAGGGAAAGATTGTAAAAGGAATTGCCGGATTCTACTACGTAGATGTAGTAGAATCCGGTGTTTATGAATGTAAGGCAAAAGGAGCATTCCGCAGAGAGAAAAGGAAACCTCTTGTGGGAGACGATGTGGAGATTGAAGTGCTGGATGAGACGGATATGGAAGGTAACATTACCGAAATCCTTCCAAGAAAAAATGAACTGATCCGTCCGGCTGTAGCCAATGTAGACCAGGCCCTGGTGGTATTTGCTGTGGCAAAGCCGGATCCGCATCTTCATCTTCTGGACCGTTTTCTTGTTATGATGGAGAGTAAGGAGATTCCTGTGATCCTGTGTTTTAATAAGGACGATCTGGGAACCAGAGAGCAGATTGAAACGCTCCAGGATATCTACAAAAATTGTGGGTGCAGGCTGATATTTTCCAGTGCAAAAGAGGATCGGAATGTAGAAGAGATCAAGGAAATGCTGAAGGGAAAAACGACAGTGATCGCAGGACCTTCCGGAGTGGGCAAATCTTCCCTGATCAATCTTCTGCAGCCGGAAGCAAACATGGAAACAGGTTCTATCAGCACAAAGATTGAAAGAGGAAGACACACCACAAGACATTCAGAGTTGTTTTCTGTGGGAAAAGATTCCTATATCATGGATACGCCGGGATTCAGCTCTTTGTATGTGGGTGATTTTGAAAAAGAAGAGTTAAAATATTATTTTCCGGAGTTTGCATCCTATGAGGGAAGCTGCAGGTTTCACGGATGTGATCATATCCACGAGCCAGGCTGTGCGGTAAAGCAGGCGGTGGAAGAAGGCAGGATCCATCCTTCCAGATATCAGAACTATACAGCATTTTATGAGGAACTGAAAGGACAGAGGAGGTATTAGTATGGAGTACATACTGGCGCCGTCGATTCTGGCTGCTGATTTCCAGAATCTTGGCAGTGAAATGAAAAAGACGGAAGAACATGGAGCGCGTTATCTGCATTTTGACGTGATGGATGGGATGTTTGTCCCCAGTATCTCGTTTGGAATGCCGGTGCTTGCATCGATCAAAGGAGCCACAGAACAGGTGATGGATGTTCATTTGATGATTAAGGAACCCATCCGTTATATCGAGGACTTTAAGAATGCCGGAGCAGATCTTATCACTGTGCATCTGGAGGCATGTGAAGATGTTCATGGAACCCTTGAAAAGATCCGGGAGAGCGGACTGAAAGCAGGGCTTTCTATCTGCCCGGAGACAGATGAAGAAGAATTAAAGCCCTATCTTTCAGAAATCGACATGGTGTTGATCATGAGCGTACATCCGGGATTTGGAGGACAGAAATTTATTCCGGAGTCGCTTGATAAGATCCGCAGGACAAAGGAAATGATAAAAGAACAGGGACTTGCCGTAGATATTGAAGTGGACGGCGGAATCTATCTGACAAATGTAGGAGAGGTTCTGGATGCAGGAGCGAATATCATTGTGGCAGGATCTGCAGTGTTTAAAGGGGATGCCGGGGAGAATACGAGAAAGTTTATGGAGATTTTGAAAAGCTATGAGTAAGAGGATTGTGATCGTATCCGGCGGAAAGCTGGAAGAAAGTATATGTCTTCCAATTCTGGAAGGTCAGAAAGAGGGGTATATCATCGGCGTGGACAGAGGGGTGGAGTTTTTGTATCATCATCAGATCATGCCGGACTATATTGTAGGGGATTTTGACAGTGTAAAAAAGGAAGTCGTGGATTATTACCGCAATGAGACACACGTGGGAATCCGGGAATACAATCCGGTAAAGGACGCCTCGGACACGGAGATTGCCATTCGTCTGGCAATGACGCTGGGAGGGACAGAGCTTCTGATCCTGGGAGCTACCGGCGGGCGGATCGATCATCTGTGGGCGAACGTGCAGTCGCTGACCATCCCTTATAAGGCGGGGATCCATGCGGTGATCCTGGACAGCCAGAACCGGATCTCGCTTCTCAGAGAAGGGGAAAATCATCTGAAAAAGAGTGAGGCCTACGGCCGTTACTTTTCCGTCTTTCCGCTGGGAGAAGAGGTGTTCGGATTCAACATTACAGGCGCAAAATATCCGCTGCATAATCATGTGCTGACTCCTTATGACAGCCTTTGCGTCAGCAACGAGATTGCAGAAGATGAAGTCGTGATCAGTTTCACGGCAGGGGTTGTGATCCTGATGGAGACCCGGGATAAAGAGGAGTAGGGGAAAAGATAGACTTTTTAGCTCTGGTATGGTAAGATGTATCTGCTGTACCAGAGCTTTTTTCTGGTATTCAAATATATTGACGAGGAGATGTAACGATAGATGAAGCTTGGAATCGTAGGACTTCCGAATGTAGGGAAGAGTACACTGTTTAATTCACTGACAAAGGCCGGAGCGGAGTCGGCCAACTATCCGTTCTGTACCATTGATCCCAATGTGGGCGTGGTGACGGTGCCGGACGAAAGGCTTAAGGTACTGGGAGAGATGTATCACACGAAAAAGATCATTCCGGCTGCCATTGAGTTTGTAGATATTGCGGGGCTGGTTAAGGGCGCATCCAAAGGAGAAGGATTAGGAAATCAGTTCCTTGCAAATATCCGTGAGGTGGATGCCATCGTCCATGTGGTGCGGTGTTTTGAGGACAGCAATATCGTCCATGTGGACGGCAGCATTGATCCGATGCGTGATATCGAGACGATCAATCTGGAGCTGATCTTCTCTGATCTGGAGATCCTGGAAAGAAGGATTGCCAAGACGACGAAGGTGGCCAGAAATGATAAGACGGCTGCAAAGGAACTGAAGCTTCTTGAGAAGATCAAGGCCCATCTGGAGGATGGAAAGCTGGCAAAGACTTTCGATGGGGCAGAGGACGAAGAAGAGCAGGAATGGATGAAGAGCTATAATCTTCTGACCTATAAGCCGGTGATCTATGCGGCAAATGTGGCAGAGGACGATCTGGCGGATGACGGACAGAGCAACGAAGGTGTACAGGCTGTCCGCGAATATGCAAAGACCGAGGAGAGCGAGGTGTTTGTGGTCTGTGCGCAGATTGAGCAGGAGATCGCAGAGCTGGATGACGACGAGAAAAAGATGTTCCTGGAGGATCTGGGACTGTCTGAGTCTGGTCTGGAGAAGCTGATCAAGGCAAGCTACCGGCTGCTGGGGCTGATCAGTTATCTGACGGCAGGAGAGCCGGAGGTGCGTGCATGGACGATCACCAAGGGAACCAAGGCGCCTCAGGCGGCCGGAAAGATCCACAGTGATTTTGAACGGGGATTTATCCGGGCGGAAGTAGTGTCTTATGACGACCTGATCGCCTGTGGAAGCCATAATGCGGCAAAAGAAAAGGGGCTGATCCGTCTGGAAGGAAAGGATTACGTGGTTCAGGACGGCGATATCATGCTGTTCCGCTTTAATGTATAATCTGCTCCTGAACGGAGAAACATTTTTTTAGTAAATGGAGGGAGCTTCGGAGAATGCATACATTTATTGACTTCCCGAATCTGGGGATCCATCTGGAACATGTGGGGAAAACGATCAGTGTATTTGGATTTGATATCGCGTACTATGGGATTACCATTGCGATCGGCATGCTGGCGGGGATCTTCGTGGCGATGCAGGTGGCAAAAAGGACAGGGCAGAATCAGGAAGATTATATCGATCTTGCGATCTTCGGAATCATCTTTGGGATCATCGGAGCCCGGGTTTATTATGTGATATTTGCCTGGGATATGTACAAGGATAATCTGCTGGAAATTTTCAATACACGACATGGAGGACTGGCCATATATGGCGGCGTGATCGCGGCAGTCATCACGGTGTTCGTGGTGTCTCATGTGAAAAAAATTCCGGTGGGGCTGATGCTGGATACCGGGGGCTGTGGACTGATCACCGGACAGATGATCGGAAGATGGGGGAATTTCTTTAATCGAGAAGCTTTTGGTGAATACACAGATAATCTGTTTGCCATGCGGCTGCCGATGGATGCAGTGCGCAGCTCTGATGTGACGCAGCTGATGAGGGATCATGCACAGACAGTTGACGGGGTATCCTGCATCCAGGTTTCTCCGACTTTTCTGTATGAGTCCTTCTGGTGCCTGATGGTGCTGATTCTGATGTTGTGCTACACCAGACACAAGAAATTTAATGGGGAAGTATTTTTGATATATCTGGCCGGATACGGAGCGGGACGCTTCTGGATCGAGGCTCTTCGTACGGATCAGCTGTGGATTCCGGGAACTGAGGTCCCGGTATCCCAGGTGCTGGCCGGAACGCTGGTGATTGTGTCGGTGGTACTGATCATTTGGGGAAGAAGGAGAGCAAAGAAATGATTATTAAAAATGTAAAGGTATATCGAGAGGATCAGACATTTGCAGATGGAGAAATCAGGATCTGCGGAGGTGTGTTTGAAAAGGTCTGTGAAGGATCCGGAAAAGGAGAAGGGATCCTGGCAGAGAAGGATGAAACTGTGATTGACGGGAAAGGCGCGTACGCAATACCGGGGCTGATCGACCTTCATTTTCACGGATGTATGGGCGATGATTTCTGCGACGGCACCAAAGAGGCAATCGGAAGGATTGCGGAGTATGAGGCCTCAGTCGGCGTGACGGCGATTGCTCCGGCTACTATGACGCTGCCGGTAGAGGAACTTGTGCGGATTCTTTCAGCAGCGGCAGAGTATAAAAGGGAAGAGGATTCTGACCAGGGGACGAAGCTTCGTGCAGACCTGGTCGGCGTCAACATGGAGGGCCCTTTTATCAGCAAAGCGAAGAAGGGCGCTCAGGACGAGCGGAATATCCTGCCCTGTGATGCTTCCATAGCACACCGGTTCCTGGATGCCTCTGAGGGACTGGTGAAGTTTATCGGCATTGCGCCGGAGGAGAGTGACAATTCCACGGAATTTGTGAAAGAAATGAAGGATTATGTCCACATTTCCCTGGCACATACCAATGCTGATTATGACAGTGCGAAGACCGCTTTTGATGCAGGGGCCAGCCATGCCGTGCATCTTTACAATGCCATGCCTTCATTTACTCACCGGGCGCCTGGAGTGGTGGGCGCGGTGGCTGATAGTCCGCAGGTGATGGCGGAATTGATCTGTGACGGCGTGCATATTCACCCGGCTATCGTAAGAGCCACGTTTCAGATGCTGGGGGCAGACCGGATGATCCTGATCAGCGACAGCATGCGTGCGACCGGGATGCCGGACGGCAGATATACGCTGGGCGGTCTGGATGTTGATGTGGTGGGAAACCGTGCTACTCTGGTTTCTGACGGCGCACTGGCAGGCTCGGCCACGAACCTTATGGACTGCATGCGTACTGTTGTGAAGAAGATGGGGATTCCGTTGGAAACGGCGGTGGCCTGCGCCTCTGCAAACCCGGCAAAAAGTCTGGGGATCTATGACAGCTACGGCTCCATCACCGCAGGGAAAAAAGCGCATCTGGTGCTGCTGGATGAAGACCTGAAACTGAAGACAGTGATTAAGGACGGGAAGGTGTTGTAATGGAAGAGAAGAAAAGACGAGGAGCCTGTCTGGTCTGTGGAGAAGATCTGGTCTATTTTCAAGAAGCAAAGGAAATGACCTGCGTTTTCTGTGGAAAAAAAGAGTTGAGTCACGCATCCTGTAAAGAAGGGCATTATGTCTGCGATGCCTGTCATGCGGAGAAAGGGATTGAAGCAGTCATGCAGGAGTGTGAGACTACAAAGCTGAAAAATCCCATTGCCATTATGCAGAAGATTATGAAAGACCCTTATATATACATGCATGGACCAGAACACCATGTGATGGCCGGAGCCGCACTCCTGGCTGCTTACCATAACAGCGGCGGCAAAGTGGATCTGTCCTGGGCCTTAAACGAGATGAAAGAGCGCGGAAGCCAGGTGCCCGGAGGCGTCTGCGGATTCTGGGGGTGCTGCGGCGCCGGGATCAGCACCGGCATTTACATGAGCATCATAACCAAGGCAACCCCATTAAGCGGGAAGTCCTGGGGACTCTCCAACCGCATGACCGCCAGAGCACTGGAGGCCATCGGAAAGATCGGCGGCCCAAGATGCTGCAAACGCGATACCTTCACCGCAGTCAGAGAAGCCGTACTCATGACAAAAGAAGAACTGGGCATAGAGATGGAACTGCCCGAAAAAATAGAATGCGGATTCTATGTGGAAAACCAACAATGTTTGCGCCAGAAGTGTCCCTATCATCCAAAGGGGACGGGGGATTTCTAAAAAACCCCCGTCCCCTTTGGGTGGAGGCAGGGAGTATTCCCCGAAATGCGGATAGGTATTGTGGATAAACATGTGGATAAGTGCGTTTCCTTAAAATTGGGGACGGGGGATTTCTGAAAATCCCCCGTCCCCAATTTTAGGCTTGACAATTATCCACAAATAGGATAGGATTTCAATCAGACAGAGTAATATGAGAAAGGCTTGGAAGAGAACAAGTAGTATCCGGGACACCCGTACAGAAAGCTGCCGGCTGATGAGAGGCGCATGAAGGAACCGTATATGAATACGTCTTGGAGCCTCGCGCTGAACGTTCTTACCGGGGATTGACCGGGTGAAAAGTAGGCTGCGACGGATTGGCACGCGTTAAAGTGCCAGGCTGTGACTGGCAGCCGGATGAGGCCGATGCCGTAAGGTTTCGGTGAAGCAAGGTGGTACCGCGGAAGTAGTTGATTCGCCCTTACTGTGAAAGCAGTAAGGGCTTTTTTATTGCCGGGAAAGCGCCATCGAGAGTTGAAGGGGGAAATCATGGAACAAAAAACAGAGCAAAAGAAAGTGAGCGAGGCGAAACGGAGAATCATTGAAAATTATGAGATCCAGCGGAGAGAATTTCAGCAGAAGGGATTCCAGGAGTCCTCAGAGGTGTTTTCTGTGGTAAAAGCGAATGTTATGGTGCTCGTGACATCGTTTCCGGTCATGCTGATTCTGATCTTGTTGTGGATTGCAGCAGACAGAGGCCCGATAGGATTGAGGGGCAGCAGCTACCTTCCGTTGTTGATTCTGTTTCTGGTGACAGCCTATATCCATGAAGTACTTCATGGAGTTGGATGGTGCCTGGGAACCAAGGAAAAATGGAAGAGCATTTACATCGGAATGATGTGGTCAAGCCTGACGCCCTACTGTCACTGTAAGGAACCTCTGGAGCCGGGAAAATATCTGTTTGGCTGCCTGCTTCCGGGTACGGTTCTGGGACTTGGTATCTATATCCTTGCTTTTATCACGGGAAGCAGCTTCCTTTTATGGCTTAGTCTCTTAAATGTGCTGGGTGCAGGAGGAGACATGCTGATCGCATGGTACGCCCGCCGGTATCGGACGGGGTATGTATTGGATCATCCCACAGAGTGTGGATTTATCATATTTCAGAAATAAAAAAAGGAGAGAAGAACATGGGAATTTATGAAGAATTACAGGCAAGAGGGCTGATTGCCCAGGTAACGGACGAAGAAGAAATCCGCGAACTGATCAACAATGGGAAGGCAACATTTTACATTGGATTTGATCCGACGGCAGACAGCCTTCATGTGGGACATTTCATGGCATTATGCCTGATGAAACGCCTTCAGGAGGCAGGAAACAGACCGATCGCACTGATCGGTGGAGGAACTGGCTACATTGGTGATCCATCGGGAAGGACGGATATGCGTTCGATGATGACGCCGGAACAGATTCAGCACAACTGTGACTGTTTTAAAGAACAGATGAGCCGGTTTATCGACTTTTCAGAAGGAAAAGCGCTGATGGTCAACAATGCAGACTGGCTTCTGGATCTGAATTACATTGATATGTTAAGAGAAGTGGGACCGCATTTTTCCGTTAACAGGATGCTGACGGCCGAGTGCTACAAGCAGAGAATGGAACGGGGATTAAGCTTCCTGGAGTTCAACTACATGATCATGCAGAGCTACGATTTTTACGTATTATACCAGAAATACGGCTGCAACATGCAGTTTGGCGGCGATGACCAGTGGAGCAATATGCTGGGAGGAACAGAACTGATCCGCCGGAAGCTTGGAAAAAATGCGTGTGCCATGACGATCACACTGCTTTTGAATTCGGAAGGGAAAAAGATGGGTAAGACCCAGAGTGGGGCGGTCTGGCTGGATCCCAATAAAACATCGCCATTTGAGTTCTACCAGTACTGGAGAAATGTGGCAGATGCAGATGTGCTGAAATGTATCCGGATGCTGACATTCCTTCCGCTGGAGGAAATTGACAAGATGGATTCCTGGGAAGGAGCACAGCTTAATACAGCAAAAGAAATCCTGGCATTTGAGCTGACCAAACTGGTACACGGTGAGGAAGAGGCCCAAAAAGCCCAGGAATCCGCAAGAGCATTGTTCAGCCAGGGAGCTGCGGCAGAGATGCCGACCACAGAGCTGACGGAAGCAGATCTCACCGACGGAAATATTGATATCCTGACAATGCTGGTAAAATCTGGTCTGGTGCCATCCAAATCTGAGGCAAGACGCGCGGTACAGCAGGGCGGCGTTGCCGTAGATGGAGAAAAAGTCACAGATATTTATGCAGTATTTGCCGGTGAAAGCTTAAACGGCGAAGGAGTAGTGCTTAAAAAAGGGAAGAAAAATTTCCGTAAGATCGTGATGAAATAATCATATAGCCACTGCCAGAAATCTATGCTAATATATACACAAAGCATTACATTTCTGGCAGTTTTTCTTTTGTGGCAATGTCCGCGTCTTGTATTCTATAACAAAATCTAAAAGAAATCTCAATGCTTTTTATTTCCATTTATAAAAAAGCAGGGAGATTTCCTATAGAGTTGATTTTTTGCCGGAAATCTCCTGCATAAAAAGGAGGTTTTTATGAGCAGAAAGCGAAAAAGTCAAAGCCAAAAGAAAAAGAGAGGGAATCAGAAAAAGACATCATATCCTGTACCAAACCGAAACTACAAGTCATCCATTTTTACTATGGTATTCAGTGACAAGAAAAGGCTGCTGGAATTGTATAATGGGATCAGTGGAAAAAACTATAAAGACCCGGAGCTTCTGGAAATCAACACACTGGAAAATGCGATTTACATGGCAATTAAAAATGATCTGTCCTTTCTCATAGCTTCCCGTCTGTCCCTGTATGAACATCAGTCTACCTACAGCCCCAATCTTCCGCTGCGTATGCTTTTGTATCTGGCAGATCTGTATGCGGGACTTACGAAAGAAGAGAATCTGTACGGGGAGACCAAGGTGCTTCTTCCGCCGCCGCAGTTTGTGATTTTTTACAATGGAGAGAAACCGCAGCCGGACCGGCAGATATTAAGGCTTTCTGATCTGTACGCTGTGGAGGAAGAAGAACACAAGCTGGAACTTCTGGCGGTGATGCTGAATATTAATGTGGGGCATAATCCGGAATTGATGGCGGCGTGTAGGACTTTGTGGGAATATGCAGAGTATACGGATCAGGTCCGCAGATATGCGAAGAAACTGCCGATTGCGGAAGCGGTGGAACAGGCAATTACGGAATGCATCCGGGAGGGGATTCTCGAAGAGTTCCTCAAGAAAAACCGTGCGGAGGCGAAAAGAATGAGTATCTATGAATATGATCAGGAAAAACATCTGCGTCAGGAGAGGGAGGCATCCTGGGAAGAAGGAAAAAAAGAGGGAAAAAAGGAAGGTATGAAACTGCTGGATCAACTGTATGGTTTCCTGGCAGAAAAAGGCCGTACTGATGACATTCTTCGGGCAACAAAGGAACCAGAGTACAGGGATAGGCTGCTGCAGGAATTTATAGGCAAAAATGGATAAAAACTTAACTTAAGTATTGGAACGCCTCATGACGGAGAAAGTCATGGGGCATTTTAATGTGTTGAATTATAAATGCCCGATGCATTTATTTTTTTGCATTAGGCAAGTAAATCCCTCTAAGAGAAGAATCAGCTGTTCTGTTTCATATTCTGTGTCAGGAGAATCCTGGGATCCGTTCAGTATATGGGTGGAGATATCACATTTGTTTGAGTTTGCAGCAGAAGGGGATATTGAGGAGTATTTGTTAATGGATCAGGAAGGCAGTATCATTTTTTCGGATGAAAATTTTTTTATGATCCGGAGAATGACGGAAATGCAATCTGGCTTTCAAGCGAGGAGGGAACATATATATTAGCCTCAGCGGATGGAAACAGGATGCTTGCGGAAGAGTTTCTGAAATGTTCTTATTTTGCAAACCAATATGATGAGCCGGATGTCACGATGGATTATTTCCATTTTACAGATGATGGCTATGCCCCCGGTATATAAGGATGGCATACTTTACTATGTAACAGGGAACGGTGAAGAAATTTTCTCCCGGGCCTTTTCTTGTACTGACATTGTTAAAAATGTAAAAAAATTGAGAGTTTTTGTAGAAAATATGCTAAAATAAATTGACTATATTTTTTTCAGGGAGGATACATAAAATGGCTGTTTTGGATGAAATGAAAAATATGGAAGATCAGAAGCAAGAGTGGATGGCCCGGCTGGGCGAAATATATTATAAAAACTGTAAAACTGCAGGAGAAGCTTTGACGGGAGAAGCCGCGGAAATTGTGGCAAAGATTGATGAGCTGGAGATGAATATGAAGCAGCTTGCAGATCCGGCGGCTGTTGAAGAACCGGAGGAGTGTCAGGGAGAGGTCTGCCCTAAGTGCGGTGCGCCGGTGGAGCCGGATCAGGTCTTCTGCGTAAATTGTGGGACCAGGCTGGATGAAGAAGAGGCAGAAACAGAGGTACATATCGAAGCGTCCGATACAGAAGAACCACAGGAAAACACCTGCCCGAATTGTGGGGCACCGGTAGAAGAAGGACAGGGATTCTGTATTATCTGCGGAATGAAGCTGGGCCAAAGCCCGGCGGGCGGACAACAGCCGGGACCGGAACGCCCTGCAGGACCGAAGATCTGCCCGTCCTGTGGGAAGGTGCTGCCGCCGCAGATGCATTTTTGCACATCCTGCGGAACAAAAGTAGATTAATGAGTATGTTGCTGGCAATAGAATCATAAAGAAGGAAGTAGCTATAAGATGAAGTGCAAAAGATGTGGACAGGAAATTCAGAACGGAGATATGTTCTGTGGAAACTGTGGGTGGAAGGTAGAGCCAAAGAAAAAGCCAGTGATTCCGATCATCATCGGGATCGTGGTTGTAATTATACTGGTTGTAGCCGGTGTTTTCTGGTATCTGCATAAGCAGGAGCAGAAAAAAGTGGAAGAAAATCTGGCGAAATTTCAGGAAAAAATCGAAGAAGGCAGCAGTGAATCCGGGGACGATACACAAGAAGACCAGTCGGATGCCCAGGATGCGGATGAAGAGAACAATACAGACGGAGAAGAAGAGACTGCGGTGGATCCGACAGAAGGCGGAATCCACAGATATGAATATATGATCAGTGACGTGACCTGGAATCAGGCTTATCAGGAGTGCCTGGACCGGGGCGGATATCTGGTAAGGATCAACAGCCGTGAAGAATATGATTATATTATTTCCCAGTTAAATGAGCGTCATTTATCGAATATTCAGTTTAAGATCGGTGGGAAACGGGAGGCTGGTTCTCAGGATTATCACTGGGTAGACGAGAATGGTCAGTTGTATGGAGATGTGATCAATTCTGACAGCTACTGGTGCGCGTCGGAATGGATGGCCGGAGAGCCAAGCTACCGGGACGGATCGACAGAAGAACAGTATCTGGATATTTTCTATTACAAGAATTCAGGAAAATGGGTATGGAATGACGTTCCGGATGATATCGTGGCCACAGTTCCGGAATTCAGCGGAAAGATCGGATACATCTGCGAATATGAGGAATAGCAATAACAGAGGGAAAGAATGAAAGGCGAGGAGGGAGCATATATGTTTTGTAGTCATTGCGGACAGGAGTTAAAGGATGGAGGCAGGTTCTGCCCCAGATGTGGAGCGCCGGTAGAGGGAGCAGCCCAGGCAGAAGGCAGCCGGACGTCGGAGAATGCCAGTACCGGCCCAATGCAAGGCGGCGCTCAGTATGGAGGAGCGCCGGGATATCAGCAGGCCGGCCCGGGAGTGCAGATGAAGCGAGGCATGTCCCAGGGAGCTGCCATTGCGATCATTGTTGCAATCGTGCTGTGTATTGCCGGAGCAGGTGTGGGAGGCTATTTCCTGCTTTTCCGGAATAATTATAAGACACCGATTAAAAATCTGATGAAGGCAATTGAGGATCAGGACGGGGAAGCAGCGCTGAAGCTGATTCCGGAAAAGTATGTAGAGATGGCACAGACGATGAGCGGCATGGACAAAGAAGATATGGAAGAAATGCTGGAACAGGGCCTGGATTCCATGGTAGAAGAGTATGGCGGAGACATTAAGGTCGATTATGAGATCGGCGATGCCAGAGATCTGACAGAAGCAGAGCTTGCAGATCTGGAAGAGAGCTATTATGGATTCCTGGGAGATGTAGAAGAAGGAAAAGAAGTAGAGGTTTCAGCAGAAATCCAGGTGGATGGATCTGAGAAAGAAGAAGTGATGGATGATACCCTGGTAAAGGTAATTAAGCTGGACGGTAAGTGGTATCTGGATCCGGCGTCAATGTATTTCTAGGAGATTAAAGGAATGTTTTGTCAGAAGTGTGGAACACAGAATGTAGAAGGAGCACGTTTTTGTAAGAACTGCGGCGCTCCTCTGCAGAGGTGGCAGCAGATGTCCGGAGGCGGAGAAAAGACTTCCCCGCCGCCGGTAAGGGGAAAGAGTAAAAAGTGGATCGCGGCAGCAGGGGGGATTCTTCTGGCTGCCGTTGTCATGGCAGGCGTCTTCGCTTTCCGGAGCTACGCAGAGCGCAGGGATTATGAAAATTATATTGCTCAGGCGGAAAAATATCTGGAAGAAATGGACTATGAAAGTGCTGAAGCAGCCTATATGAAGGCAATCGAGATCGATCCTAAGCAGGAGGATCCGTATCTTGGGCTGGCGGATGTATATATTGCCCAGGAGGACTTCGGGAAAGCGGAAAAGATTCTGTCGCAGGGGGAGAAAGCCGTTCTTGGAAAAAGCTCAAAGACACAGTCCGCAGATAAAGACAATAGCGGTAAAACTTCAAAGGATCCTCTGGAAAACAAGGTAAATGAAGTGGAAAATGCCAATCAGTATGAGTGGGTGGTGGAGCCCGAGATTGAGGCAGACGACATTTATTATATCCAGAATGAGAATACTTTTGATTATCCGAGAAATGATCTTTCACGCCAGATGGATACATCCTATGCTGTGATCAGACAGGGCGATTCCTACGGACTGATCGGCATGGACGGAAAGCTGGCCGCATCCATGGATTACAGAGGAATCGATGCTCTGGCACAATTTTATCTTCTGGAACGAAAAGAGCCCTTGTATGATCCGGAATATCAGACGGAGATGACGGACTATTATTTTGTGGAAGAAGAAAAGACGGTAAAACCGGCAGTTGCGGTGATCGGAGATGCGGGAAATTATTACCGGGGCATCTTTTATTACTGCGACGGTCTGCATAATACTGGAGAATTTGAAGTGGCTCAGGGATATATGGAAGACTACCAGAAGAAGCCGGACAGAGTGATCCCTATTAAGCGGGCGGAGTCTGTATATGACGGCAGCAGTTACGATGTGGACTGGTATCAGGGGCTGAACAGCAAGTATGCCCTGTGTGATCCTGACGGAAAACTTTTGACAGATTTTATCTATGATGAATGCGGCAGTCTTTCTTCCGGGCTTCTGGCGGTGAAAAAGGATGGAAAGTGGGGATACGTCAATGAAAAAGGGGAGGAAGTGATTCCCCTGAAATATGACGCGTCCTGGTGCTATGACACTTATGTATTCAGCTATGATACACAGGATCAATCGGAACGGATCGAGTCCTGTTACGCTGCGACAGACGGATATGTGCCGCTGTGCATTAATGGAAAATGGGAGCTTCGGGATACCGCAGGAAAACCTGTGATCTCTTCCGGCATTTTTGAAGAAATACGTCCGGTCTATGACGGCAGATGCTGGGTAAAGAAGGACGGAAAATGGGGCGTGCTCAAGTTAGAGGATAAAAAGCAGGAAAGCACATCTGGAGATGAAACATGGAAAGAAATCTATACCTCCTATATCCAGAGTAAACAGTCTGAAGGCTGGGCCGGATACCGTCTGATCTATCTGGATGATGATCAGGTGCCGGAACTGTATCTTATGGGAGCCACAACTGCTCAGGGAGACCAGATCTGCACCGTCTGCGACGGACAGATCCAGACTCAGACTCTGGGGAATGGAGGACTTGCTTATCAGGAAAAGAAGAACCTTTTCTGCGACAGCGGAGGCCGGATGGACGTCTATTATGACCGGATCTATCAGATCCGGGACGGTTGTTTTGTGGTGACGGCAGAAGGGAACTACGGCGCCGAAGATAATACGAATGTACAGACAGACGCCGACGGCAACCCGATTTACCAGTATTCCTGGGATGGAGAGCAGATGACAGAAGCCGAGTATGAAGAGAGATTCCAGGAGTTGTTTGACCGGGAAAAAGCGGTGTGGGCATCGGAGGATACCGTAAGTGCATCGGAGATCCTCGGACAGATCCAAGCAAAATAAAGATAAAGGAAGCAGTAACATGAACGAGCATATTCTGACGATCATTGATATGAAGGGGGAGTTAAGGGAGTTAAATCTGGATCATTTTCACAAGTCCCAGATTACCCTGGGCAGGGATGCCTCCCGATGTGATATTGTGATCCCGGATCCGATTGTGTCCAAGATCCATGGAACATTTTCCATGGAAGGCGGACAGATCCGCTATCAGGATCAGGACAGCAGAAACGGAACCTTCTTAGGGATTGGTTCCGGAAGGAGACTTTTGGCGAAGAATGATGGATTTGTGGAGGTCTATGACAAGAGCATCCTCTGTATCGGCAACATGAATCAGGCAGAAAATATGGTGCTCCTTCTGTATTCATCGAGCTCTGAGAGGGAATTGTGGAAACGGGAGACCCTGGAGAGGCCGACTACGACGATCGGCCGTGACACTGCAAATCACATCTGCCTGCCGGGGCCAGGAGTATCCAAGCTGCACTGCAGGATCTATCGGCGGCAGGACGGGTATGTGCTGGAGGACGCGCACAGTACCAATGGTGTGCTGCTGAACGGCAGTTATCTGACGAAAGAGGCCAGACTGAAAGATAAAGATGTGATCCAGATCCTGGGGTTTCAGCTGTTGTTCTGCCGGGGCTGTATCTATTACAAATCAGCGGCCAAGGGTATTTCCCTGCAGGTACAGCAGGTGACAAAGATCGTCGGAAAGGGCAGACAAAAGAAGCGGATCCTGAATCATGTAAGCTGTGAGATCCAGGGGAATGAATTTGTGGCGATCATCGGTGGATCTGGGGCTGGAAAGACGACGCTGATGAATGCGATCAGTGGATTTGAGCCTGGTTTTGAAGGGAAGGTCTACTGTAACGGGACAGATCTGGTACAGAATTTTCAGGCATTAAAAAGTGTGATCGGATTTGTGCCTCAGCAGGATATCATCTATGAAAATCTTACACTGCAGAAAATGCTGTATTATTCTGCGAAGATCCGGATGCCAAAAGATACCAGGCCGTCAGAGATCCAGAAACGGATTGGCGAGGTTATGGATATGGTAGATCTGAAGGCGCACCGGGATACGTTTATCCGGAAACTGTCCGGAGGGCAGAAAAAACGTGCCAGCATCGCAGTAGAGCTTCTGGCGGATCCCAAGTTGTTTTTCCTGGATGAACCGACCTCGGGCCTGGATCCGGGAACGGAGAAGAACCTGATGATCAGCTTAAAGAAGCTGGCCAGAGAGCAGAATAAGACGATCATCATGGTGACGCATACCACCGCCAACCTGCATCTCTGTGATAAGATTATTTTTATGGGACCCGGTGGAAGACTTTGCTTTTGTGGAAACGTGGAGGAGGCAAAACAGTTCTATCAGACGGACGACCTGGTCAATATCTACAATATGATTGCGGCAGATCCGGAAGGCTGCGAGCGGAATTATCAGAACTACCGGAGAAGGAGCAGCGTGCAGAGCCGCCCTGTGTCCGGGCAGGAGCGCCTTTCCATATCCAGGGAACGGGCGGGCCTCAGGCAGTTCGGCGTGCTGCTGCAAAGATATACGGAGCTGATGTTCAATGACAGGCAGAGGCTTCTGGTTCTGCTTTTACAGCCCTGTCTGATCGCCATACTTCTATATATCGTAGCTGATGAAAATATATTTAAGATCTATGAAAGCACCAAATCAATGTTGTTTGCCCTCAGCTGTTCCGGAATCTGGATCGGACTTTTTAATTCTATCCAGGAGATCTGCAAGGAGAGGAGCATTGTCAAGAGGGAATATATGGCCAACTTGAGGCTGTCCGGCTATGTGCTTTCCAAATTTGTATTTCAGATGGCGCTGGGCGGCGTACAGGCCGTGCTTTTGACCATGATTTTCTTAAAGCTGGTGGGAAATGAGAAGAAAGGAATCTTTCTGGATCATTTTTCTCCGGAAATGCTGCTGACCGTGTGGCTGACAGTGCTGGCATCTATTGCGCTGGGATTTGTCATTTCGGCAATCGTCAAGACTGGAGATAAGGCGATGGCTATTGCGCCTTTTGTGTTGATTATCCAGCTTTTGTTTTCGGGCATTCTATTTACATTGGAGGGAGCCGGAAAGGTGATCTCCTATATAACGGTCAGCCGCTGGTCGGTGGAAGCGCTGGGAAGTATTGCAAAACTGAACCGGCTCGATCTGAAGCTGCAGGCAGATTATCCCATGCTGGAGCATGAGGCAGAATCCTTCTTTAAGGCGACAGGCAGCCATGTAGGCCAGTGCTGGGGAATCCTTGCCTTTATGACGGTACTGTTCCTCGTGGTCAGCATGATTGCGCTGCGGCGGATTGCGAAGGATACACGATAGGAGGTTTTTAAAATGAGAGATTATCTGAAAGGCTGGCAGGACGAAAACCTGGTAAAGATTCCGCCGGTTCCGGATACCGGAGAGGAAGAGGTTGTGATTCGTTCTTATGTCCCACCGCTGAAAAGAGAGCCGGAGGAAGAGGCAACGGTTCCGTTGGAGAACATTTCCGCCGAGCCGGAGGCAAAAGGAGATGATGCGCCGACCGTGCTTCTTCGCAGGGAGGTGCACGTGATTTTGACCCTGATCCGGTGCAGTACGGGAGAGCGGATTGAAATTTCCAAAGATCCTTTCGTGCTTGGAAAAGGATCAGAATGTGACTACATTATCAAAGGGAATCCCTCCGTAAGCCGGATGCATGCCAGAATCGTCCGGAGAGAGGGCGCCTTTTATCTGGAGGATCTGGTATCGCTGAACCATACCTATGCATCAGATCAGCAGGTGACCGGAGAGATCAGGCTGGAAAACGGCATGGAGCTTATGTTTGCCGATGAAAAGTTCCGGGTGGAGATTGAAGTAAGGAAATAAAAAGGAAGTAAAGAAGCGATGAATCGGTTTGAAGAGTTTTCAAGTACATATCAGATCCTGGAGAAGCTGGGAGAGGGCAGCGGAGGCGTTGTCTACCTGGCTTATCATAAAAGGCTTCAGAAGGAAGTGGTATTAAAGCAGATCAAGAGCAAGGGGCTTTCCATGGCAGATAAGCGTCAGGAGGTAGATATCCTGAAAAACCTGAATCATTCTTTTCTGCCTCAGGTACTGGATTTTCTGACGATGGGAGATGAGGTCTATACCGTCATGAGCTATATTCCGGGGAAATCTCTCTCCCGGCTTCAGAGAGAAGGCGCGGTTTTTAACCTGGGACAGCTGACGCGCTGGGGGATGCAGATCTGCAGCGCCCTCAACTATCTGCACAGCCAGAAGCCGCCGGTTATTCACGGAGATATTAAACCGTCTAACATCATGCTGACGCCTCAGGGAAATATCTGTCTGATCGATTTTAATATTTCTTTCTTTCTGGATGAGAATGCCGTATTAGGATACACAGACGGCTATACATCTCCGGAACAGTATATTATCGCGCTGGACAGCAGTTCAGACCGCCCCATCGGAAACTACCGGAAAATCGATGAAAAATCTGATATTTACAGTGTGGGGGCGACCTTCTATCACCTGGCGACAGGGAAGAAAATGCGAAATTACCGTGACCAGATCGACTACGAGGACCTGGCAGGGCGGACCAGTGAGGCCTTTGCCCAGATTATTGCAAAAGCAGTGGAGAAGGATCCCAACCGCCGATTCCAGAGCGCTTTCGAGATGTTCCAGGCATTTCAGAACGTGGGGAAAAAGGACGCAAGATATCAGGCGCTTCTTCGCAGACAGACCGGTATGCGGATCGCGCTGGCCGTGTGTATGGCCGGGTTTATCGTGCTGGGAGGAATAGGAATCCACACGATCCGTGTGGAGCGTACACAGGAGTACAATGACCTGGTGGAAGAACAGGAGGAGTATAGAGAAAGCGGCGACTTTGAAAAGGAGGAGGAGACCTTTGAAGAGGCGGTCAGGATCCGTCCGTCTTCTCTGGAAAGCTATTATCAGAATGCCTGTGCGCTGTATGAGCAGGGAGAATACCAGGACTGTATTTCTTTTATTGAGTATAACGTAGAGCAGAACGAAAAGATCGATCTGATGCAGCCGCGGATGGCAGCCCTCTACTATCTGGAGGCTGAAAGTCATATGGAACTGGAAGACTATGGGGATGCAGTGACTACGTTTGAAAAGCTGTTCCAGGTAGGTGGATTTGAAGAAGAGTATTACCGTGATTATGCCATCGCGCTGGCTTATAATGGGGAGCCGGACCAGGCACAGGATGCGCTGGATCAGGCGATCGATCTGGGGCTTAAGGAAGATTCTGTCTATTATACCAGAGGAGAGATCGATCACTCCCTTGGAGAGCTGGACCGGGCGGTTTCAGATTTTCAGAGTTGTATCAGTATCTCTGAGGACCCGGAATTGAAGGCAAGAGCCTATGTGACTTTAAGTGATATTTATGGAGAACAGGGCAGGGATCAGGATCAAAGAGATATCCTGGCGGAAGGAAGACAGAATGTCCCGGTAGAAAATCAGCTGATCCTTCTTGAACGGCTGATCCAGGCAGACATGGATCTTTCTGAGAGAACAGGAAATTCTTCCTATACGGCTGAGGCGATCTCGCTTTTGCAGCAGGTGATCGATCAGGGATGGGATACCTATGATACTTATGACAACCTGGTGGTACTCTGTGAAAAGCAGGGGAGCTATCAGGAGGCCAGAAGCTGGCTGGATCAGATGATCCAGAAATTCGGTGAAGATTATAATATATATAAACGGCTGGCATTTCTGGAGGTGGACCTGCAGGAGGAAAAAGCCAACTCCAGAAGAGATTATCAGGCGTTTGCCGGATATTATCAGAAAGCAAAGAAAATGTACCAGGAGCAGCTGAAAGGCAATCATACCGATGAAGAAATGCAGCTTCTGGATCATGTATATCAGCAAGTACTGGCAGGAGGGTGGTTAAGTTGACAGCAGGATGGATTTTAACGGGGATCGGGTGCCTTGGAGCGATTGGCTGCTTTGCGGCTCTGATCGTTACGGTAAAAATATTTCCCAGACAGAGAAGACAGCTTCTGGAAGAAATTGAAGAAGCACAGGAGGGCAGAAGATGAAGCGGTATATGAAATATCTGGCAGCACTTTTGTTTTTGCTGTCATTAGTGGTTTTGTTGTTCATGCCGGTGATCGGTATATCATCGATTGATTTATCGATGCTGGATGTACTGAGGGCAGGAGGCGAGCTTGGAGAAGGATGGGGAGGATTTTCCCAGATCCTGAAGGAATATCTGCAGCCGTATTTCTTTGGGATTATTCTGATCATTATCCTGATCGTGGCAGCGGCGCTTCTGTGTGCGGTGATGCCTGGAAAGATGGCATATGTAGAGGCGCTGGTCGCAGCGTTTGTGGTAAATCTGACGGCGATCATATGCATGGTCTCCCTGTATTCAAAGGTCAGTGACCTGAAACAGGGGCTTGGATTTTTCGGGCTGGGAGGAGTGATCGAGATTCATATCCTTCCGATCCTGTTCTGGGCAGTGTGCTATCTTATTATATTTGGCATCAGTATCTGGGAAATCCTGCAGAGCTCTCACAGATCTCAGTATCAGAATCCGGCGGCACGCCAGATCATGCCGGAGAGTTTCCATCAGAAGAGAAATCCCTGGGAAGACAGAAGAGAGCTGACAGAGCCTGTAAAGAGGCCCGGGGACAGAAAAAGAGAAGTTCAGGAACCTCCCGTCAGCAGCGTGTCCTATGACTTCCACGGTGCGCTTAAGGGGCTGGAAGGGATTTACAAAGGGAAAGTATATCTGCTGGAGGAAAAGGTCCCTGTCTATCTGACCCGGGAAGGGGAGCAGGTGTTTGTGGCAGAACAGAAAGAACCGGGGACTCTTGTGGAAATATATTATATCAGTGAATATGGAGAATATTGTGTGACGCCGGAGCAAAAAGGAGCCTGCCAGCTGGAAAGCAGCCAGCCGCTGGGAAGCGGACGGCATTATTATCTGAAAAGAGGCGCCCGTATCCGGGCAGGAAAGAATGGCGTACTGTTTGAACTGGCATAAAGGAGGATGGAAGATGGAAAACAGAGACGAGACAGTATTTGTCAATTATGAAAAGTTAAATCAGGGACAGAAACAGGATACAGGCAGTTCGAAAACACAGGCAGAGAATGCCGTGGCCGGAGAACTTAGCGAGGCTTATCGCAGGCTTGGCAAGGCATACTATGAGGGTGGTTTTGAAGATCCTCTTCCAGAGCTTCTGCCGCTGTTTGATCAGATCACACGTCTTAAGAAGGCTGAAGAAGAAGCCGCAGCCCTGCAGTTTTGTCCAAACTGCGGACAGAAAGTGGAAAAGAATGCGTCTTTTTGCGGAAAGTGTGGATATCGCCTGAAGTAGCGGAGGGAGAAAAGATATGCGTTGTAGGAAATGTGGAGCCGAGAATCCGGAGGGAAGCAGGTTTTGCGGAACGTGCGGCGCGCCGATGGAAGAAGCTCCCCGGAAGGATCCGGAAAAAAGAAAGAAAAAACGGGGATGGATCGCTGCTGTGGTGATCATAGCCGCGGTGGGAGTCATGATTGCTGCTTTTCTGATTGTCCGGAATGTGAGGGAAAAGCAGGAATATGAAAAAAGCATGGATTCGGCGGAAAAATACCTGGAGGAACTGGACTATGAAAATGCGGAGGCTTCTTATCTAAAAGCAATCGAGATTGATCCGAAGGAAGAAAAATCGTATGTGGCGCTGGCGAAGGTTTATCTGGAGCAGGGAGAGACTGATAAGGCAAGAGAAGTCTTAAAGACCGGTCAGGAGAATGTACCTTCGGCAAAGGCGGACAAGGATACAGAATCTCAGGGAGGAGAGGACACGATTCCCGGGCTTCTGGATACGATCCAGGATATGATTTCCTACAGCTGGGCGGTTGAACCAACCATTGAAGCAGATGATATCTATTATCTTACGCTGGTAGATCCGGCAGACTGTTCGGACAATGAGCAGTGCCTTCAGAAAAATTCGCCTTATGCAGTCATTAAAATCGGTGACCGGTATGGGATGATCGGGATGGATGGACAGATGGCTGCAGAGGCAGAATATACGGAAATCCAAAACTTTGCTGATACGACCTTTCTCCTGCTGAAGGACGGGGATGGCCGGCAGCAGTACGGTCTGGATGAGGATACCGGAGAGGTGGAGCTCCTGGACGGCCTCGGAGGGGATCTCAATATGAACGGCTTCTATTATTATGCGGCCAACAGGCTGAGAAATGAGAATGAGACGCTGAGCTTCTATGAGCTTCAGATGCCGGAAGAAGCGATTCCCATTCAGCAGACACAGAAATCAAAGGAGTTCTGTGAGGGCGCGGGCGATCCACAGGCCTGGAACCGGGAGCTTGCAGAGAGCAAATATGCTGTTTTTTATCAGGATCAGCTTGTTACAGACTTTATATTTGAAGAATGCGGATCTGCGTCCGATGGTCTTCTGGCAGTGAAGCAGGACGGAAAGTGGGGATATGTCAATACGGAAGGCAAGATGGTGATCCCGGCAGAGTATGATGCCTCCTGGCCTTATTTTTCCAGATATAACCGGGGAAATCTGACCCTCGAGGAAAATGTGGAATACTGCTATGCCTTTTCCGGTGGATATGTGCCGGTGTGCCGGGATGGTCAGTGGGAGCTTAAGGATACCGAAGGAAAGAGCGTGATCCCTGCAGATGTCTTTGAGGAGATCCGCCCGGTACAGGATGGAAAGTGCTGGGTAAAGAAAGATGGGAAATGGGGCGTGATCCGGCTGGCAGTATACGAAGAAGAGCAGACCAGAGAAGAAGAGAAGGAGGAGACTCCTGCTCAGGGCAGTGAAGATGAGCTTCACCAGGCATTTCTGGATGCGGCAGAAGGCGTACAGGAAATCGGCGGATGTAAGTTCCTGGTATGGGAAAACAGCGGAGGGGGATCCGGAAGTCTTTCCAGTATCTTTGGAGTGCGGGATGGAGAAGCGTATGAACCGGAGATATCGGAAAAGTACATGATGTTCCAGCAGGAAGGGGAACAGTATGTGGGATATGTTTCTGACTTCAGTGCAGGGTATCATGAATACATCGCCCATGGGTTTGCCTTTAATACTCAGACCGGAGAGTTTCAGGAAATACAACACTAAGGAGGAAAGCTTATGAGATGTCCGATATGCGGATTTGAAAATGAAAATGACTCGCAGTTCTGTGGGAACTGTGGGACACCTCTGATCCCGGAGGAACCGGAAAAGAAAGGGTCAAAAAAGACACCGGTCATCATTGCGGTTGTGGCGGTGGTGGTAGTAATTCTTGCGGCGGCAGCCGGGTATTTTGCCTATGATATGCTCTCTGACGGGGATTCAAAGCAGACGAAAGAGGAGACAGAGGGAGCAGACACGACAACTGAATCAGAGAATGATACAGATACAAAGCAGGAGGAGACGGAGAAAGAAGATACGGAAGAAAGTGCCGAAGAGGAGACGGAGGATGGCGTCTGGGATCTGTATGTTACTGCGGCTCCGGCTTCTCTTGGAAACGCATATGAACTGCCGGTTTCCCAGGCGATGGCAACATCTGTCATTGATCAGGCTGGATACGATAACAGCGCGGCTATGGTATTGGACGGAAGGGATGAGACCTCCTGGCAGGAAGGGGTATCCGGAGAAGGTATCGGGGAAGGAATTTCTCTCTATCTGGATCAGGGATATAGCGTAAAATATCTGGCGTTCAAGCTTGGCAACTGGAGATCATCGGACTATTATGCACAGAATAACAGGCCGCAGACTTTAAAGATTACTATGGGAGATCAGGAAACTCAGGTCACATTTCCGGATCTGAGACAGGAGCAGTGGGTGGCAGTCGAGGGAGACTGCGACACGTCGGAGATCAAACTGGAGATTGTATCTGTCTATAGGGGAACCAATCCATCGTGGAATGATACCTGTATTGCAGAAGTCAGCGCCTATGGAGAGAAAACCGAATAGATGGAAAGACGGCCGATGTTAGAAAAGGTCCCTTGATAATTTGTAATTTTTGTACTAGAGTATACCTGTAATATTTTGGAAGACTTAAAGGAGGAAGCTGAAAATGAAAGATATTATGGTTACTTTTTTAGAAAGATTTACAGATTACCCCTTCCTGGTAAAGCTGGGCGGGAAAGAGTACAAGATCGGAGAAGGGGATCCGGAATTTACAGTGAAATTTAATAAGTCCATTCCAAAGACAAAACTTTTGACCAGCACATCGCTTGCGCTGGGCGAAGCTTATATGGATAAGGATCTGGAGATTGAGGGGGATTTATATTATGCGCTGGATCATTTCCTGGGGCAGATGGGAAAGTTCTCAACAGATGAATCCGCGCTTAAGAAGATCATGCATTCTTCTGTATCCAAGAAGAATCAGGAAAAGGAAGTGACTTCTCATTACGATATCGGGAATGATTTTTACAAGCTCTGGCTGGATGAAACCATGAGTTATTCCTGTGGATATTTCCGCCATCCGGATGATTCGCTTTATCAGGCACAGGTAAATAAGGTGGACTATATTCTGCAGAAGCTGAATCTGAAAGAAGGGATGACCCTTCTTGATATCGGATGTGGCTGGGGCTATCTCCTGATCGAGGCAGTCAAAAAGTATAAAGTAAAAGGTGTGGGGATCACGTTGAGCCACGAGCAGGCCAAAGAGTTCAACCGGAGGATTGAAGAAGAGGGGCTGAAAGATTACCTGAAAGTCGAGATCATGGATTACCGGGATCTTCCGAAGAGCGGCTGGCAGTTTGACCGGGTTGTCAGCGTCGGCATGGTAGAGCATGTGGGGCGTGCCAATTATCAGTTATTCCTGGATTGTGTAGATAAGGTTCTGACAGACGGCGGTGTTTTCCTGCTCCACTTCATCAGTGCCTTGAAAGAGCATGCCGGAGATCCCTGGATCAAGAAATATATCTTCCCGGGCGGAACCATTCCAAGCCTCAGGGAAATGATATCCTGCATGGCGGAAGATAATTTCCACATCATGGATGTTGAAAATCTGCGGCTTCATTACAATAAGACGCTGCTATGCTGGGCAGATAATTTCCACAAACATATCGAAGAGGAAAAGAAGATGTTCGATGAACGTTTCCTGCGGATGTGGGATCTGTATCTGAACGCCTGCGCGGCCACCTTCCATAACGGAATCATCGATATTCATCAGATTTTGGCGACCAAAGGGATCAATAATGATTTCCCGATGGTACGCTGGTATTAAAAGATAAAGGAGGAAATGTTATGGCATTTCAAGAAAAAGATATTCATACACTTAATTTCAATCCCTTTGACAAGATCAGCAAACAGTGGATGCTGATTACGGCAGGGGATCAGAACGGATCCAATACCATGACCGCCAGCTGGGGCGGCGTGGGGATCATGTGGGGAAAGCCGGTGGCCACCGCTTATATCCGTCCCCAGAGATACACCAAGGAGTTTGTAGACCAGAACGAATACTTTACCCTGTCCTTCCTGCCGGAAGAGTACCGCAGCGCCTTAAACATATGCGGTTCCGTGTCTGGAAGAGATGTGGAAGACAAGTGGAAAGAAGCAGGACTCCATCCCTGTTTTGTAAATGAGGGAACAGCGGACGAAGTAGCCGCAGTAGAAGAGGCAGAGATGATCTTCGTATGCCGGAAACTTTATGCACAGGAGATGCATCCGGAATACTTCACCGAAAACGAATGCGATGCCAAATGGTATCCGCAAAAGGATTACCACACCATGTACATCGCAGAAATCGTAAAAGTACTGGTGAAATAACAGTGATCGGGGACGTACACTTTTTTGATATGCTCCCTTCTAAGTAGACAAGTGAAATAATAAAAACTTGTCACTTA